>Ga0335074_10002604_pt1 | contig 24634 bp, 20 predicted proteins | sample Lox_Sample_23_FD_206715 | JGI IMG/M metagenome (GOLD analysis project Ga0335074, IMG submission 206715) | Soil microbial communities from Loxahatchee National Wildlife Refuge, Florida, United States - Lox_Sample_2.3 | ecosystem: Environmental > Terrestrial > Soil > Wetlands | place: USA... | reverse complement strand
GACATGGACGCGGAGAACATCGACTTCGCCGGACAGAGCCCGCTGACCGTGGCGGCCCAGATCGCCGACGCGGCTACTACCCGACTCGCACAGGATGGCATCCTCACCGAGTACGGGCCCGCCGAGGTCGGGATTTCGCCTGACGGGGCGCAGTTCAAGGGAATCTTCCTGCGCAACCTCGCCTACCTGGCCGCGCATATGGGTGCGCCGGGAAACGCCGGCTACGTGAGCTTTATCGAGCAGAACTCGCATTCGGTGCTTGCCGGTAACCGCAACGTGACGAACCAGTTCGGTTACCGGTGGCAGGGACCCTTCGACCAGGCAGACGCCGTCCGGCAGATATCGGCGCTCGAAGCCCTCAACGCTGCTATGCGAGTGGGCATTACGTCGCCCTGAGGGGGCAAAGCCTGAAGCTCACCGCCTGTATTCGATCAGCCGCCATGCCGTACGCGCACCATGCGGCGTTACTCTCAGCCGAAGTCAGCCGAAGTCAAGCCGAAGTCAGCCGAAGTCGCACGGCAGGTGCTTGATGCCGTTGATGAAGCTGGACAGCAGGTAGTCCGGCTCACCAGAGGCCCGGATGTCCGGCACCCGGGCCAGCAGTTCGCGCAGGATGGCGGAGATCTCCCGGCGGGCCAGGTGCGCGCCGAGGCAGAAGTGCGGGCCCGCCGAGCCGAAGCCGACGTGCGGGTTGGGGGAGCGGGTGATGTCGAAGCGGTCAGGGCCGTCGAACACGGCGTCGTCGCGGTTGGCGGCCTGGTACAGCATCAGCACCTTGTCGTTCTCCCGGTAGGCGTGCCCGTTCATGACCGTGTCCCTGGTGAGGGTGCGGCGCATCCAGATAACGGGGGAGACGTAGCGGACGATCTCCTCGACGGCCGGGCCGATCCGGCCGTCGAAGTCGGCGAGCAGGAGCTCGCGCTGCGAAGGGTGCTCGGTGAGGAGCAGCAGCGCGTGCGAGATCGCGTTTCGCGTGGTCTCGTTGCCCGCCACCACGAGCAGGATGAAGAACGAGGCCAGTTCGGCGGGGGTCAGTTGCTCGCCGTCGATGTTCGCGGTCGCCAGGGAGGAGACCAGGTCATCGGCGGGCTCGGCCTGCCGCCGCTCGGCCAGTGCGGTGACCAGAGCGGCCAGGTCCCCGCCCGAGGTGAGGATCTGAGTGAGGGCCTCGTTCATGTCCTCGCTGATGAACTCGGGGTCAGCGCCGGACAAGATGATGTTGGTGTTGCGGAGCACCATCTCGTAGTGCTCGTCGCCGATGCCCATCATCTCGCAGATGATCTTCAGCGGGAGCCGGGCGGACACATGCTGGACGAAGTCGCACGGGCCGGTCGCCAGCAGGTCGTCGACGATGACGGCGGCGGTGCGCTGCACGTCTTCCTCGAACTTCTTGATCATCTTCGGGGTGAACGCGCGGGAGACGATCCTGCGCAGCCGGGCGTGCCGGGGATCGTCCATGCTGATCATCGAGCCGAAGTACTCGTTGAACTCCGTCGGCAGGTCGTAAATGCTCGTGGCGCCCGCGGCGGAAGAGAACAGCTGCGGGTTCCTGCTCGCCTCGGCCACGTCCGCGTGCCTGAGCAGGGCGTAGTAGCCGCGTTCCGCGGCGCCGAACGGCGACTCTCCCGCGTCGAAGAACGGGGGCGACTCCAGTGCTCGCAGCGTCCGGTAGGCGGCGTAACGCTGCTCGGGCGGCTGCGCCCAGAACGCGTTATCCGACAGGTTGAGGTCGCTGCTCCAGGTTTGCGATTCGGTCACGGGAGAACCACCTTCCGAACTGCTTTGTCCGCCTCCTCACATAGTGCCCGTAGGACGCCCCGGAGGGGAGAGGCCAAACCAGGAGACCGCAGGGCAGTGGACCCGTAGAGATAACAGCAACTGCCGTGGAGCGCGGCGGCTAAGAGCGGATATGCGGCGGCTGAGAGCGGATATGCGGCGGCTGAGAGCGGATATGCGGCGGCTGAGAGCGGATATGCGGCGGCTGAGGGCCAGACATGTGGTCGCGGGCAGCCCGTGCCGCCCGCGACCACAGCGAGGCAACGAGCTCAGCAGCTCGCCACGTAAATGTTCTTCTGTACGGACGGCGAGTTGACGTTCGCCTGGGTGATCGCCACCAGCGGGGTGCCGATGTTCGCCGTCACCGGCTTGCCGGACAGGGCGTTCACCGCCTGCATGACGCCGTCCTCGCCCTCGAGGTACGGGCTCTGCGCGATGGCGAGCTGGATGGTGTTCGACTTGAGCGCGGCTATCTGCTGCGGCTCGGCGTCGAAGGTGGCCACCTTCACCTTGCCCGACGCGCCCGCGTGCTGAACGCCGGTCGCCGCGCCCTGCGCGCTGAGCACGTTGGTCGCGAACACGCCGGACAGGTTGGGGTGCGCGGTGATGTCGGCCTCGACCTCGCTGGCCGCGGTCGCCGAACTGTCGTTGTCGTACTGGACCGGGAGCACGGTGATGTTCGGGTACTTGGCCTTCATCTCCGCGTCGAAGCCGGCGATGCGCGCGTCAGTGGTGCTGATGCCGGGGTTCACGTTGATGATGGCCACGGTGCCCTTGCCGCCGATCTGCGTGGCGAGGCTGTCCGCGGCGAGCTTGCCGCCGCCGGTGTTGTCGCTGGTGATGTGCGAGACGGCAATGGACGGGTCGGTCGTCGTGGTGTCGACGAACACGATCTTGACGCCTTCGGCCGCGATCCGCGACAGTTCAGGGTTGAGCGCCGAAGTGTCCGTCGGCGCCACGATCAGGGCGTCCGGCTTGCTTGCCTCCACGGCGTTCAGGATCGGTGCCTGCTCCGCGGCGGAGAAGTCGGCCGGACCAGTGACGGTCAGGTTGACGCCGAGCGCCTTGGCCTCCGCCATGGCGCCGCACTCCATCGTCACGTAGAAGTCGTCGCTCTTGGTACCGACGACGAGTTCCATGTTGTAGCTCTTGGCCGCGGCGGAAGCGGTAGCGCTGCTTGCCGCCGTGCCAGTCGAGCTTGGCGTGCTGCTTGAACTGCTGGAACCGCTGGAGCACGCGGCAAGGGCTAGAGGGATGACCGCCGCCACCGCGATGCCTGTCAGCTGTAGGGAATGTCGGTGTGCCATTCGATCCTCCTGATTGATGTGGATTCGCACCGTCGCAAAGCCATCGGAGAGCCGTGGTAAGGCTCCCTAGACGCGCTCGCGGAGGCGGCGCCTGATCTGGTCGAGGTAGACCGCGGCGCCGAGCACGAGGCCGGTCAGAATGTACTGCCAGTACTGGTTGACCCCGAGGATGATCAGCCCGGTCGCGAGCAGTTCGGGGATGAAGACGCCGATGAACGTGCCGAGCATCGAGCCGCGCCCGCCGAACAGGCTGGCGCCGCCGATCACGACCGCGGTGATCACGGTCAGGTTGTCGAGCGGGTGGCCGGAGATCGTCGTCGTGCCGAAGTACCCGAGGTCAAGGATCCCGGCAAGGCCGGCGAGCAGCCCGCTCAGCGCGTAGACCTTGATGAGGTGCCGGTCCACGTTGATGCCGGCCCGGCGCGCGGCCTCGGGGTTGGAACCGATCGCGTAGGTATACCGGCCGAACCGGGTGAACGCCAGGATCAGGCCGAACAGCAGCGTGGCGAGGAACGAGATGACGATCAGCCACTGCACGCCGCCAAGGCCGCCGGTGCCGATGGAGTTGACCAGTGCGTTCGGTACCGACCTGAGGTCGGAGCCGCCGGTGATCAGGTAGGACAGACCCTCGGCGACGCCAAGCCCCATCAGCGTCGCGATGAGCGGCGGGATCTTGAGCTTGGCCACCGCGATGCCCTGCAGCGCGCCGAACGCGGCGCCGGTGAGCAGGCCGAGGATCGCGCCGACCCAGATCGTGCCGGCGCCGGCGTTCGGCCCGCCGTTGTTCAGGTAGTACTCCCCGGCGACGACCCCGCACAGCACCAGCACGAAGCCGACCGACAAGTCGATACCCGCGGTGATGATGACGAACGTCTCGCCGACCGCCATCAGCAGGAACGGCGCCGTGGTCTGCGCGTTCAGCGACAAGTCGTTGAGTGTCAGGAACTTGCCCGGCGAGAGCACGGTGAAGATCACCATCATGACGACGAGCGCGGCGAACACCCACGCCTCGCCCGCCGCAAGGACCCGCCGCAGCACGTGCGGGCTGCGTCCAAGCGATCTCGCCGGCACCTCGGGGGCAAGCCGTGTCATGCGGACTCCTCGGTGCTGAGCGCGCCGGTCATGGCGCCGACCAGTTGCTCGATCGTCGTCTGGGAGGCGATGAACCGCGCCACCCGGCGGCCCATGCGCAGCACCTCGACCCGGTCCGCCACGGCGAGCACCTCGGGCATGTTGTGGCTGATCAGCACCACGGTGATGCCGCGCTCGCGCACCCGCCTGATGTTCTCGAGCACCCGTTCCCGCTGCACCACGCCCAGGGCCGCCGTGGGCTCGTCCATGAAGATGATCTGGCTGGCGTACGCGACCGCCCGCGCCACGGCGACGGACTGGCGCTGCCCGCCGGACAACGTGGCCACCGGGGCGGTGACGTCTGGCAGTTCGATGCCGAGATCCGCGAACGCGGCGACGGCCCGCCGTCGCATCTCGGTCCTGTTCAGCACGTGCAGCGGCCGCCACCACCGGTAGATCTCCCGGCCGAGATGCAGGTTGGCCGCCGCGTCCAGGTCGGGTGCGAGCGCCAGGTCCTGGTACACGGTCTCGATGCCGTGCCGCCTGGCGTCGAGCGGTCCGCCGAGGCTTACCGGCCTGCCCCCGACGAGCATCTCGCCCCGGTCTGCCCTAATCACCCCAGAAAGTGACTTGACCAGAGTGCTCTTCCCCGCGCCGTTGTCGCCGATCAGCGCCACGACCTCGCCCGGGTAGGCGGTGAAGTTAGCGCCGTCCAGGGCCAGCACGCTGCCATAATGCTTGACGAGGCCGCGCGCCTCGAGCAGCGGTACGACGGGTCCGTCCGGTCCAGGCGCCTCAGCCACAGCCGTGTCCTCCGCTCGCCGTCGGCAGACTGTCCAACAACCAAGATCTCTTAATCATGATCGTTAGACCGGCCGGTAACAAGAACCCGCGACGATCACTGGGATCCGCGCGGGTCACAGAATCATCAAGGTCGCCGTCGGCCGGGGTCCCCGTCCGGGTGCTCCTGTCCGCCCCGGTTCCCCTCGACGTGATCCCGAACGTTTCCGCGTTCCTCTCATCCGCGATACCGGCGGCCGCCGGCGTGCGCCATCGGCAGCGGGACGCTCACGGCATCACCGAAGAGATCACGCGCCCGCGCACCACGCTGGACGCGCTCGCCGACCGCGCCCGCCGCCACGGAGAGCAAATCCGCAAGCTCGCCGGCCACGCTGGCCGACGACGTTAGCGGGCCAACGCCGGATTCCGGGACAACGACGGCCTCAGCTGGCGTTTCCCGCCGTGGTTGCTCCCGCGCGAGCCTCCGCCCCGAACTCGGTCCAGAACTCCAGCGCCGCGTACTCGATCCGCAGGCCGAGACGCAGCGAGATGACTCGCTTGGCGTACTCCGGGCGGTGCCCGAACCGGGTCATCATCGCCTCGTAGACCGCGATGCGCTGCCGGTGCTGCTCGACCTGCTGGCCGGCGAGCGCGCGCATGTCCTGCGGCCGCGCCAGTTCGGAGAAGAACAGCTTCATCTCCGCGATGTCGCGGACCTGCATCTGCTCATTCGTGGGCTCCGCCAGCCAGGCGCGCACTGCTGCGCGCCCCGCCTCGGTGATGTCGTAGACCAGCCGCCGGCGTCCGCCGTTCTCGCTGGTCAGGGCGAGCAGCCCGGCCTCCGTGAGGCGCTTGGGCTCGGAGTACAGCTGCGCGTGCGGGAACGGCCAGAAGTAGCCGATCGAGTGACCGACAGCCCGCTTGAGGTCGTACGGCGTGCTTGGGCCGCGCAGCGCGATCATGCCGAGCACCACGTAGGACGTCGGGCTCAGCCGGCCCCAGGGTTCGCTCGGCGCCATGGTTGACAAGGGTAGCGAACCGGCTGACAATCCGAAACAGATCATCTGTTTCGGATTAAAGTGAAGAGCGGCGGGCAGGACCGGCCGGGACGATGGAGCTTTGCCGGAGGCAGCATGGACCTCGGATCAGCCTTGCGCAGGTCAGCCGAACGTTTCCCGGCCCGCCGCGCCGTCGGAGGCCCCCGCCCGCTCAGCTACGCCGAATGGGACGCCCGCACCGACCAGCTGGCCGTCGGCCTCGCCGCCGCCGGGGTCAGGGCGGGCGAGCGCGTGCTGCTCGCGCTGGGCGGCGGCGAGCCGCTGGCCAGCCTGCACCTGGCCGCCAACAAGCTCGGCGCGGTCTCCGTGCCGCTGTCGGTTAGGTTCTCCGCCGCCGAGGTCGCCTACTGCCTCGACGACTGCGAGCCGGCCCTGGTCGTCACCGACGAGACGACCGAGGCCAAGCTGGCCGAAGCGCTCCGCGGCACGCGCGCAAGCCCGCCGGTCGCCGCGGCCGCGGAGCTGGCCGCGAGGCACGCCGACGGCGGGAAGGCCCCGGCCGGTCCGCCGCCGCCGGAGGACGCGATCAGCGTCATGCTTTACACCTCCGGCACCACCGGCCGGCCGAAGGGCGTGCCCCGCTCCCACCGCGCCGAGTACGCGGCCGCCGTCGCGCATCTCATCCAGACCCGGCAGCCGATGGGCGCGGTCAGCCTCGGCGTGATGCCGATGTTTCACACGATGGGCCTGCGTACGCTGCTGGCCAGCGTCGTCGGCTCCGGCACGTGGGTGCCGCAGGCAAGCTTCGACGCGGCGCAGTCCGTCGAGCTCATTGCGGCCGAGGGCATCGACACGCTTTACCTCGTCCCCACCGCCTTCTGGGCTCTGGCCCGCACCGGCCGCCTCGGGGAGCTGCGGACGGTTCGCCGCCTCGCCTACGCGGGCGCCCCGATGTCGCCGGCCCTCGCCGCCGAGCTGATCGACGCGCTGCACCCCGAGGCCACGGTCAACCACTTCGGCAGCACCGAGGTTTACACGTTCAGTGTCAGCGCGGAGGGCGCCCGCAAGCCGGGCTGCGCGGGCCGGGCCGGGGTCTTCGGCCGGCTGCGCCTGGTCAGCCCCGAGCCGGACGCGCCACCCGACGCGCTCGTCCGCGACGGCGCGCAGGGCCAGGTCATTGTCGCGATGGACTCGCCCGAAGCGTTCGGCGGCTACTGGCACCGGCCCGATGCGGACGCCAAGGCGATCCGCGGCGGCTGGTACTACACCGGCGACCTCGGGTACCTCGACGACGAGGGCGACCTGTGGGTTTCCGGCCGGGTGGACGACATGATCAACTCCGGCGGGGAGAACATCTACCCCGACGAGATCGAGCGGGCCATGGCGGCCGCCCCCGGCGTCGACCAGGTAGTCATCGCCGGCACACCTGACGACAAGTGGGGCTCGGTCGTCACCGCGTTCTTCGTGCCGGCGGGCGGGACCTGCGACGGGAAGACGATCGCCCGGCTCGAGGAGTGGGTCCGCACCGGGTCGGGGCTGCCGTCGATGAGGCGCCCGCGGCGGTACGTCGCGGTCAGGTCGATCCCGGTCTCCGCGGTCGGCAAGATCTTGCGCCGTCAGCTCACCACCGACGGCCCGGAGGTCCTGGCCGACAGCAATGCCGACGCAGCCGCCGGCCGCCGTGCGGGGATCACGCCGTGAACCCCGCCGCCGGCACCCGGCCGGCCAGCACCACCTCCACGGCGCCGCAACCGCCTGCGGGGCTGGCCCGCGTCGAGGACACGGCGCTGCTCACCGGCCGCGGCCAGTTCCTCGACGACCTGTCGCCGCTGCCCGGGACCCTGGTCGCGGCGATCGTACGCAGCCCGCACGCGCACGCGCGGATCAAGGGCGTCGACCTGAGCCGGGCGCGCCGCGCTCCCGGCGTCGCCGCCGTCATCGGCCCCGACGAGGTCCGCGCCGCGGTGCGGCCCTTCCCGCTGTCGGTCCGCGCCCCGATGCCCTACTACCCGTCCGGCCTGGACAAGGTGCGGTTTGTCGGCGAGCCGGTCGCGGTGGTCGTCGCAGAAGACCGCTACCTCGCCGAGGATGCCGCCGAGCTGGTCGCCGTCGACTACGAGCCGCTGCCCGCCGTCACCGCCACCAGGGACGCCCTGGCGCCGCAGGCGGCGAGACTGCACGACGACGCCGACGGCAACGTCGCCACCGACCGCGCCTTCAGCTTCGGCGACTTCGACGCGGCCGCCGCGCGCGCGGACCGCGTCATCACCCGTGACTACTCGTTCCCGCGCTACTCCTCAACGCCGATGGAGTGCTACAGCGTCATCGCCGACTGGCGCGAAGGTGCCGACGGACCGGAGGTCACCGCGTGGGCGAACTTCCACGGCCCGTTCTCGATGGTGCCGGTGATCGCGGGCGCGCTTGGCCTGCCCATTTCCCGTTTCCGGCTGATCGTGCCGCCCGATATCGGCGGCAGCTTCGGCATCAAGGCCGGCATCTACCCGTACGTCGTGCTGATGGCCCTGGCCAGCAGGCACGCGGGCCGCCCGGTGCGCTGGACCGAGGACCGGCTCGAGCACCTGGTCGCCAGCTCCGCCGGCGCGGACCGGGATATGACGTTCACCGCGGCGGTCGACTCCGGCGCTCGCATCACCGCCCTGTCGGTTGACCTGGTCGACAACGTCGGCGCGTACCTGCGGCCGCCCGAGCCAAGCACGCTGTACCGGTGCTTCGGCAACATCACCGGCGCGTACCAGATCCCGGTGGTGAAGATCCGGGCCCGGGCGGTCGTGACCAACAAGACGCCGACCGGCCTGAACCGGGGGTTCGGCGGGCAGCAGCTCTACTTCGGCCTCGAGCGGATCATCGACGACATCGCGGAGAGCTACGGCCTCGACCCGGCCGACGTCCGCCGCCGCAACCTCATCGAAGCCGGCCAGTTCCCGTACCAGACGCCGACCGGCGGCCGCTACGACTCCGGGGACTACCACGCGGCCCTCGACCTCGCGCTGGAGGCCTCCGGCTACGCCAAGCGCCGCGAGCAGCAGCGGGAGCAGAGGGCGACCGAGAAAGGCGGCAAGGCCGGGGACAACGGGGCGCCGGGACGGGAGCTTGTCGGCATCGGGATCGCCACCGTCACCGACCCGTCGGCGACCAACATCGGCTACGTCGGGCTCGCCACCCCAGCGGAGCAGCGCGCGGCAGGCCGCGGCAAGTCCGGGTCGACCGAGTACGTGCGGGTCAGCGTCGACCCGCAGGGCATCGTCACCGTGCTGCTCGGGACCGTGCCGCAAGGCCAGGGCCACGCGACCGTCGCCCGCGATGTCGTCGCCGCCCGCCTCGGCCTGCCCCCGGACAGCGTCCGGCCGCGCGTTGAGATGGACACCGCAAGCACGCCGTGGACGATCACGTCCGGCAGCTACTCCTCCCGCTTCGCGCCCCTCGTCACCAGCGCGCTTGTCGAGGCCGCGGACGAGATCGCCCGATCCATCAAGATCGCGGCCGGGGTGCTGCTCGGCGCTGACCCCGGCGAGCTTGAACTCGCCGACGGCCAGGTCCGACTCACCGCCGACCATGGCAGGTCCGTCGCGTTCCGGCACGCCGCGGGCCTCATCCACTGGGACCCGGGCTCGCTACCGCCCGGCAGCCAGGCGCGCGGCTACGCCGAGGCCGCATTCATCCCGCCCGAGGCGACGGCGGCGAACGAGGACGACCAGATCAACTCAAGCCTGTGCTACGGGTTCGTCGTCGAGGTCGTCACGATCCGGATCGACCCCGTGACCTTCGCCGTCACGATCGAGGACCTGACCGCGGTGCACGACCCGGGCACCGTGCTGAACAAGACCCTGCTCGAGGGCCAGGTGCACGGCGCGCTCGTGCAGGCCCTTGGCGGCGCCCTGTACGAGGAGATGCGTTACACCAGCGCCGGGCAGCCGCAGTTCGGCACGTTCATGGACTACCTCTGCCCGACCGCCGCGGAAGCGGACTTCCCGCTCACCAGCCTGCTGCGCGAAACGCCGTCCCCGGCCACCAGGCTCGGGGCCAAGGGCAGCGGCGAGGGCAGCTCGATGAGCTTCCCCGTGGCCGTGGCTAACGCCGTCGCGGACGCCGTCCGCCCGTACGGCGTCACAATCTCCTCGCTGCCCCTGCCGCCCACGGTCCTGCACGACCTGATCACCAGCCAGAACCCGCCAGACCGAGAGGACACCTGACCCATGGCGCTCACCGGAGGACAGATCCACCTGGACAAGAGCCACGACGGCCAGGTCGTCCAGCTGACCCTGGAGAACGGCAAGTACAACGTCGTCACGTTCGAGACCAGGCGGCGGATCCAGGAATTGTTCGCCGGGATCGACGCCGACCCTGCCGTCCGGGTCGTCGTGATCCGGGGAGCGGGGGAGCACTTCACCTCCGGCGGGGACATCGCCGGGTTCATGGAGGTGGAACCGTTCGGCCTGACCGACCTGGGCCACGACATCACCGCCCCGGCCCGCAGCCCGAAACCGGTCATCGCGGCGGTCGACGGCTACTGCTTTGGCGTCGGGCTGGAACTCGCCTTGTCCGCCGACATCCGTGTGGCGACCAGCCGCGCCCAGTTCGGCCTGCCCGAGATGAACCTCGGCATGATCCCCGGCAGCGGGGGCACCCAGCGGCTCGCCCGGCTAATCGGCCTGTCCCGCGCGAAGTACCACATCATGACCGGCACCCGGTTCTCCGCGCAGCAGGCCGCCGACTGGGGCCTGGTGGCGGAGCTCGCCGACGACGCCGACGGCCTCACCGGGATCACCGAGGTCCTGGTCAGCAAGCTGCTCGGGTTCTCCGGCGCTGCGCTGCGCACCGCCAAGGAGGTCCTCGACCGGGGCACCGACGGCCCTCTGTACACAGGCATCGAGCTGGAACGGAAGTCCTACGCCATGCTCCGCTCCACCCACGACTTCGCTGAGGGCGTCGCGGCCTTCGGCGAGAAACGCAAGCCAGCCTTCCGGCACCAGTGAGGTCGGCACCCGTGGAGAGGGCACAGGCGAAGAAGCACCGGTGAAGGGGCACAGTGAGGGGAGGCACAGTGAGGGAGGCACAGTGAAGGCGGCGCCCTTCAGCTACGTCAGGCCGGGCACGGTCCCCGGCGTGCTGGCCGAGCTGACCGCGGCGGAAGGCGGCGCGAAGATCCTGGCCGGCGGCCAGTCGCTGGTGCCTGTTCTCGCCATGCGCCTGGGCCGGCCCGGGACGCTGGTCGACATCAACGCGGTCACCGCCCTGGACGTCATCACGGCCGAGCCCGCGCGGCACGGCGCAGGCACGGTCGTGCGGATCGGCGCGACCGTGCGGCAGCGCGACGCGCAGGCCCATCCCGCGACAGCCGCGGTGCCGCTGCTGCGGATGGCGCTGCCCTGGGTCGGCCACCGGGAGATCCGCAGCCGGGGAACGGTCTGCGGCAGCCTCGCGCACGCCGACCCCGCCGCCGAACTGCCCGCCGTCGCCTGCTGCCTCGGTGCCACGATGACCGTCGTGTCCGCGCGCGGCCGCCGCGAGGTCGGCGCGGCCGATTTCTTCACCGCGGCGATGACGACCGTGCTGCGGCCGGACGAGCTCCTTGAGTCGGTCGCGTTCCCGGTCGCCGAGCCGGGGGAGGGCAGCGGCTTCGCCGAGGTCGCCCGCAGGCACGGCGACTTCGCCCTGGCCGGCGTCGCCGTCCGGGTCCGCGGCGCCGCCGGGCGCCCGCGGGCCACCGTCGCGTGCTTCGGCGTGGCCGGCCGGCCCGTCCCCCGGGACGTCTCCGCCTGGGTGTCGGACGTCCTGGCCGCCGTGCCCTTGGACGGGCACCCGCCCGGTGACGATGCGAGGCTGGACGCGCTGCGGGCCGGGTTCGCCGCCGCGGCCGGGGACTTCGCCGCCGACATGGTGACAACGGCCGGGGACATGCACGGCAGCACCGCTTACCGCAGGCACCTCGTCAGCGCCCTCGTCGCCGCCGAACTGGCCCGCGCCACCGCCCGCTCGCTGGCCGGCATCGGCGGCGCCGGGAGCACGCCGTGACCCCCCGCGAGGTCGCCCGCACCGCCCCCGGCGAGGTGGTCACCACCCGGCTGACGGTCAACGGCACGCCCGCCGAGCTCACGCTGCCCGCCCGGGTCACCCTCGCCGACGCCCTGCGCGACCGGCTCGGCCTCACCGGCACGCACGTCGGCTGCGAGCACGGCGTCTGCGGCATGTGCACGGTCCTGGTGGACGGCGCCGCGGTACGGTCCTGCCTGATGCTCGCCTGCCAGGCCGACGGCGCGGACATCACGACCGTCGAGGGTCTAGGGACGCCGGCCGAGCTGCACCCGCTGCAGGAGTCCTTCGGCCGCCACCACGCGCTGCAGTGCGGATTCTGCACCCCCGCATTCCTGCTAAGTGCCTACGACCTCCTGAAACACGACCCGCAGGTCCGGGCGGCGGAGCTGCCAGGGGAACTGTCCGGCGTCATCTGCCGCTGTACCGGCTACCGCAACATCGTCGCCGCGGTCGCCGACGTCGCCGACGGCTACCGTCCCGCCGCCGACGGCGTCCCGCGCCTGCCGCCGCCGCTCAACCGCGCGCCAGCACCGTTGCCTGGACGAGGAACCACCCCTCGTTCCTCTGGCCGGAATGCGGCTGACTCCGGTGCCGGACCCTCCTCGGGTCAAGGAGCTGACCGCATAGCGGGCGGGCACCCCGACCGGATCGCGCTGTCATCGGGGGACCCGACGGCGGTCGTGGACCTGGTCAGACAGATCCCGGTGCCGGCGGAAGCGGTCACGCGGGTCCTCGCCGACGCCCGCCTGCTCGCGAGCTGCCTGCCCGGCGCGGAACTCACCGCGGATCTCGGCGACGACTGGTACCAGGGCCGCGCCCGCGTCACCCTCGGGCCGGTCCGGCTGTCCTTCGCCGGCATCGCGCACGTCGCCGAACGGGACGAGCGCCGGGTCCGAGTCCTCGCCGAGGGCGGTGACCCGGCCAGCGGCCAGGCCCAGGCCGACATCACGCTCACCGTCGCCGGCGACGGCCCGCATGCCACCGCCCTGGCCGCGGCCGCGCGGCTGTACCTGACCGGCCGGATCGCGAGCTTCGGCCGGTCGCTGAGCGGCGACGTCGCCGCGCAGATGTTCGCCGAGTACGCCGTCGCGATCGAGCGCGCCGCCACCGGTCAGGCGCCGGCCGCCCCCCGTCCGGCCGGCGCCCTGCGCCTCATGGCGGCGATCCTGGCCAGGCGCCTGCGCGCCGTGCTCGCCGCCGCCCGGCGTCATTAGGGCGAGTCAGGCGTGCGGGTCGCGGTGAACGTGGCGGCTATGTCTGGATGCCGGTTGCCTCCTATCGCGTGGCTACTCCTCGAGCTGCCCGGCGAGGTTATCGGCGAGCCGACGCGCGTTCAGGCTAGAGATAGCCTGCTTAACGGCTTCCGGGTCGGTGAGGTCCACGCCGAGGTCCGCGAGCGCGGCGGTGACCTGCTTCGCAGGTCCCCAGGCGTCCTTGTCGTCGAAGGCTTCATGAAACACGTCAAGGTGGTCGTCAACGGCTTGGACCACGGGGGCGATCCACTCGTCATCGAGCCCGCGCTGTCTGAGGGCGAAGGCCACCCACTCGCGGAGCGTGTCCGGCAGGGCGGCCCGCTGGGGGGCGTCCAGGAACCCCTTGCGGGGCAGCCAGTCGGTCAGGAAGAGCATGACCTGGTCCGGGCTCCAGGCCAGCGGTCCTGAGCGGATGTAGTCCTCGCCGTAGCTGAGGAACAGTTCGGCTAGCGACCTGGTGGCAGCGTCCTCCTGCCCGGTGGCGGCGGCGAAGTCATCCACCAGCCGCCGGATCTCGGTCTCCGGCAGCCGTTCTGGCTCGGTCCACTCCTGCACCAGATATCCGCGGCAGCGCGACCACGCGAGTGCCCGGTAGCTGATGTAGTCGTCGCCGTCGTTGCGTGGCCAGGTGATGTCCGTGGTCCGCAGCGCATCCGCGAGTTCGGCGAGCACCTCGGCGACCGGCTGTTCTGCGAGCGGCATGGGGACTTCCTGGTCGGCGCGCAGTTCCGCCCAGCGGTCGGCCACGCCCGGCTCGATGGCGGAGAGCACGCCGACCCAAAGCCCGCCAGTTCGCTCGACCTGGGCCAGCAGCGAATGCGGATGCGGCCCGTCGTAGTCGACAACCAGTACCCGCTCGCTGTCCCACACGTTGGCCGCCCGCCATGCCTTGACCGGGGTCCATGCCGGGTCTTCGGCGGAGTGCCAGGGCGGCAGCGGCTGGGAATCGGCGAGGATCTCGATTGTCTCGGCCAGCATCTCGGCTTCCTTAGGGCCGGCGATCCTGGCCAGTGCGGCGACCGCGGCCAGACCATGAGGCGACGGTGTACTGGATGCCTGGCCAGCCACCTCCATGCAGAAATGGTGCTCGGTGTCACGCCCACCCATCGGCGCGGCGTACCACGCCTGGCCGAGGAAGTCGCTCGCCCAGGTCTCGACCTGCAGCGGATCCTGCCAGCTGGTGATCCGCCGGGCGTCGCGGATCATCAAGTCGGAAATGCGCACCGGCACGGGGGAGCGGCGGATCGGCTTCTTGCCGCCGTGCTTCAGGCGGCGGCCGCGACTCTTGGGCATGCGACCAGTCCATCACACCGCCCGGTCGAAGGACGACCCGTTGGGTGAGGAAGCCACCCCGCCGCGGGCAGGCAGACCCTCGCACCATGACGGCACCTCTGGAGCGACGGCGATCCTTCCTCGTCGTCGTCCTCGGCATCGTGGTACCAGCGCCTCCGCCGGCAGCCGTACTTGTCCTCCGGGTGGGCGCTGTGCGTGGTCTTAACGTCGGCGAGGGCAAGGATGGCCTCGTAGCCGGCCGCTCGGCCGCCGTCCGCAGCAGGGACACGCGAGCGGCGCCGGCGCCCTTCAGCCGGGTCCGGCCCAGATCCTCACCAGGGACCCAGACGACATCACCGCGTACGCCGCCACCCTCAACCACGCCGACATCATCATCGAGCAATTGTGACCCTGCAGAACGTGTTTCCCAGCGCGGGTGGTGCCCACCGCTAACGCATCGGCATCAGGTGTTCGGGGCCGAGATGCCCCAGCGGATGGCGTTCACCACCAGGTGGCCTGCCGGGCGGGCCAGGGCGGCGTCCGCCAGCGGCAGGGCCGGCAGCTTGAGTTCGCGCCTGGCCCAGCCGGGCAGCTGGGCGACCGCCGCCGCGGCCAGTCCCGCGTACACCGGGCGCAGCACAAGCGGCAGGGGCGGTTCACGCAGCAGGAACCGGGCCGCCGCCCATGCCTGCGGGGTTCCGGCCAGTTCTGAGCGGTAGCGGCCGATCGCGGCGAGGACCTCGGCCTCGGTCTCGGGCGGGTCGGGCACGCCCAGTTCGGCGGCGATCAGGGCCATGTCCGCCACATATCCGTCGCGCGCCGCCCGGTCGAGCGGACGCTCGCCGTAGGTCTCGTAGGCGCGCAGGAAGGCGTATACCTCCGCGATGTGCACCCAGGTCAGCAGGTGCGGGTCCGACGCCGCGTAGCGGCGTCCGTCCGGTGCGGTTCCCGTGACGTGCTCGTGGACGGCGCGCACGCTCGCTATCACGGCCGCGGCGTCTTCCTTGCGGCCGAATGTCGTGGCCGCGATGAAATGACTGGTCCGCTGCAGCCGTCCCCAGGGATCGGACCGGTAGCCCGAGTGGTCGGCGACCGCCGCCATCGCCAGCGGATGCAGCGACTGGAGCAGCAGTGCCGTCATGCCGCCGACGAACATCGAGCAGTCACTGTGTACCTGGCGGATCGGACGGTCTGCGGCGAACCAGCGGTCAGCCTCCGCTATCCGGCGCCGCTCGCCCGGTGCCCGCCGCTGCGGCCCGGCGACCCGCTCGATGACCCCTTCTCCGATCCGCCTGCGAAGGATGTCGGTGACCACCATGTCCAGGCAACAACGTTCAGGGCCGGCTGATTTCACGCTGACCAGCGGCCGGGCCTCGGTTAAGGTCGCCGTATGGCGGTGCAAGCGGTGCTGGTTGGGCTCCCGGGGACGTTGTGCTCTCCTGCCGTATTCGAGCCAGTGGCACAGGCGCTGGCGGGCGAGGTGGTCGTTGCGCCCTTCTCCTGGCTGACCCAGCCGGGGCCATGGGACATCCCGGCGGTCGCCGAGCGGGTAGCCGAGCACATTGAAGAGAACTGGCAGCGGCCCGTGCTCGTGTGCGGGCACTCCACCGGCGGGTCATCGCGCTGCAGCTGACCGTTCGGCACCCCGAGCTCGTTGCAGGCCTGGTCCCGGTTGATGCCGGCGAGGAGGAACTCGTCTTGATCGGCTACGGGCGTCCCGTGATACTTGTCGGCATCGTAGCGGGGCATCGTAGCGTGCCAGGCTGCGGAGGCCGGCGAGCCGCCGCGTCTGCGGGTATCTGATGCGAGTGCGTCTGCTGTGCTCACGGCAATCTCCAATCCGAGGCGGCGAGGTCGAGTATTTTCCTGGCGAAGCCGTCCTCCTCGACCGGCTCGAGCGTCTCGTGCGCGGCGGCGGCTACGGACGGGTGTCCTGCGCCGACGGCGTAAGCGCGTCCGGTCACGGCAAACATGGGGATGTCATTCGGCATGTCCCCGAAGCTGATGGCTGCAGCGGGATCAGCTTTCAGCGCGCTGAGCGCGCGCAGGACCCCGGTGCCCTTGTCCACGAGTGACGACGTGATGTCAAGGACAGGCTGGCCAGCTACCTGGCTCAGGCCGGTGCGTACGCGGCGTGCCAGCGCGCGGCTGATCTTCATGAGGACATCCTCGGTATGCACCACCGCCATGGCGACGCACCGCATGCTGGACAGCGCGCTCTCGCTTGCGGCTACGCACCGAGGCCCGTCGTCAATTGCCGGATTCAGCTTCCGGTACGTCTTACTCGCGTGCCACTCTGTGCCGTCGAAGCCGGCCATCCCGGCGCCATATCGTCCAGCAGTATTGACGACCTGACGTACGGCGGCACGGGTGAGGTGAGATTGCCAGAGCGTACGCGCCCTGATACATCCGATGGCGCCTGAGCAGCATACTGTGATATCCGCATAATGCGTCAGCGCGGCAAACTCGCGCAGGTGAATAGGGGCTCGGCCAGTCGCGATGACGAGCGGTATGCCCGCCGCGCGGATCTCGTCCAGGGAGCTGACAGTGACCGCAGAGAACGATGAGTCGTGGGCTACCAGCGTCCCGTCGAGATCGGCGACGACTGCCTCAATCCGCAAGGCGAACGCCTCGGCTGGAAACGATCGTGGCCAGCATGGCGGTGTAGTCCTCGTCGCCCCGGCCTTCGCTCTCAGCCTTGAGCAGCCAGGATCGGACGGAATGCAGCAGTGGCAGCAGTTCGTCACCGGGCGAGCCGATGGCGGCGAGCATCAGGTCGGTGTCCTTACGGGCCAGCGCTAGCCGGAATCGCGGCGGAAACTGACCGCTTTCCAAGACCGTTCGGCGCCGCTCGGCCTGTGCCGCCAGCGGCGTCACGGCCAGAATGTCGAAGGTCTTCTCTCGCGGTACGTCCAGCCTGTCGGCCAGTGCGACCGCTTCGCCGAGTACCCCGAGCGCTCCGAGCAGCGCATAGTTGGCGACCAGCTTTGCCGCGGAACCGAGGCCCAGGTGGCCGAGGTACAGCGGGGTTCCGAGAGCCCGGAGGAGCGGATCCGCCCGGAGTGCAGCGATGTCTGTCCCGCTGACGAAGAACTGCAGCCGGCCCTGCTCGGCCTCGGCCAGGCTGCCCAGGAAAGGAGCGTCCAGGATCTCAGCATCTTCAGGCACGGCACGCACAAGTTGAGCTACCGCTGCGGGGCCAACGGTCGACATCACGATGATCTGGGTGCCGGGACGAGTTCCTGCTGCGATGCCGTAAGGGCCCTCGGTCACGGAGACCAGCGCACACGGGTCCGAGACCGTCACGATGACGGTGTCAGCGTGCGCGACTGCCTCGGCGGGACTGCAGGCAGCCGTAGCCCCCATCAGCACGAGATGACTCGCCGCGTCAGCGTCGCGATTCCATACGAGTGTTTCGTAACCGCCACAGTGCAAGCGGGCGGCGATCCGCGAACCCATCGCACCAAGCCCCAACACAGCCACCGGGCCGCCCGCAGAATCGCTGCAGGGGAGCCCTGCGCGGCTATGTGTTTCCTCACACACTGTCAGCATGGTCGCGATCGGATCCGCCGGGCGCTGCGTGTTCATCCCGTGCACCTGAGGCCTGGCCCCGTCGACGGCGGACGTGCCGCGGGACCACGTGGCCGGCCACATGGACAGGACCCTGCGGATCGCCCGCATGCCCCCGCGCCCGAAGACGCCGCGCTCGTTCCCGCTGGGGGCGCACTCCCTGCTGCGCGCACGTTCCCGCGCGGCGGCCAGACGCTCGTCGCGCCGACTTTCGACCAGCATCCGGGCTATGTCGGGGTGTATCATCCGGCTGCGTCTGTCGGTGAGCACTCTGAGCTACGGGCATTCTGATCTGCGCGCATTCCGGCCGAACGAAGCGCGGCAACCTGCCACGGCCGGGGCGAAGGACGGGCTGACGGGAAGCTTTTCCCTCTGGACGCGGGGAGTTGCCTTGTTCTCTCCCGTCCAGCGGCGTGCCTCGCCACCGTGCTGATATCCATGACCCGACCCTAGGAGGTCCACCTATCAGACAAGAAGTAGCCAATCAGCACCAACTGGCCACCTTCGGCCCCCAAAGCGGGGGCACCAAACAACTGATCCGCTGATCCGGGCTGTGCGTTGCAGGCACCGCGCGGGTCGTGCCTGGCCCGAGGACAGGCAGCCAAGGGCGCAGCTGATCCACCGCTCTACTCAAGATCATGTCACATGTTAGACTTGTGACATGATCTCGCAGCGGCCGCTCCCTGGGCAGTCGCTTCCCCACGGGACTCCCGAGCGGGCAGCCGACACCGGAGCGCTTTCTATGCAGCATGCCCGAAGTGAAACGGGCGCTCGTATTGAGAGGAGGGCGGGGAACGGGCCTGTGCTAGTGCCCTGCTCCTGACTGCCATTGATCTCCTCGGCAACTTCCCAGAGCGTGCCGTCAGCGGAAGAACTGCAGTTTATCTTTCGCTCTGACCGACTGTGCCTGGCCTTCTGCGCGACCGTCGGCGAGCGGTGGGACCGTGGTTTCGAGCGACTCGTCACTCCAGGTCACCTCGCTCGCTGGTACGCGGATGCCCTCATGACGGATGTTCCCGTCCCGGTCACCGATGCGGACCTGGGCGCCGCCCGGATCGTGCGCGAAGCGGTCTACCGCGCGGCCAAGGCACTCATCGATGGCCAACCGCCAGCCGCCGAAGACCAGGCGGTCATTAACCGCGCGGCGGAGGCACCCCCTCCGGTGCCGCGCATGGACGGGGGCGCCCTGATGCTGGCCCCGGTATGGCCAGGTTCGGCCGCCAGCGCCCTGAGCGCGGTAGCGCGCGATGCCATCAGCCTGTTCACCTCCCCGGATGTCAAGAGCCTGCGAGAGTGCGCCAGCCCCGAGTGCGGTCTGCTGTTCGTCGACCTCAGTCGGCCCGGTCGCCGCCGCTGGTGCTCCAGCGACGCGTGCGGCGGCAAAGCACGCGCTGCCTCTTACCGTCGGCGCCGCACGACCGCCGCGCCGTAGGGTCGAAAACCCCGGCTCCATCTGTTCGCCCGCCGATGACGGCGTCACCCGTCCCCAGTCGGAGTCGTCGCACCGAGTCGGTTGACGGAGACGATCGTCACGCGTATAACTAGTGACGTGATCAGGGCTGCCGATTCGCATCCGATATGCGAGTTCCTCCTCGAACGCGGCGCCGGCCGTCTCCGGCACCCGGGCGGCACGTTGTATGAGCACGTGAGCCGTGTGGCTAAGCTTCTCGGGGACTGGGGAGCCAGCGAGGAACTGCGGATAGCTGGCCTGTGCCATGCCTGCTATGGCACGGACGGCTACCCGCCCGCGCTGCTCAGCCTGGCGGAACGCCCGGTTCTGAGGGGCCTTATCGGCGCACGGGCGGAGTCGCTGGTGTACCTGTACGCCAGCTGTGACCGGGCTGCGGTGTACCCGGCACTTCGCGGACTGGACCCGGTGCCGTTCCGGGACCGGTTCAGCGGCGCCACCCGCACGCCGCCGGAGCGGGATATCCGCGCGTTCCTTGAGCTGACTGCCGCCAATGAGCTCGACGTTATTCAGCACAGCCCGGCCATGGCGGCCGAGCATGGTCCGACCCTGCTTTGGCTGTTCGCCGCCGCTCGCCAGCGGCTATCGGCAGCCGCCTGGCGGGCCTGGAGCCAGCAGCCTGCACACCAACCCGAGCCTTCAGCAGACGAGCTCGCCCCGGACCGCGAGGCCGCAGAGCCAGCACAGCCAGAACAGCCAGTCGTCATTACCGGCTTGGACCATCTCGTCCTGACGGTCAGGAACATCGATCGGGCCATCAGCTTCTACCACCGGGTACTGGGTATGAAGCCGGTCACCTTCGGAGACGGGCATCACGCTGTAGCGTTCGGTGCGAGCAAGATCAACCTGCATCAGGCCGGGCAGGAAATTGAACCGCACGCGGCCCGGCCCGCCCCCGGTAGCGCGGATGTGTGCCTGATCACCGCCACGCCGCCGCGGCAGGTCCTGGCACTCCTGAGCGCGCACGGCGTCCCGGCGGAACTGGGCCCGGTGCCGCGGACCGGCGCTCGTGGCCCCATCACCAGCATCTACGTGCGCGATCCGGACGGGAACCTGATTGAGATCGCCAGCATGCCTGCCGTCAAAGCCGACCGTGTGTGAACGCCGCATAACTGGGACCAGGTCTAGGCAGGAATGTGGAGGTGGAATTGGCTTGTATGCATTGTCGGCGCGAGGGCTTGCCCAGCTTCTCGGTGAGCCGGACCGGAGCAGTCCGTTGTACATGTGGCTGGCGACCGGCATCCGGATGCTTATCAGTGACGGACGAGTCCCTATCGGCGTACGCCTGCCCGCAGAACGTGAACTCGGAACCGCCTTGGGCCTGAGCCGTACGACTGTGACCGCGGCGTACCGTAATCTCAGGAGCGAAGGCTGGTCCGCCTCCAAGCTGGGTGCAGGTAGCTGGACTCGGCTACCGACCGGGGTGCACTGCGGAAGTTGGGTGCCCGCACCATCCGATGACCGGGTCATCGAGTTTGCGCACGCGGCCCCAGCGGCGCCGCCAGAAGTGGAAGCCGCGTACGCGGCCGCGCTGGAGGAATTGCCGGCTTTTCTCCCGCAGCACGGATATTTCCCGGCAGGACTGCCGGCCTTGCGCCTTGCCATCGCGGAGAGGTATGCGGCACGAGGAGTGCCCACCAGGTCCGATCAGATTTTGGTGACCAACGGTGCCATTCACGCGCTCTCGATTACCCTGAGCACCTTCCTCCGCCCCGGAGATCAGATCCTGGTCGAGCATCCGAGTTACCCCAGCGCCCTGGACACCGCGCGTTCGCTGCGTGCTCGCCTGCTTCCGGTCACGCTAGACGCGCGCTCCATAGATGAGTGGATCGCTCAGGTCTCGCGAGTGCTGCTCGAGGTTCGGCCGGCGTTCGCCTACCTGATGCCGGACGTGCAGAATCCGACCGGTGCCTACCTCAACGCCTGCCAGCGCCAGCAACTTGCCCGCGCACTGCGCCGTGCCGGGTGCGTGCCTATCATCGACGAAACCCACGCGGAACTGGTTTTCGACAGCCAGGTCGCTCCGCCTTTTGCCAACTTCGCCTCTGACTGCATCTCGATCGGTAGCATGAGCAAGCTTTTCTGGAGTGGCATACGGGTTGGCTGGCTGCGTGCGTCCGCGGATACGGTCCAGCGCTTTGCCGCGAGAACGGTCCAGGCGATTCCGTCGCAGCCCGTCGTCGAGCAGCTGGCTGCTTGTCACCTGCTCGGCGAGGCGGATCATGCGCTGACTGCGCTCCACCGTCAGCTGATGGGCAACCGCGACGTGATGATCGATGCACTGCATGAGCATCTCCCGCACTGGGAGGTGACACGCCCGGTCGGCGGCCTTGTCCTATGGTGCAGGCTTCCCGGGGCATACTCGACGGCACTGACGGCGGCGGCAGGACAGCATGGCCTGCGGTTGGCTGCCGGTCCCCGGTTCGGGCTTGGACATGCCTTCGAGGATCGCCTGCGTCTTCCTTTCGCCTGTCCACCAGACCTCCTGCGCCGGGGCGTAGCACTACTGGCGCGCGCCGACCAGGACGTTTCCGGACACAGAGGCCGCTCTATTGGGCAAGGCAAGGCTCATTGGATCCCCGGCTCCGTTGGCTGCAGTTGCGAGCCGGTGATTCAGTCACGTTGCGGAGAAGATGAAGCTGTTAGTCGCAACGAAAGCGTCAGGTGAGCCGCATAGAAAGGAGCCACGCTGGTTCTGCACCGTCGTCGAGTTCCCGGCGGGTCATCTCTTTTCGCTCTCAGTTAGCGTGGCGGCATGAGGTTGTGGTTAGCCTTGTACTTGCTGATTCCCCGATTCCGGGTAAAGGGGTAGAGCCGCAGCATTTCGGCAGACAGGAACCGGGCTGGCACGTCGTGAAAGGCGCCGTGGTGGGCGACATAATTCATGGCCTGGTTGTGGTCGAAGGCCTGGAGCAGCGCATCGTTGGCTCCGTCGAAGTCCAGCGGAGGCACTCCGGCACGCTCGCAGGTGGCCGGGTCAAAGGTGGGACTGGCCTTGACCCACTGACCCGCGAGATAGAACTCAATGTACCCGTGCCACGCGAAGAGGTCGGTGCCCATGGCCTCACGCAGCCTTGGCGAGCTGAGATGGTTGCGCACGTCGGCGAAGGCGATGCGGGCCGGGATACCTACGGCCCGGGCCAGAGCCGCGCCAAGCGCTGCCTTGCTCACGCAATAGCCGTGCCCCGCACTCAGGACGTGACTGGCACGGAAGGTGTCAAGTACATCGAAGTCGTCAGCCTCGTAAGGAATGTCCCGCACGAACATGAAAACTGCCCGGGCACGGCTGGCCGGCTCCGCTATTTCGCTCCATGACTCGGCCTGCTCCACGATCATGGGGTGTCCGCTGTCGATGTACTCGGCTGGGGCAAGGAACACGCCCAAGGTGGTGGTCCCGCGGCAAGCTGTTCCTAGTGGGGGCTTCAAGGTTTCTGGCATGACGCCATCATGCGTTCGAGGCGACGCCGACCGCTTGTAGGAATCGGCCAGGAATGCTCACCAGTCGGGGACAATATCAGCGTGGCTGTGCCGTTGAGCGCGATCGCCTTCCGAACGGACGACGTAAGAAAGCTGCACCCGTCCATGTACGTCGAGTCTTCGGGTCCAGGCGGCGGGCCAGTTGGCTGCGTCTGGACGGGCTGCCCCGGCTGGTCGCCGCGGTCGCTCTTGCTGATCCCGGACGGTTGCGTCGATATCGTCTGGGACGGCAAGTCCATCACCGTTGTCCCTCCCCGTGCCGCCGCTGTACGGCACGCCCTCACCGATCAGGAACTTACTGTCGGCGTTCGCTTTCGACCTGGGTGGGCGGCTCACACGCTGCGGACGACTATTGCTTCTTTGCCGGCGGTTACCGACATGGCGGACGTTCGACGTGCCAGGGAAGTCTCGCGATTCGCAGAAGTTCTCGCTGACGAGCGCGATCCCATGGACGCAGCCCGCTTGCTTGCGCACTGGATCGAAGAGCTCAGGCCTGCAGGTTCACTGGCCGACGCCCGGCTACTCCAAGCAATCGACTTGCTCTCACAGCCCAGGGCTTCGGTAGCATCCGCGGCGTCGCAAGCCGGCTACAGCGTCAGGGAACTGCGACGCCGATTCGCTCAGCACGTCGGGCTGTCCCCGAAGTCCTTCCAGCGGGTCGCCCGGTTCCAGCGCTTCCGCAGCCTGATCGCCGGTCCTGTTCCACCGCTGACAATGGCGCAGGCAGCCGCTCTGTGCGGATATTCCGACCAAGCGCACCTCGCACACGACTGCCGCCTCCTGACACACCGGACCCCAACGGCCTTCGCTCGTGCGGCCGTCGCCGGACACCAGCCGCCGATACCTGGACCAGTACCTCGCGGCCTCATGCAACGGAATTGAGGTGGGCGACTGTGACGGCATGCCCGCCCAGTTGAATGCGGTCGCCCGCCACCTCCAGGGCTACCTCGCCACCGAGACTCGAGACGTGCCGTGCGCTCAGCCTGCCCTTGCACTCGTCGCCGGCCCGCTGGGCCGCCGTCCGCGAGCTCGCCGCTTCCTTGCCGAGCGCGGAGTTCCGGCTGGTGGACACCGGGCACACGCCCCGCTACGAGGCCCCCGCCGCCGTAGCCGCCGCCGTCCGCGATGTCCTTGAGCGAACTCTCGCTGAACGGCGCGAATGACCCGGGGCACGAACCCTCGGCGTGATCAGGGCACCGGCCGTAGAATCGATTGTTGATGACCCGCAGTGCCTCGCTTTCAATCTGTGGCGACGTCAAGCGGCCTTTATCTCGCACCCTGGCCGTAGGATGCAGCCAAGGGAGGACACCTTGGACACTGCGCGGACTCCGGGACAGGACAGCGCGCCGGACATCGCCTGCGGCCTCGGCAGCGAGGGAATCGGTACCCAGGCGGAACGGTGGCTGCGGCTGGGACGCCGCGCTGGCCTCGGGCGTGCCGAAACCGCGGACGGCCTGGAGATCCGGTTTCGCGCCGAGCCGGCGGTCGAGGCCGAACTGCGCGACCTGGTTTCTGTGGAGAGCCGCTGCTGTGCCTGGGCACGGTGGGAGGTCCGCCACGTCGGCGGCGAACTCGTCATGCGGGTGAGTTCGACCGTCGAAGGGGCCG
>Ga0335074_10002602_pt1 | contig 24649 bp, 26 predicted proteins | sample Lox_Sample_23_FD_206715 | JGI IMG/M metagenome (GOLD analysis project Ga0335074, IMG submission 206715) | Soil microbial communities from Loxahatchee National Wildlife Refuge, Florida, United States - Lox_Sample_2.3 | ecosystem: Environmental > Terrestrial > Soil > Wetlands | place: USA... | reverse complement strand
GCTCAAGCGCTGGGTGTAGGTCACGACTGCGATCATCCGAGCGATGGACGATCTCGTCGCTGTCGAGGTGATGTTGACTACGGGCCACCGCCGCTACTTCGTTACCTGGGGGCGGATCCAGGACCCGGTCAATCCCGACCCCCTTTGCGGCCTCGTACTCCGCCACGCCGATAACGGGCGGCTCAGAGGGATGGTGAAGTCAGCGCGCCTCTGCGCAACGCTTCGCGAAGCAGCAGACTCAAACGATGCACCGTACTTCTACGAATGTTTCTCCGCCTTCTGTCGCCGCCCGATTCCGTTTGGACCCGGCTACGAAAGCTGGCGTCGAGAGCGGCACGAGGCAATGACCGCAGGCGAAGAAATCGCTGACTGCGGAGAGCCAGCTTGATCCTACGAGCTCAGGATCGCGGACATCACGCGCCGTGGCGCCTCGAGCATCGGCCAGTGGCCAACGTCGCTTAGGGCGGTGAACGGCGCTCCTGGGAGGCGCTCGGTTATCCGTTCGGCCATGTGCGCGCCCGAGACCGGGTCGAGCATCCCCCAGACAAACGCCAGTGGCACGTCCGTCCCCTCGAGCGCGCCAACCCAGCGCGCCGCGTTGTGCTTGCGGTCGGTCATGTAGCGGATCAGCAGATAGAGGTTGCGGTAGCCGTCATCGCGGCGCAGCGAACGCCAGATCTGCTCGCTGTCGTTGGTCGCGTCGTAGCCTGGAGCGAACGTCGGCTTCAATGCCTGGACGATCAGCTCCTCGTTGAGATTGGCGCTCAACTGTGGGCCCTGCTCGGGGTCGAGCAGGGCCGTCTGCGCGGGCTCGGGACGGTGCAGGTCGGGAAACAAACCGCCGTTGAGCAGGTGGACGCGTTCGATCTGGGGACTCAACGTGCCCTCGGCGCGGCGCGCGAGCAGTTCCTGGACGACTGACACGGCGTAGTCGTGGGCGACGACGTGAGTTTCGCTGACCCCTTCGATCTCCCATAACGCCTCGATCATGTCAGCCTGTTCAGCGATCGAGTAGGCATGGTCGGGCGGCTTGTCGGACGCGCCGAAGCCGAGGAAGTCGGGTACGAGCAGCTCGTAACGCTCGGCGAGCGCCGGCGCGACCTTCGCCCAGTCGTGCGAGCTGCTCGGAAAGCCGTGCAGCAGCGTCATGTGAGGTGCGGCGCTGCGAAAGCGCCGCACGAAGCAGTGGCGCTCTGAGCCGTTCAGCGCCAGCTCGACCTGCGCCCCGTCCTGCCACCACCGCTCGATGCTCGACACGGTGGGATTATCAGCGAAGGCTACGAATCGCTAAGCGCCGCGCGCGGCGACTGCGCGCGTCCCCCGCTTCGCACGTATGCGCGTAGCTCGCCTATCAACGGTGAGCTCCCGACCGACGGATCGCATGGGAGCCAGTTCGGTAGCTGATATGCGGCTTGCAGATTCGGCTTGTCTTTCGCCCGGGAGCCAGCCACGACGACTTCGAGCGCCGCGATGCGCGGTCCGGTGTGCAGATTGATGGCGGTGATGCTCTCCAACGAGAAGCAGGTCGTCCTTGCGCCCAGGCCAGCGCCGGCCAGCATTCCCGACTTCACGATCACGATCTGTCTATCGGTCACGATCATCGCCTGTTTTGCGCGGCCCGCGAAGATCGTGATGACGTGCTCGTCGGTGGCGAGCACTTTCTCGGCGGCTCGGCGCGTCTTCTTATGCAGTCGATCGAGGGTGGATATCAGGCCATCACTCCTTCGCTTGCTCGGCCACGGCCTCGGCGGTCCGAGCCGGTGGCGCGGCGTGGTTCTGAACGGTCGCCGCCAACTCAGGACCCTACACAGCCCGGCTTGGCGACCCTGGCTCAACGGTCTGCTCGGGCAGAGTGTGGTGGTTGGTTGTCGGATGCGGCGAGGGCGAAAACCTCGCCGCATCGAGTCGGTTAGCCGATCTTCCTCCACGGGCCGTAGGTGAGGACGTCCCTGCGGTCCGCGCACGTGTCCTTGATCGTCGTGAACGTGAGTGTGCTGCCGCTCAGCTTGAACGTGTACTTGCCCTTGGTCTTGCACTCGCTGCCCTTCTTCGGCGTAAGCGTGATTGTGGAGCCCGAGATCACGTACTTGCCGCCGCCGGCCTTCTGGCCATTCCAGGTCAGGTCGACGCGGCCGGAGGTCGGGTTGCTGAGGTCGATCGTCCAGGTTCCGTCTTCCTTCCCCCCTTGAGTGTTCGCGCCTTTGCCGGTGAGCTTGGTCTCGAACTTGCCCGGCCCTCCCGCGGCAAGCGCCAGCGGGACGGCGGCGAGTGTCAGCAGCACAGCGGTGAGCATCGTTAGTCGCTTCATTGGGTCTCCTTGGGTCGGACAGCGTTGGCGCCACGCTATGCCGGTGCCGCCGCGCTGTCGTCGGCTCGGAGAACGGTTCGGACCCCGCTGCGCGGACGACGAGAGACCGGGCGTGGGTACGCCTCACGGAGTACCGGCGATCGTCTCGGGAGAGGATGCCGACCGGTGTGCGGGGCGCTAGCGTTGCGCCATGTCGAGCGTCCGGGGGCTTTCAGATCGCGTTCGCGGGCTCGATCTCGTGCGGCTCGACCAGCTCGTTGCGGTCCTCCTGTGGGTTGAGATCGAGCTGCAGGTGTGGCTGGGCCATGCGAGCCCCCACCCCGTGTACGCGTCGGCTGGGGCGACTGTGCTCACCTGGGGGTTGGCGGTTCGGCGTCGCTGGCCGCTGGTGCCGGTGTCCTTTGTGCTGGTGATCATGACGGTGAGGATCGTTTCCGGCGTCGGGGCCAGCTTCTCGGCCGCCGCCGGGGTGCAGGTCGTCGTGATCCTGTTGTTCTACGGGCTGGGGGCGTTCGCGTCGGAGCGGCGCTCGGTATGGACGCTCGTGATTGCGGTCGTGATCAGCTCACTGAACTCGCTGACGAAACCGGGTGGCGGCTTCGGGAGCGTGTTCCCGATGGAGGCCTTTGCCGTGTTACTGCCGTATGCCCTCGGCCGGGTGATGCGGGCTCGCGCCGCCCGCGAGCTCGCGTCGCGGGATACGGCCGAGCGGCTGGATGCGGCGCTGGTGACCAGCGCGCGCGCTGCGGCACACCAGGAACGTTCCCGGATCGCGCGTGAGCTGCACGATGTGATCGCGCACAGCGTGTCGGTGATGGTGATCCAGGCGGGCGGTGCGCGCCTGGTGATGGGTGACACGCCCGACCGAGCCGAAGAGTCTCTGCGGAGTGTGGAGCGGGCCGGTCGTGAGGCGCTCGCCGAACTGCGCAGGCTGCTCGGGATCCTGGGCGACGGAGACCCGCACGCGCTGGCGCCACAACCCGGACTGCGGGACATCGCGCCGCTGCTCGCGCACGCGCGGGAGTCGGGGATCTCCGCGGATCTCCGCGTCGACGGAACCCCGGTCCCGGTACCCCCGGCGCTCGACCTGTGCGCCTACCGGATCGTGCAGGAGGCGTTGACGAACGCGATCAAGCACGCCGCCCCGGCGGAGGCCTGCGTCAACGTCCGCTGGGGTGAGAGCGTCCTCGAGCTGGAGATCTCCGACGACGGGCAAGGCTGGCGGCCCGTCAAGCGGACCGCCGGTGGCCACGGGATCGCCGGCATGCGCGAGCGCGTCGCACTGCACAGCGGCAGCCTGGACACCGGCGCCGGTCCGACCGGAGGGTTCACCGTTCGTGCGCGGCTTCCACTGACCAATGGGAGCCCCGGGTGAGCCGGCGGCTTGGTCCCTTGACGCGTGCTGACCCCCGCGCGGTCGATTCGGTGCTCGCGATCGCGACGATCGTCGCGCTCGAGCTGACCTGCTGGCTCAGCCCGGGTGTGTCAACCCACGATCGCACCGTCACCGCGATCGCCGCCGTCCTGTCCGGTGCCCCGATCGCCGTGCGTCGGGTCTGGCCGGGCGCCGCGCTCGTGTTCTCGATGGCGGTGGTCCTAGTCTCGACGCCATTCGGCGGTGAGTTGCTCTCAAACGACAACCCATACGTCATCCCGCCGCTGCTGCTCGGCTACTCGGCCGGCGCCGGGCTCGGCGGGCGCCGGAGCACGGTTGCCCTGATCTTCGGCTTGGCTCTCGGCTGGGCGTGGTCGCTGACCCCTGGCCCAAACGGATCCCCGATCGGCTTGGGACCGAGCTCCTTGGCCCTGTTCTACGTGACGATGCTGCTCGTGCCGACGTGGCTGATCGGCCGCTATGTCCGCCGGCACGGCCATCGGACCAACGCTTTCGATGCGCTGGCGGCGCAGGCTGCGGCTGAGAAGCCTTCGTACGACGCGGCGGCGATCGCGGCCGAGCGGGCTCGGATCGGCTCCGAGCTTCAGGACATCATCGCCCACAGCATCAGCGCGATGGTCATCCAGGCGGGAAGCGCGAGGCTGCTGTTGCGCAACGATCCCGAACGGGCCCGCAACTCGATTCTGACCGTCGAGGAGACCGGCCGCCAAGCGCTCAGCGACCTGCGCAGCCTGCTCGGCATGCTGCGCAAGGACGACGACCCACGCGCGCTCAGCCCCCAGCCCGGTCTCGGGCGAGTCACGGCACTGATCGAGTCGCTACGCAGCACCGGACTCGCCTGCGAGCGGCATACCGTTGGCGAGCCGGTCGACCTGACCCCGGGCGTCGACCTGGTTGCTTACCGGGTGATCGAGGCGGCGCTGTACGCGGCGGCCGAGCGGCATGTCCGCCACAGCTCCGTGACGGTCAACTTTCGACTGCGTGAGCTCGAGCTCGAGATCCGTGGCGATGGCACGATCCCGGACCTCGACCGCACCGTTGCGTCGCTCGTCGATCGCGTGGATCTCTATCGCGGCGAGCTGCGGACAGAGCCCCAATCCACAGGCTTCGCGCTCCGCGCACGTCTACCCCTCGATGCGGTCGGCCTCGCATGACGGTCAGCGTCCTGATCGCCGACGACCAGGTGCTTGTGCGGACAGGTTTCCGGATGATCCTGGAGACCGACCCGGGAATCCGCGTCGTGGCCGAAGCCGGCGACGGCGCTCAGGCCGTCGACGCCGGCAAGCGGGCCCGCCCTGACATCGTCCTGATGGATATTCGCATGCCGGTGTTGGACGGACTTGAGGCAACCCGGCGGCTCCTAGCCATCTCGCGACCCCCTCGGGTGCTGATACTCACGACCTTCGACCTAGACGAGTACGTATTCGACGCGCTCGTCGCCGGCGCCAGCGGCTTCCTGCTCAAAGACGTGGCGCCAGAGCAGCTGCTGGATGCGATCCACACCATCGCCCACGGCGAATCGCTCCTCGCTCCGTCGATCACCCGTCGGCTGATCGAAGCCTACGTCCGCGATCACCCTCCAGCCGTCGGCCCCGCTCCCGGCCTCGAGCAACTCACCACCCGCGAGCACGAGATTCTCGGCCTTGTCGCGCGGGGCCTCTCCAACGCCGAAATCGCCGAGCAGCTCGTCCTCTCACCGTTGACGGTCAAGACCCACGTCGCTCGTATCCTCGACAAGCTCAACCTGCGCGACCGCATCCAGGCGGTCGTTGTGGCCTACGAGACAGGCATCGTCCGCCCCGGCAGCAAGCAGCCACACCGGTGATCGAGGCACGACGGCCACTGGCAGTGAGGATCAGGGCTGCTCGATACCCCCACGGCGAGCGCCGCAGTGCGCTTGACGGGCGGGCTGTGGTCGGCGTAGGGTCAGTCGGGTCGATCAACTGAGAGGGAGTATCCGCGTGGAGCTTCAGAAGAAGAGCTTTGGATCGCCGGATGAAGTTCGGCCGATGGCCGACAAGGGTCGTGTTGAGCTTCTCAGGATCGGGGATGGCGTCGTGGGCAAAGCGACGTTCGAGCCCGGATGGCGCTGGTCTGATCACGTCAAGCCGATCGCCGGAACTGATAGCTGTCAGGCGCGGCACGTTGGCTATGTCGTTTCGGGACGTCAGATGATTCGGATGGACGACGGCACCGAGCTCGAGTTCGGTCCCGGCGATGTCGTCGCCATTCCCCCGGGGCACGACGGCTGGGTGATCGGGGACGAGCCCTGCGTGGTGATAGACTTCGCTGGCATGGAGCACTACGCCGAGTCGCATTAGCCTGCGCGCCGTCCTGCTGAAGGCCCCGAGGCTCGTTATCACCGCTTCAGATCGGCCTTCAGAGGAAAGCGGCCGACGTTTACGCGCCCAGTTCGGCAAGCAGCTGCCGCTGGGCGGCGGCTGTCCTGGTCAGGCTCTTGGAGCCGATCCCGATCTCCTGGATCACGCCACCAAGCGCCTTCAGGAACAGCGTGGAACTCGAGAGCCTTAGGGCATACCAGCGGTAGCGGCCGCGCTCGATCGGCTTCGAGACGCCGGGGCCAAGGTCCTTGAGCGCTGTCGCGACGGCGGTGCCGGGGGCGACGCCGACATAGCTGTAGCGGCTGTCATAGCTGTAGAGGCTATTGGCGGTCATCGCGAGTGCTGCAACGCCATCCTTGAGGTAGCCGACGCGGATGCCGTGCCCGGTGGCTAGACATACGTCGTCAAAGCGCCGATTCGCCATCACCCAGTAGTGCGGCTCGAGTCGGCGTTGGGTGGCGCGGCTTTCATTCAGGTTGACCGGACCAATCGTTGTCCCGTTGATCACGCCGCCGGCCTGCGGGCACTCCGGGTAGGGCGTGTGCGAGTTGGGGCCGGTGGTCCCAAGGGTTTGGGGCACGTCGTATCCGTCGGAGGTCTCGTATGACGCCCCACTCGGGTCGGCGTTGAGGACCACCGGCGCACGCGGCGCCAGGTTGAAGTTGAAGTCGCTGGTCAGGTTGCCGAGGATCTTCTCGTCCTCACGCACGTCTGGTCGCGGATCCGGGCGGCCGTCGGTCTTCGGGTTCAGGGCCTGGCCCCCAAGGAAGTCGTCCTCGATGAACTTCAGGTACGCATCGAATGACAGGGTCTGATGGTCGATGTAGCCCTGTCTGGCGTACGGGCTGATGACCAGACCCGGAACCCGAATGCCATAACCGTAGGCGTCGACCTTCGGCGGCACAACGTTGTCGTAGTAACCACCCCAGTCATCCCAGGCGAGGAAGATCGCGGTCGAGTCCCAGTCCTTGGACTTCATGATCGCGTTGATGATGTTGGTGACGTACTCCTGGCCGGCATCGATGTTGGCCGGCGGATGCTCCGAATCGTCCTGGCTGGGGATGACCCAGGAGACGGCCGGCAGTGCGTCGTTCTTCGTGTCGGTGAAGATCTGGGTGGTGGGAACGATGTTCCCGAGCTGGTTGTCCTCCTTGACATCCTCGAAGCTCGGCAGGGGATTCCAGATCGACGGCGCGCTGATCAACTGCGGCTGCGGGGTGCAGACGATCGCGCCCGTCTCGCAGTCCGGCTCGGTACCCAGTTCGATGTAGTACTTCCAGCTGACGTCGTACTTGTGCAGCAGGTAGGTGATGTCGGTCCAGGCGTAGTTGGCGACCGGATTGACCTGACTGTCCCCGCCGCCACCGGCACCCAGCGCTGCCCCGCCATTGCCTGTGGAGAGTGGAGGCGGAAGGTTGGGACTGTCCATGTCCGTGACACAACTCGATGGGTTGTCGTTGGAGCAGGACGCGGACCAGCCGCTGACCATGTACAGGTGCGCGATCAGGCTCCAGGACAGGGCCGGCTCGAACATGTGGTCCTGGAGAACGAAGTCCTTGGCGTAGGTCCAGTAGTTCGGGATCTCCTGCTGGTTGTAGTAGCCCATCACATCGACGCAGTCGTGGGGCTGCTTGGAAGAGCAGGCGAGTTCGTCCGTACTGGGCGTGCCGCCGATCCCGGAAACGCCTTCGCCGTCTTTGATAAAGCCGTCCATCTTGCCGCCGTCGATGTCCTCGACGGCGTTCGCGGCCGCGTGGCCGCCACCAATGCCCTCCAGCGTGACTTCGTGGTAGGGGGCGTCACAGCCGCCGTACTCCGGGTCCTTCAAGCATGGCACCGTCCCCGGGTTGCCCGCCAGCCCCGGGATCCCGTCCGCACCCGGGTATGTCCCGAAGTAGTTATCGAAGCTGTGGTTCTCCTGCATGATGATCACCACATGCTTGATCTTGTGAATACCGACGTTTGAAGCCGCCTCCGCCTGGGCGGCCGCGATCTGAGCAGCGTCGGGACTGCTGTCGCCGACCGCGGTGGAGGCGGCGGCCGCTACCCCGGAGACAGTCAACTGGCCGCCGCTGAGTACCTGGACGCCGGCGGCCGCTAACAGGATCAGAGCGGCCGTCAACGCCCATCTCAGCGTATGGCTCCTGCGCCCACTGGACATTCGCCCGGAAAGCATACGATGTCCATCCGTTTTGTTGTGTAGCCACGCCCGGTTGCTACTGGGCATCCGTATGATGCACGGCATGTCGTTCGGCATTCGTTGTCGTTGCTGGTGGTGGCCGCTTCTCACGCGGCCCCGCTGATCTGTGTTCTCGGGCCGCTCCTGGGCGGTCCGCTGGCGAAGCTGACGATTTGTGCTCGGGAGGGCCCTCTTGCGAAAGGCCCTTCCATGATCGATCTCGACTCAACTGCCGATCCGCGTTCTCGGGTGTTTGCTGAGCGTGTGCTGACCGGCGATCGCCCGACCGGCCAGCTGCACCTCGGACATCTCTTCGGGACCTTGCTGAACCGGGTGCGACTGCAGGCGCAGGGAGCAGATCTGATGGTGTTAGTCGCCGACTACCAGACGATCACCGACCGCGATAGTCCCGCGTCTCTGCCTGAGGATGTCGACGAGCTCGTCGCCGACTACCTGGCCGTCGGGATCGATCCGACGCGTGCGACGATCTTCGCCCATTCGCTCGTGCCCGAGCTCAATCAGTTGCTGTTGCCGTTTTTGAGCCTGGTCACGCTGCCGGAGCTGCTGCGCAACCCGACGGTCAAAGACGAGGCCTCTGTGTCCGGGATGACGGCGCTCAATGGGCTCATGCTCACCTATCCCGTGCATCAGGCTGCCGACATCTTGTTCTGCCAGGCAACGATCGTGCCTGTCGGCGCCGACCAGCTACCGCACGTCGAGCAGACCCGTGTCATCGCGCGGCGGTTCAACCGCCGCTACGCGCCGGAGTGCCCCGTGTTTCCTGAGCCCGAGGCGCTGCTCAGCGACGTTCCCATTCTGCTGGGGACCGATGGGCGCAAGATGAGTAAGAGTCGCAACAATGCGATCGCTCTTGCCGCAACCGCTGATGAGACCGCTCGGCTGCTGCGCCAGGCCAAGACCGATTCCGACCCGCACATCACCTACGACCCAGAGAGCCGCCCCGAGGTCGCCAACCTCCTTCTGCTCACCGCATTGTGCGAAGAGGTCGACCCTCGCCAAATCGCGGAACAGATCGGCGGCCGGGGAGCCGCCGAGCTCAAGCGCCGCGCGACCGACGCCGTCAACGAACGCCTACGCTCAGTCCGTTACCGCCGGTCGGAGCTCATGCGCGACCGGGCATATCTCAGGACGATCCTGCGCGACGGGAGCGCCGCTGCTCGCGGCATCGCTCAGAGCACGCTCACACAGGTCGCCGCCGCCATGCACACGAACTACTGACCCCGACGCGCGGACACGGTCAGCGCGGCCACCGCGATGAAGACCAGCCGGCGGCCTCTCATAGGGCCGCCAGCACCTCGGCGGCGGCCCGCTGCCCGGCTTCGACACCCCCGTCCATGTACCCGATCCATACCGTCGCGGTCTCCGTGCCGGCCCAGTGGATGCGGCCGATCGGCTCGCGCAGGGCGGGTCCGTACTCGGTCAGGACGCCGGGCGGCATGACCCCGACCGGGCAGCCGCCGGTATAGATCTCCTGCGCCCACACGTGGTCGAAGTAGTACTTGGGGTTCGCGGCCTGCTCGCCGAAGTAGTCGACGTAGCACTGCAGCGCGACCTTCTTGCGAACCTCGAACGGCTGGTCGTCGAGCGCGCGAGCCGGGTCGCCGTCCATGAATCCGAGTAGCACGCCCGGCGTCCCGCTGGCCGGGCAGGCGTCGAACACCACCCCGACCGCGCCCTGGGTGCTGGTGACCTCGCCGTTGAGCCCCTCGCCGCGCCAGAACGGCTCGTCGTAGACCGCGATCGTCTTAATCAGCGAACCGACCGGAATCCGCTGACACAACTGGCGCCGCATCGCCGTCAGCTTCGGCTCGTAGATGATCGCTCCGGTCAGGGTCGGGGGCATCGCTACGATCACCTGCTGGCAGTGGACGGTGGCGTTGTCTGCATACACGGTCGCGCCCTTGCCGTCCTGGGTGATCTTCCGCACCGGGTTGTTCAGCAGCACCCGTTTGCCGAGCCCCAAGTGTTCAGCCATCTTGATCGAGATCAGCTGAGTGCCCCCCGTCACCCGGTAATCCTGAGCGGTTCCGGTGCCGGCGTTACCGATCAGCGGGCTGACGCCCCCGGCCTGGGCCACGTACCAGAGGAAGTACAGGAACGAGATGTCCTGCGCCTCGACGGAGAGCACGGCCTCGACGGCCAGATTGAACAGAAGCTGTCCCTCGGTCGAGGTGATGTTGGCCTTGCTCCAGGTCTCACACGTCTCGCTGTCCCACGCGAGTGCGTTCGGTGCCGTCCAAGGCGTCGCGACCGGTACCGTCGCGGCCATCTTGTCGATCTCCGGCAGGGTGACCTCGCCGAGCTCGACGACCGCCGTCGGGTCCGAAGCCGGCGGAATCTGGCCCGAGTATCTCTGCGTCTTGCCGTTCTCGTACCAGAGCAGGTCACCGGCGCTGTAGGTGTCGAACTTGGAGATCCCGAGCTCCTTCATCAGCGCCAGCACGTTGTATTGCGTGGGTCCGGTCCAGGTGGCGCCCATATTGGCGACGTCGCTGGCCCCGGGGATCTTGACGCTGTAGCAGCGCCCGCCCACGCGGTCGCGAGCCTCGAGCACGATCACCGACTTGCCGGCCGCATGAACCGTCCGAGCTGCGGTCAGGCCGGAAATGCCGCCCCCGACGACGCACACGTCCGCGCTGCGGCTGATCGGGCCCTTGGGGCTCGCCTTCGACTGTTTGGTCTTGGCCAGCGCCTCCGGGGCGCCGGCTCCGAGGGCACCCGCGCCCGCTGCCATTCCGCTCCCGATCAGCCGTCGTCGGCTGATGCGGTGTGACTTCGTCTCCGTCATGTCGCTACTCCTTGCGTCCCGTCTTTTTCGATCGTCGCCACCACTGCCGCTGCCGACGGTGCAACCCCTCCCGGCAGCTGCTGAGCAGCCGCCAACTCGATTGCAGCGCGATCCCGGCCCGCACGCGCTGCACGGTCGTCACCAGTTCACCACCCTGCGCGGCGCCCAGCCTCCATCAGAAAAGCAGCTCATGGCTGCTGGGCGCAAGTTTGCTCGCTTCCTTGTAACACTGCGCCGCTTGGGCGAGCTGCCAAAGGTCCAGCAGGTTCTCGATCAGGTGCTGGGTCGTGTGAAAGCTGTCGGTCTGCAGGCGGCGCGTTCCGCGCCGAGGCGGACCGGCAGGCTGACCAGGCGCCGGAGCATCGCGTTGCCTCCCCAGCGGACCGGGTGGTGGTCGACGGCGAGCTGGGTGTCGGGGAACCTCCTGACCATCGTCGCTAGCAGGGTCGCGGCCTCGAGCCGCGCGAGAGCGTTCCCGAGGCAGAAATGCCGCCCAAAACCGAACGTGAGATGCCGACGAGCATCGGATCGGCCGATGTCGAGGCTGTCGGGGTTGGCGAACACGAGCGGGTCGCGGTTCGCGCTGGCGATCAATGGGATCACGGTGCGACCGGATTCGATGCGCTCGGCGGCGATCGTCACGTCTTGGACGGCGTGACGCATGAGCCATTGCGCCGGCGACACGAACCGCAGAAGCTCCTCGACCGCGTCGGGGATCCGGCGCGGGTCGCGGACCAGCGCTGCCCACTGGTCGGGATGGCGCAGCAACTCGTAGAGACCGATGCCTAGAAGGTTGCTCGTCGTCTCGTGCCCGGCGAACAGCAGGACGATGAACATCGCCGCCAACTCGCGCGAGCTCAGCACATCGCCCTGCTCGGCGGCCATTAGCGCCAGCAGCAGGTCGCCCTCCTGAGGGAGGGCGCGGTGCCGGGCGAGCGTCTCGTCGATGTAGGCCTGGTACTCCCGGTGGGCCCTGTGGGCGGCGAGCAGCGGCCCCACCTCGCTGCCGCCGCGGTTGCGGCTGAGGGTGTTCGACCAGGCGTGGACGCGCTCGCGATCATCCTGCGGGATGTTGAGCAGGTCGCCAATGATCATCAATGGCATCCGGTAGGCGAGGCTCATCAGATCACAGACGCCATCGGCGGAGGCGAGCCCGGACAGCAGCTCATCGGCATACTCCTGCGCGGCCGAGGCGACCAGCGCGATCCGCTTCGGCGTGAACGCGCGGTGGGCCACCGCGCGGAGTCGGTCGTGCATCTCTCCATCCGCGCGGCTCACGTACAGACCCTCGAACTCGACCACCTCGTCGAAGGCGAGCTGCTCCTCGGGCGTGAGCGACGCGCGGATCGCTTGCGCGCGTGAGCCGGAGCGCTTGGCGTCGCTGCCGTAGCCGACGCTGTCGGAGATAACTGCCTTGACGTCGTCGTAACGGGTCACCAGCACCATCTCCCCGAGCTCGTAGAGCGGGCCTCGCTCGCGGACCGACCGCAGGATCTCCGCGCTGTCGGCGATCGTGTCCGGTTCGGAGGCGAACAGCGACTCCAATCGCTCCCGCAGCGACTGCTCGGTGACCGCGGTCACGGGCTGCCCGCGCCCGGAACCTCGACACGGACCGCCTCGACCGATCCGCTGCTGTATTCGGGCTTGCGATCGGTCATCAAAAACAGCGTGCGGCGGTCCTCGCCACCGAGCGCACACGCGGTCACCCGCCGGCCGACGGTGGGCCGCAGGACATCAGTCACGGCACCGGCGAGGACCCGCACGCACTCCCCGGTGTGCGGCGAGGCGAACCACACGGCACCGGCCTCGTCGAGACACACACCGTCAGGCCGGCGTTCGCCGACACCAGGCAGCACGGCGGGACTAGACAATGTTCCGTCCTCCGGATCCACCGCGAACTCGGTGATGCGGTTTGTCCGCCACTCGGCCACGACTAGCCGACGGCCATCCTGTGAGATGGCCATACCGTTGGGACCGAGCAAGCCGTCAGCCACCACGCGGGCTGAGCTCCCGTCGGCTTCGACGAGGGCAAGGGAGTCGGTGACCTCAGGCCCCGTCGAATAGTCGATGCCGAACGAAAAGCGGCGCTTAGCCTCAGGCAGCATCTCCGCGTCCGTCCATTCCACTCCGTAGTGGAGCCGATCGACGTACGCCCGCCCGCGAGGGTCGGTGATCATGTCATTGAGATGGGTGCCCGGCAGCCCCGCCAGATCCGCGTGCAGGGAGACGCCGGCGGAGTCGATCCGCATGATCCGCGAGCTCTGCACGAGCGCCACGATCGCGTCGCCGTCCGGTAGAAAGCCCAGCCCGGAGCACGGCTCGTCGAACTCTGCCTCGAGCCTCGCCGGCTCGCCCGCAATCAATGAGAGGACAAGCCCGCCGCGGATGTCCGACAGCCACAGCCGTCCGTCGTGCCACCGTGGCGCTTCGGGCAGCTGGAGGCCCGTGAGCAGCGGCTCGGCCTTAGCCATCGTGGTCATGCCGGCTCGTCGGCCTCGCGTAGCAGTGAGGGCACGGGCGATGTATCACGCAGCCAGTCGTCGCGGTCATAGTCCTCCCACTGCGGGTCGCCGAGGTCGAGGGAGGCGATCTCCAGCGGATTGCCGCTTGGGTCGTAGAAGTAGATCGACTTGACGAACATCGCGTGCTTCGGGTCGCGCTTTCGTTCGATCAGGTCGGAAACAGGAACGCCGTAGGCCCGAAGCCGTTGCCGGAACCAGATCACGTCCTCACGCGACGGCACATCGAAGGCCAAGTGATCGAGCTTGGCCGCCCGCGTGACGCGCTTGGAGCGCTCAGTCGGCGGCGGCCACAGACGGGGAACGATCGGCATGTCGAACTGGCGGGCCGCGCCGGGCACCTCATAGAGCGAGAACAGATCACCGTTGGCGAGCTCGAAGAAATACTGGCGGCGAAACGCCGGCTCCGCCGCGCGGGCCTCCTCCAGCTGCGCCGCGTCGTCCGGCTCGATATACCGGGTCCGGTCGAACGCCGGGCTGGTCCGAACCACCTTGAGACCGAGGATGTCCCGGTAGAACCGGACACCCGCCTCCATGTCGTGCGTGATCAGTACGAGGTGATTTATGCCACGAAGCCGGCCGACAGCAGCACCAGTCTCCACGACGATGTGCTTGTCCTCAAGGGCAGACACAAGGCTCCCTTCGGGTCTAGATGGCGTTCCATGCCGAGCCTATACCCCGGTGATCCTAGGCAGGTTCCATCGGACTCGACGTGGAGCTGAATCGTTCTGGGACTCGTGAACTGCAGTGACCCCCGGCGCGGCGCATCGACGCAAACCGCGAGGCTAAGCTGGACTCTCGATCTGATCAGCGACCATGCCCGCCGTTGATATAGCCGAATAACCGCGGTGCGGCCGCGGTGCCGCCGCCGTAGCGCTCGAAGGGTTCTGGGGTGGTCGTCTTCGGGCCGGCGGCCGAGCCGCCGCCTTGCGCGAGCTCGATCGCGCGCAGATAGTGATGGTTGAGCAGATGGCCCCAGCCGCCGCGGCGAACCCATAGTGGCCCGGCGGAGTCGGCCAAGGACCGATTGGGGCACCTCCCACGGCTGTAGCCCATTGGTGGCGTCGATGACGTTAGACACAAGCGCGCCGACCTCGTGCGCGGTCCGCTTCGCAGAGCTCATCACTCCGGACTGTCTCACAGCCAGATGGCGATCAGAACGGCGCGGAGGACGTGCCGAGGGATCCCTCGACTAACGCCGGAGCTTGTCGAACTGGTCGGCGTCCATCCCGTCGAACTTGACACGGATACCTATCGCCATCATTCCTCCTCGGTCGGGTCACACGACTCCAGGCTCATTACCCATTCGCCGCTTCGCGCCGGGCTTGGCCGCCAGTAGACGACAACAGCCGTCTCGTCCGCTTCTCGGGCGGATGCGAGCGGCGGCGTCTCACGGATTAGCATTTTGCGCAGGCGATTGTGAGACGGCGATACTGGCGCCGTGGCTCTCCAGAGGCGGCTGATCACGGTAGGGGACGACGATCGCTCCTACTTCGTGGCCGAGCCCCCACCGGGCTCGCCGGTCTCGGCGGTAATCATGAGCCTCCATGGCACCCGCTCAAGCGCGGCTCGCCAGGCACGCCTCTCCGGTTTCGAGCAACTCGCCCAAACCGCAGGCGCCGTGGTGGTATTTCCGCAGGCGATCGAGCCGATTGGAAGTGGCTACGAGTGGGACCACAGTCAGGACGTCGACTACATTGCCGGGCTCGCCACCGAGCTCGTCAGCCGACATCGGACGCCTCATGGTCGCGTGCTCCTCACCGGGATGTCCGGCGGTGCTCGGATGTCGAGCCTTTTCGCCAGCGTTCACCCTGAGCTCGTCCAGGCGGTAGGTGCGGTGGCAGGACTGCGCTCGCCGGGCGTACCGACACACCGGTCGGTCCCGATCGTCTCGTTCCACGGCACGAAGGACAGGATCAACCCCTACCGGGGCAGCGGCACGCAACGCTGGAACGAAAGTGTCCCCGCCGCCGCGCAGGCATGGGCACTGGCCAATGGCATCACGGCTCCACCGGCGGAAGTCGCCGTGAGCGCGACGCTTACCCGGACGACCTACGGTACCGAGGGGGAGCCAGGCGAGGTGACACTGTGGACGTCACGCGGGGCCGGTCACACCTGGCCCAGCGGGCATCTCGGGCTGCTGCTGAGCCTCTTCCTCGGCCGTACCTCTCGAGAGATCGACGCCACCAAGTCGATCTGGGAGTTCGGGCTCCGCCACGCGGACGATCCGTGACGGCCGCGACCACAGAGCAGCGAATATGGGGTATTCGCTGCACGAGGGATTTCCGGCTGTTCGCCCTCGGGGTGTTCGAGTCCGGGCGCGTCAGCGTCGGCGGAGGCGATGGCGGTGAGGTTCTCCGGTTGCATGCGCTCTCACGGGGTCAGCGACTTTCCCGACCCGACGCTCGGGTCGAACGGCCTGCCCAGCTGGTCTGGTGTTAGCAATCAGGCGCCGGCGTACGTGGCGGCTCATCAGGTCTGCAAGAAGGACCTCCCCGGTCTCGGGCCACAGACGTCCGCCGAAAAGGCTACGGCCAATGCCGCGGCGCTCAGGTACGCCAAGTGCATGCGGTCCAACGGCGTGCCCACCTTTCCTGATCCCAACGGCCAAGGACTGATCCAGGTCAACGCGACTGGCACCCTGGAGCCGACCTCGCCCCAGTTCCTGAAGGCCGAGACGGCCTGTAAGGGTCTGGAGAACGGTTTCGCTCAGCAGACGAGCGTCGCCACCGCGGGCGCGTCCGCGCCGGGGGCCGCGAGAGGCGGTTCGTGAGGACCGAGTGATGCGGTCCAACGGCTGGAGGGAAGCGTGTCTGCAAAGGCTGGAGCCGCGAGCTTGACAATAGGTTGACTCTCGACATATTGTGTAGGTGTGGAACTCCGCCCACCGAGTTATTTCGCGCTCGCGGCCCTGATCGATGGCCCGCTGCACGGCTACGCGATCGCGCGGCGCGCCCGCGAGCTCTCGGGCGGGCGGGTGCGGCTCTCGACCGGAACGCTGTACGCGCTCCTGGAACGCGCGCTCTCAGAGTCGCTGGTGATCGCCGGTGAGCCCTACCTGCAAGGGGGGCGCCAGCGCCGCGATTACACCTTGACACCGGCCGGCAGGGCGCTGCTGGCTGACGAGGCAGCGCGACTGGAGCACGCGGCCAAAGCGGTCTCGGGGCGCCTGCGTGCGACCTCAGACGCGGTGCTCACATGATCCGCGAGCGCATCGGCCAGGCCGCGTTGCGGGCCTACCCGCCCGCCGTGCGCCAGGCGCGTGGGCTGGAGATGCTGGGGATGCTGTTGGACGCCGGTGAGCAATCCAACCTGGCGCTTGTGCGCGAGAGCGGGTCGCTCGTGCTCGGCGGGTTGCGTGAGCGCCGGTCGCTCACGGCGCGAGCGGGGAGGCGCCGGCTGGTCGCCGACGCATGCTGCCAGGCGGTGATCATCTTCTTGATGCTGTGGCTGGTCAGCGCCCTGAACACGCAGCAATTGCTTGTCCAGGAAGTGGTGCTCGCGGGGATCCTGGCGTGCGCGCTCATCGGGTATGAGCGAATCGCCGCGCTCGGCGGACTCGCGGCGCTCATCGCTTTCGGCCCACTCGGCCAACACAGTCAACTAGTCGAGCTGGCGAGGGTGCTCGTCCCGATCGCGTGCTTATTGGTCATGGTGCGCGCTCCCCAGCGACGCCCGCGTGATCCCCGCCAGCTCCTATGGCTCCTGCCAGTCTGTGCGTTTGCGGCGCTCCATGACCACGCCTATGTCGGCCTGCCGGAAGTTCTCGCGGTCATGTCCGCCGGCGGACTGCTCCGACTCTTCCACGACCCGCGGTTAGCGATCGCGTGCAGCCTCGTCTGGACTACCCTGCTGTTGGCCGCGGCGGGCCGACCGGCCCCCGCAGGCCTGGGCTTGCTCGACGTAGCCGCCGTGGCCGCCGGACTCTTGCTCACCATCTCCGCGGGGCCACTGTGGATGATGCGCCACCGAACTACGCCGTAGCCAACCCAACAACAGCTTCTCGCAGAGCCCAAGCTGAGCGGACCTCGAGCCGCCGATCCCATCACGGCGTGACGCGGTGGAGTCGGATGATGCCGGTCAGGCTTCCGGAGGAGCTGTAGGTCGGTGGGTCCAGGAAGAAGAACGAGCCATCGAGCGCTACGGCGATTGGAGGGCCGTCGTCGATTGTCACGCCGGGGGCCGGAACCGTCGCGATGGCTTGCTCTTGGCGGCCGGTTGTGTTGATGCGGAGGACCCGTTCTAGCCCGTTCCCGAGTTGGACGTTGTAGAAGCCGATGGTGTCGTTGCCCGCGACGGTTGGTTCGCCGTAGCCGACCTCTGCGCCCGCGACCGTGTCGCTAAGGGCCTTCCCCTCGACAGGGTGGGCGGTCCCGGTGAAGGCCCAGATGGTCGAGTACCCGTCACGATCGTCGACATCCACCGCTGCGGTGTGTCCGGAGGCGACGAGCCATCTCGCGCCAGAGCCGCCGACCGTGAGGACGCGTCGGGGCGATCGCGCGCCCGGGACGATTCGGTACAGCGAGAGATATGGCTCGGCCCGTAAGAGCGAGATGTGGCCCGGGACACCGCTCTCGATCGATGGGGAGAGCCACAGCCCGTTGGCGTCGACCGCCAGGATCGCGCGGACGATGTCAGGCATCGTCCATCGCTGCGCCACCCGGCCGGTCCGTGTAGAGATCCGGAGCAGCTCCCCCGACGGGCTAGGGGTCAGGGAGGCGAGCGGGTTGTAGAGCCACAGCGAGCCGTCGCCATAGATCCAGCTGATCTGGCAGTCCGAGCACTCCGGGTAGCGCGTGATCACCGGTCCGAGCTGGTACTGATCGCGCGCGGCAGGATCGAAGCGGGCGATCCGGACCTCGGTCGCAAAGCTGCCGCCATACGCGTGGTGGACTAGCGCGTAAGCGATCGGGAGGACGTGCTCTCCGTACAGGGCCGGATCCCCGCAGTTCGCGCGCACCACGCGACCGAGTAGCAGTGTCCGCGGGTCGACTGGAGCAGCATCGCACACCCCGGCCGCCCGGCCGCCGACCAACGTAGTCGAATACCCGGGCGAGATCAGCGCATATCCGTCCGGGGCGCCGGACACGATCAACCGTCGACCGGCGACGGTGACCGAGGAGAAGTTCCCAGACCGCGGAAGCGTGAGCGACGCAACCGCGATTGACGCCGGTCTTACCGCGGGCGCCGCAGTATCCCGACCGGCACCGCCGCGACCCAATGCAACGACGGCTCCGGCGGCCACCGCGAAGAGCAGGACAAGCCCGCCGTACCTCAGCCGCCGGCGGCGTTCCAGCCGGCGGGCCTCGGGAAACAGCACGCGGACCGCGCTGCGCAGGCGGCCGTCCCCCGACAATGCGCACCATCCAGCCCTAGGTCGATCGACCGCCATTGAAACTAGTATTGATAGTTTCATGACTCGTGTCAATGACGCCGGCACCGCGAGCACGCAGCGCTCGTCGTGACGCCTGCTATCGGACCGCGATAGCCCGCGACAGCTACGCCGGCCTCATCGTCGCGGCACCTTCAACCAGCCAGCTGCCTCTACGGTCTCGATGCGGCTCGCACCTGCGTATCAGGAAGCGATCGCGGCTCGCACGAACCCTGCCATCCGCTGCCATGCGGCTTGATCGGTGATCCCGAGCTCGGTGAGCCGCTCGGCGGTGCCCAGGATGAGTACTGACAGGTCGGAGTAGGTGACGTCGCCACGGACGGCTCCGGCCGCGGCGGCGCGACGCAGGGCGGTCGTCCAGAGGCCCTCGACACGTCGGCGGGTGTCGGCGATCACGCTGGTGAGGTTGCCCTCTCGGAGTAGGTCGGCAGCCAGCCGATCCCCACGGAGATGCTCGAACACGGTCTCCACGAGCTCGGTCAGGGCCACGACGGGGTCGGCGGCGGCCGCGGCCTGCTGAGCCGCCACCTCGATGTCGCCCAGCCAGGTGAGTGCGACCTCGGCGAGAAGGTCGTCCTTGCTCGGGTAGCTGCGGTAGACGGTCGCGTTGCCCACTCCGGCCCGAGCGGCAACCTCGGCGACCGAGGCTCGGATGCCCTGCTCGGCGAAGATCTCCGAGGCAGCGCGGACGACTCGCAACCGGTTACGGCGAGCATCTGATCTCGGGCCGCGACCGGCGCCAAGGGAAGGCGGCTCGGCTTGCCGGGAGGTGGTCGGGCGTCGGCTCACGAGGGCTACTGTAGTCGAACCGGCGACTAAACGGACTCGCCAAGTCCGTTTAGCTGATATGATCGCGGCAGGTCACCCGGGGAGCGAGCGATTCGGTTCGCCTCCGGCAGCCTAGGAGAGACCGCCGCCGTGACGCTCAGCGAAAGGAACGTCGATGTCAGTGCTGTTGGAGGTTGAGCAGGATCGCCTGCAGGAGGAGTTCTTCGAGCGAGGGTGGACCGACGGGCTGCCGGTCGTTGCGCCCACTCCGCCGCTGGTCAAGGCGATGCTGGACACGGTCGACCTGGAGCCTGACGACGTGATCGGCGCGATACCGCGTCGCAGCCGCTCGGTGACCGTGGAGCAGGCCGCCATCAACGCGGTGATGGCGGGCTGCAAGCCTGAGTACTTTCCAATCGTGGTGGCCGCGCTCAGCGCACTCCTGGACCCCGCCTTCAACGCGCACGCCGCCCTGACGAGCACCGGCGGTGCGGCCTCCTGCGTGATCGTCAGCGGTCCCCTGGCGCACGAGGTGGGCATGAACTGTGGTCAGAACGCCCTCGGTTCGGGTAACCGGGCCAACGCGACCATCGGCCGCGCGGTCCGGCTGGTGGCCCGCAACGTGTTCGGAGCGATCACCGGCAAGTTCGACGCGAGCGCGATGGGCAATCCGGCCAAGTACACCCTGTGCTTCGCCGAGGAGGACCCGCCCGACCCCTGGCAGCCACTGCGCGTGCAACTCGGCTACCAGCACGGTGACACCACGGTCACCGTGATGGCGACCGAGGCCCCGCGGCAGGTGGCGAACCATCTGAGCGAGGTCGCCGAGGAGGTCCTGCTCACGTTCGTGTCCGCGATGAGGGTGCCGTCGACCTACGCCACCGGGAAGGGTGGCCAGGGCGTCGTCGTGATGGGCCCAGAGCATGCGCAGGCGGTCCGCCAGGCGGGCTGGACCCAGGAGCAGGCTCGGGAGTTCCTGTGCCGCGAGTCCCGCATCCGGCCGGAGGAGCTCGTGCAGTCGGGGGTCCCGCTGGAGGTCGGCAACCAGCACGACATGATCCCGGGCCAGGATGGCAAGCTGCCTTCGATCGGCGCCCCCTCGGATGTCTACCTGGTCACCGCCGGTGGCGCCGGGCCGGGCTGGTCGGCTTACATCCCCAGCTTCGCTCCACTTCAGCACACGCGCGCGGTGACCCGCCGCGTGCGCCTGCTCGGCGAGGCGATGCCCGACTGCGGACCTGACGGCTGCCGGATCGACCTCTCGAGCTTCACTCGCGGCGACTGATCAGCGACGCCAACCACCGACCCAAGGAGCAGCAGATGTCCCCCACCATCACCGTCCATCGACCCGACATTGAGGACCCGCCGGTCGAGCCCGTCACGCTCGCGCCCCGCAGCGAACTGCCGGAGGACGCCCGCCTGTTGCTGGTCGACAATGGCAAGGCCAAGGCCAGGGACCTGCTCCTGTACCTGGCCGCGGAGCTCAAGCAGCGCCTGCCGATCGGCTCGGTGGAAGTCGTGAGCAAGCCCAGCGCGGGTGCGCCGCTGGAGGACGATCAGGTGAGCGAACTGGCCGCGCGCAGCGATCTCGTGATCGCCGGCCTCGGCGACTGTGGAGCGTGCAGCGCCTGCTCGCTACAGGACGCGCTTCTGTTTGAGCGCGCTGGCGTCCCGTCGACAGTTCTGATCACCGAGGTATTCATCGCCAACATCGCTCGCTTTTCGCAGGCCCTCGGGTGCCCGGGTTACCACAGCCTCGTGGTGCCGCACCCGGCCGCGACCAAGAGCGAGGCGCAGCTGCGGCAGTTCGCGGCCAGCGTCGCCGACGCCGCCTGCGATCAGCTCAGGTCCCGAGCACTGGCCGGCGTGAGCTGAGCCCGACCTACGGGCGCGGCACCGCCGGTCACGGCAACTGGGGTAGCGTGACCGGCGTGAAGAAGCACGTCCTGATCCTCGGTGCTGGCTTCGGTGGCCTGGAACTCGCGACGCGGCTCTCCGAGACGATCCCTGATGCGGTTCGGGTCACGCTTCTGGACCGCAACGACGCGTTCTTTTTCGGCTTCTCCAAGCTTGAGGTGATGCTCGGCCGCGAGTCGGTCGAAGACGTGAAGCTCTACTACCGTGATATCGCGAAGGAGGGCGTCGAGTTCCGCCAGGAGACCGTCATCGGCATCGATGCGGCCGCACGGCGAGTTACTACCGACGCAGGCTCGTACGACGCCGACTTCGTCGTCGTGGCGCTCGGTGCCGACTACGACATGGCCGCCACGTCAGGCTTCGAGGCTGGCGGGCATGAGTACTACACGCTCGCCGGCGCCGAGCGGCTCCGCGACGCGCTGGCCGATTTCGAGGGCGGGAGAGTGCTTGTCTCGGTTCTCGCGCAACCGTTCAAGTGCCCGCCCGCTCCGTTTGAGGGGGTCCTTTCTGCTGCATGAGTACTTCACGCAGCGCGGGATCCGCGACTCGGTCCAGATGTCTACGAGTTTCCCAATGCAACGCCCAGTCCCGGTGACCGACGCGGTCTCGCAGATGTTCCGCGACGGACTCGCCGAGCGGGGTGTCGAGGAGTTGCCTCAGCAGGTTGTCATCGGCATCGATCCGAGCACACGCACGGCACAATTCGCCAGCGGCGAGACGCTGTCCTACGACCTCTTCGTTGGCATCCCCGTGCACCGAGCGCCCGATGTGCTTGCCGCCTCGGGCCTTACGGTCAACGGCTGGGTGCCCGTCGACCAGGCCAACCTACGGACCCAGTTCCCTGGCGTCTACGCCCTCGGCGACGTCTGCACCGGCCCTAGGAACGTCCCGAAAGCCGGGATCTTCGCGGAATCGGCAGCGCTCGTCGTCGCGGACGAAATCGCTGCCGTGATCTCGGGCGCGGAGCCTCCGGCGCCGTTCGAAGGATCGGGCGTGTGTTACGCCGAGTTCGGTGCAGGACTCGTGAGCAAGGTCGAGGTCAGCTTCCTCAGGGGGGAGAGGCCCGAGGCTCAGCCATACGATCCGTCGCGCGAGTACGCCCTCGAGAAGCGACAGTTCGGCGCGACGCGGCGAGCCCGCTGGTTCGGTCGCTGACGTAGAAAGGATGGAAGCGGCGCCGAGATCTCACTCGACGCCGCTTATCGCTACGCGAGGCTGGCCTCAGCCACGCTTTCCGCGTCTTGCGTTCCCATCGCGACTTGCATCTGCCCCGTGTCAACGTATTGCTGGAAGCTGTTGGCTTTGCCATCACTCAGCTTCCAGACGTGGCAGGCTTGGGCATCGAGGCTCTTACCGGTTGCCTTGTGGACCCCGGTGTAGCGGCATTCAACGACGACGGTGTCGCCGGCGTCATGAAACTCTCTGGGGGTGACGGTGAAGCCCTCCCACTCAGACCCGAGCCTCATAAACAGGTGCTGCACGATCGCATCTCCCCCGATCCAGGCTTTGCCGTCAGGCTTGTAGGGGTTGCCCTCGGCCTCGCGCCATTCAATGCCGGGATCGAAGATCGCCAACACGCTCGGAACATCACCCCCTCCGAACGCCTCATACCCGCCTTGCAGGATCTGCACGTTTCCCATTGCTGCCCTCCTTGGAGGATCGTCCCCGCCACGCCGATCCTCGCACCTGGTAAGTCGAGCGTCAAGCGCTCAGGATGCCGGCTGTGGCGTGCAGTCCACGGCGAAGAGCCGCCAGGCTCCCGGAATGCCTTTCAGCTCATAGGTGCCGCGCTCTGTGAAGGCGAGGTCGGAGCCGGCGACCAGATCCTTGACCGTGCTCGACACGAGCACCTCGTCGGCGTTTGCCTGCGCGATCACGCGAGCGCCGGTGTGGACCGCGATCCCCGCGACCTTTCCGTCGCTGACCTCGCATTCGCCGGTGTGTAGCCCGGCGCGGATCGACAGCTCAAGCTCATGTACGGCGTCGACGATCGCGGTGGCGCATCGGATCGCGCGCGCCGGACCGTCGAACACGGCAAGGAACCCGTCGCCGGTCGTATCGATCTCACGGCCACGAAAGCGCAGCAGTTCGCGACGGACCAACGCGTTGTGGCGCTCGAGCAGATCGCGCCAGCGACGATCCCCGAGCTCGATCGCTTTCGGTGTGGAATCGACGATGTCGGTGAACAGCACGGTGGCGAGTATCCGATCCGGCTCGGAGTCCTCCCAGCCCCCGGTCTGCCAGACGTCGGTGAGAAACCGCTCGACCTCGGTCTGGATGTGGGTGCCGCCAGCCTTTAGCGCGAGATGTCCTACGCCGGAAAGTTCAACAAACCGCGCCGACGGAAGCCGTTGCGCGGTGTACGCGCCGACCTCGACCGGAACGATCTGATCATCGCTGCCATGCAGCACGAGCGCCGGGACGCGCACGGTCGGCAGCACATCGCGGACATCGATCTCCCTGTTCATCCTGTACAGCCTGGCGAGCATCCCCGGACTAACCGCGTATCGCACGAAGTCGATGAACGCCTCCACCTCGTCGTCGTCCTGCATCCCTAATGCGCGCACGGTTTCGCGCGCCTCGGCGCGTGGCGCGAACACCCCCAGCGCCTGGTCGACCTCACGCTGGTAGGCGGCATCGCTGCGTCCCCAGGGGAAATCCGCAGCCCACAGCGTCCGCGGTGAACAGCTGCGAAGAATCAGGGCCGCGGTCCGCTCTGGATAGGTGGCCGCGAACAGAATGCTCATCGCCGCTCCCTCCGAGAGACCGTAGAACGCCGCCCGCCGCGAGCCGACCGCATCCATCACCGCCCTGACATCGTCCATCCGCGTCTCCAGACTCGGAGCGCCGCTGACCGGATCGGACATGCCGGTCCCGCGTTTGTCGAAGCGGATCAACCGCGAAAACCGGCCCAGCTCGGTGAGGAAACTCCCGAAACCTGGCAGGTTCCACTGCAGCTCCATATGGGTCACAAAACCGGGGACGAAAACCAGATCAAACGGGCCATCGCCGATCACCT
>Ga0335074_10002601_pt1 | contig 24651 bp, 25 predicted proteins | sample Lox_Sample_23_FD_206715 | JGI IMG/M metagenome (GOLD analysis project Ga0335074, IMG submission 206715) | Soil microbial communities from Loxahatchee National Wildlife Refuge, Florida, United States - Lox_Sample_2.3 | ecosystem: Environmental > Terrestrial > Soil > Wetlands | place: USA... | reverse complement strand
CCAGAATGTCCCACGGATAGATCGCGAGCGCCGTGGCGGCGTCGCGCTCCCGCGCTCGCTCGCGTAGCAGCTCCACGGTCTGTTGCCACTCTGCCGGGCCGCAAGCGAGCCGCGTCCAGTCCGCGGCGGCGCGCCCGAGGCGCATCAGCGGGCCGGTGACGAAGGCCTGACAGCCGATGGACACGGCAAGCTCGTACGCTGCAACCGCTTCGTGCAGGTTGAGGCGTGTGGGTACGAAGACCATCTGCGGAGGTCGCCCGTGCGCAGTCAGGCGCTCCATGGCGCGCAGTGTGTCGGTGAAGTTGGAGCCTGGGCGCGATCGCTCGTGGGTCGCGGCCGTGGCGCCGTCGACTGAGATCTGGATGCAGTGCATCGCCAGGTCGGCGAGCCGCTCGGCGGCCGCATCATCGATGTGCCGGCCGTCGGTCTCGAGCTTCAGGGCCACGCCGCCCTGTGAGAGCGTCTCGAAGATTTCCCAGCAGTGCGCCACCCCGAGCGGCTCGCCGCCGCCGAAGACCACGTATGGAATGCCGGCGGCCGCAATCCCTCGCGCCAGCGCGAGCGCCTCCTCGCGGTCGAGCTCGTCGGCCCAGCCTCGATCGGGCCCCGATTCCTCGCAGCAGGCGAGACACCGCCCCGCGCACCGGTTGGTGAGCTGCCAGGCGATGAGGAGCGGCGCCCGGTACTCCTCCGCAGACCCGCCCGTCACGCCAGCGTTACCCATTGCTCTTCACGAACGTCCGAACGACGGAAGACAGGCACAAGGATGTGCCCCGCCGCCGCAGGTGGCGGAGTCTCGGGCAAAAACCACGCTTTTTGCCCGAGACGCGCTGGGCCGGGCACGATGCCCGGATCCAGCGCTTTAACTATGTAAAGCGGATGTAGGGCTGCGCCATCACCTGCTGGGAGACATCTTCCATCTTGGGTGTCTCCCAGGCGGGCTTGCTGCCCGGGATGGCCTGGCGCGTGATGGGCTCCTCGCGCGACTCGCCGGCACGGGCCTCTTCGGTCTTCAGGGTTGCATCGCTCATCGCATCTCTCCCGGTCGTTCCGAGTAGATCAACTTGAAATGTTGCCGAACCATCGCGGCGGCATCCAGTCGTTGGCCGACGCATGCAACATCTCATGCTCCGCCGCCCGTTGCGCGGCGCTCACCAGCGCCTGATCGCGCCACGCCGCCCGGTAGCTGTCCCAGGCCTGCGAGAGCGTCTGGCGGCGCAGGTCCGCGCAGATGTGCGGCAACGCTGCCGCCACTTTCACCCAGCCCTGCGGCAGCACCAGCAGCGTCGCCGGCGGCTCGCCGAGACTCGCCAGCAGACCTTCCATTGTCGAGAACGGAGTGTAGCAGAGCTCGAGTCCGCCCGGAGGAGAGGAGGCCGCCCGCCGCTCCAGCAGTGCGCGAAACCGCTCGTACTGCTCCGGCAGCGGCTCGAGCCGCCGCCAGAGACGAGCCGCAGTGCCGATGCGCATCAGCCTCCCGGTGTTGAAGCGGAACGCCCCGAGCGCCTCGGCCCGCTCGATGACGCGCTCCGCCTCATGGATGTTGAGGCGGGTGGGCGCAAAGGTGACTTCGAGCGGCAGGCCTGCCTCAGACACCCAACGGCACGCCGCATGCACTCTCTCCAGAGAGCCTCCCGGTCGTTGCCTCGCGTACGTCTCCTGGGTGTCCGCATCGAGGCTGACCTGAACGGATCGGATGGGGAGCCTGGCGAGACGCTCGAGGTGTCTCGGCTCGAGCCGCTGGCCATTGGTCTCGATCTTCAGCTGCACTCCACCCGCGCCGAGCCGCTCGGCGAGATCGAGCCAATGCGGCACGATGAGGGGCTCTCCCCCGCAGAGCATGACATACGGCACCCGGGCTTCGAGGATGTCATCGGCGAGCCGCATTGCCTCGGCGGCGGAGAGCTCATCGGGAAGCCCTTTGCCGGGCGCCGAGGCGGTGCAGCAATGCAGGCAGCTCAGGTCGCAGGCGCGGGTGAGCTGCCACGAGATGAGAAGCGGTGCGCCGAGCCGATCGATCTGCCACGCTGCTGAGTCTGCCGGACCCGTCTTCGGGCGATAAGGCAAGCTAACGCCGGGCATGGACGAGGACGCCGAGCGTGAAGAGCAAGACCGCCACGGCATAACAGCTCACGATGCTGCGGATGGCGGGAATGAACTGTCGCGGCGATCCGTAGGTATGGAGGGCTCTACGCGCGCTCGTAACCAGGAGAGGAAGTGCAATCAACGCTCCCAGGCAACCCTTCGGGAATACGCCGGCCGCGACACCCACTGCGACAACCGCCAGCGCGGCGCCGGCGAGCGCCAGATAAAGGGTCACTGCGGCCCGACGCCCGAGTCGCACCACGAGGTTGCGCTTGCCGACCAGCCGATCCTGATGGAAGTCGGGAATGTTGTTGACGACGGCGAGCGCCATGATGAGCAGCCCAGGCACGAGCGAGGCCCCGAGGGCACGCCAGGAGAGCGCGTGTGTGTGCAGGTACAGGCTCCCGAGGACCATCCAGGGCCCGTAAGACAATCCGATGACGGTCTCCCCGAGGCCGCGGTAGGCCCAGCGGATCGGCGGCGCTACATAGAAGATGGCCGCCGCACCCCCGAGCGCCGCGAACGCGAGGATCGGCCAGCCCTCGCGCGCGGCGAGATAGAGTCCCACGGCGAGCGCGCCGGCGAACGCCGCCACCCCGAGCCAGAGGACGGCGGAGGACATCGGCGGCGTATCGTTGGGATCGAATACGCGATCGGTGCCCATGCGCGAGTCGAAGTACTCGTTGAAAGCCTCGACCCCGACCACCGAGAGCACGACGCCGGCGAGACCGCACCAGAAGATGGGTACATCGAAGGCCCCGGCGATCCCGTACGCCCAAGCCGCGCCGAGCAGGTACGGCAGCAGGCCCGCGTAGAGGAAGAAGCGATATCGTACGAGGCTCAGGACGCGCAGCAGGCGGGCGGCGGGCGAGAACCGCGCGCCGTCGCGGGCAGGGGTGGCGGCGCTCAGAGAAAGACCCATTGATGCAGGGTCGCGGTCCGGCGAGGGTCGGCCGCGAGGTCCTCGACGAACTGACTGACTCGCGGGTCCTGCCACGCGCGTTGGAAGTTAGCCCACACCTCGCCGAGCGACTGCCGGCGCAGATCGCCGCAGACGAAGGGTAGGGCATTGATCAGTTTCACCAGTCCGTTCGGCAGCACGATGAGGAGCGCCGCCGGATGGCGCAGCCGGTAGCGCAACTCCTCGAGCAGTCCCATCTCATGAAAGTGCACCCGCATCCGGCCGGCATATTCCGTGGCCTTCGCGTGCAGGGTCGCGAAGAATTCGACGTACTGGTCCTCCGAGGGTGCGAGCCGGTGCCAGGTCTTCACGGCGTTGCCAGTGTACATCGTGCGTCCGGTGTAGAAGCTCTCCGCGCCCAGCTCGAAGGCGAGGTCGACGGCGCGGCCGATCTCGTGGGCGTTGAAGCGCGTCGGCGAGTAGTTGATCTCGATGGGCACGCCTCCCGAGCGCAGATGGCCGATGCCCGCCAGCGCGCGGTCGAAATCCCCGCGCACCCGCATTCGATTGAACGTCTCGCGCGTGGCGCCGTCGAGGCTCACCTGCACGGCCTTGACGCCCGCGCGCTTCAGCCGCTCGCAGCCTTCGCTGGTGAGGGTGTGGGCGTTGGTCTCGATCTTGAGCTGCGTCTGCCGCTCGCAGAGGTAGGCAGCCATCTCGAAGAAGCGCGGATGCAGCGTCGGCTCCCCGCCCGAGAAGGACATGTAGGGCACCTGTTCCAGCGCCACCTGCTCGAGAAAGGCAAAGGCCTGGCTGTCGGAGAGCTCGTCGCGAAACGCCTTGCCGGGCCCGCTCTCCTCAATGCAGTGCAGACAGGCGAGGTCGCATTCGTTGGTCACCTGCCAGGCGATGTAAAGCGGCGCGCCGAGATCACCCGAGCTCGTGGCTGCCGGCGTGGCGCTCGGGATCGCTCCCCCTGCAGGTACGGCCTGGGCCACGCGCTTCAGTCCTCGAGCAGTCCCCGGCTACGCAGATCGCCGACGAATGCCGCAATCTCGCTCTCGATGACTCCGGAGCTGCCGCTGAAGCGCGCGGCCAGCCGGGCGATGAGCGTCGGCTGGTCGCAGCTCTCGCCGGCGATCTCGCGCACGATGGCGCTCGCGGTGGGGTTGAGCGCAAAAACCTTCTCGGAGCGCGTCTCGAAGAGGACGCCGCCGAATTTCTCCTCACGAAACTTCACGTACCGGGCGAGCTTCATGGCGACCGACCTCGGCAGCTTGCGGTTCCTGACCCTGAGAGCATACTACGTGCGGCCGCTGCTGCCGAAGCGCGGCTCGCTCTCGCGCCACCGGTCCGGAGGATGCATATGCTCAAACACTCGATCATGCTGGGTACCGCCGTGTCATTGCTCGCCGCCGGCGCGTGGTCTGCCGTTCATGCCGCCGGCGCCGGGGATGCCGCCGCGGGCAAGGCCATTGTCGGTCAGAACTGCGGCGCGTGTCATGACGGCATGATGTCGATGTGGCAGGGCAAGAGCGGCGCCGATATCGACGGACTGATTCACCAAGTCGTCGCCGGCAAGGTGACGCACCCGAAGAAGCTCGATCTCACCGACGCGCAGATCGCGGACATCGCGGCCTACTGGGCGAGCGCCAATAAGTAACACACGCCCCTAACCCGCGAAGATCACGAGCGCGATCAGCGTCACCCCGGTCAGAACCACCGCGATTCCGAAGATCACCGAGATCGCGGTCATGAAGGCCGAGGGCGGCGGCACGATCGATTGCTCTAGCCTGCCTTCCTGCACCAGCCGCTCGTACTGCAGCGGCCGCTCTTCCTTGAAGCGCTCGAGCGGCACGCGGCCGGTGAGGATCGATACGTCGATCGGAAACTTCTCCGGACGCAGGTGGTTGTGGAAGAAATGGAAGATGAAGATGAATCCGGTGGCGAGCAGCGCCTCCTCGGAGTGCACGACGAAGGACACGTTGAGCCAAATGCCGGGGATGAAGCGAGTGAAGAACACCGGTGCGGCGAGCAGCAGTCCCGAGACGCCGATGATGGCCACGCCCCAGAACACCGCCCAGTAGTCGAACTTCTCCCAATAGGTCCAGCGGCTCATCTTCGGCTGCGGTCCGAGGTAGAGGAACCAGAGGAAATTGCGGCCGATGTTCTTGATGTCGGTCCAGTTGGGCACCAGCGAGTCCTCGCCGAAGACCCGGTAGCGTTGTTTCTTGACGAGCACGCGATAGCCGAGATAACAGAGGTGGAACAGGAAGTAGCCGAAGGTGATGCCCGCATTCACCAGATGAATGACGTGCATCGCGTGTACACCGCCCCAGAATCGGGTGAGGGCGGGCGCCCAGGACGCATTCGGATGCATCAGAGGCAGGCCCGTCAGGGCCAGTAGCATGAAACTCAGGATGACCGCGAGGTGGGTCAGCCGGTCCACCACCGTGAAGCGTTGGATGTGCGGGCCACCAAAGCGTCGTAGCGGCGGCAGCTCGCCTCGCAGCCGTCCGACGAAGCTGCGTTGCAGCCAGAGCAAGGTATGGAGCCCAAAGAACCCGAAGACTCCGGCGAGCAACACCACCATGAAGTAGTGCGTGTAAGTCACCGCCAGCGACCGCGCCGGATCATCCGGTTGCGGATGCGGATCGAACCCGGCGAGCTTCGGGTCGGCCCCCGTGTGGCAGCCGCGGCAGGTGGCGAGACGGTTGCCGGCTGACACCCGCGAGCGGGGGTCCGTCGGGGCCAACGCCAGGTGCGGATCGTGGCAGGTCGCACACGTCGGCGCACTCTTCAGTCCCAGAGTCGCCGCCTGCCCGTGCGCGGTCGACAGGTAGCTTTGGTAGGCATCGGCGTGACACTGGGCGCAAGTCCGTGCGGTGACCGGAGCGACTTGCATGGGATGCGGCAGACTGGTGATGGCCGCATGACAGGTCACGCATTGCAGCGCTGCATGGTGCGAGTGAGCGAATCCGGCGGCATCCACCTTGGGCGCCCCCATCAGCCCGGTGGCATGACACCCCAGGCATTCCGCGTTGGCGGGCGGAGCGGGGGCGGCTCTCGCCGCGCCCGCGACGAGCAGCGCGAGGAGCAAGACCCCGAGCCATTGGATATTGTTATGAGCCCTGCCCGCTCCCATCTGTCGGAGCTTCCAGGAGGGAGAGACCCGAGTCGATACGTACGAATCCCTATACGTGAGCGGCGCGAGCGTGCATCGAGGCATAGGGATGTGCCCCGCCGCCGCAGGTGGCGCGGGCGGCGGGCAAAAACCGCGCTTTTTGCTCGTCGCCGCGCTGGGCCGGGCAGGATGCCCGGATCCAGCGCCAATAACTAAGTAGAACTGCGTATATCGGCGGACCCAGGCCTCCGGCACGGTAGATCTTTCAAGCTCAAGGGGTGTTCCGCCCGTGTGCCTGGCAATTCCCGGCAAGATTCTCGACATTTGCGGCGATGACCCGCTGGTGCGGGTCGGGCGGATCGACTTCGGCGGAGTCGTGAAGGAGATCAATCTCGCCTACACGCCGGAGGCCGAACCCGGCGAGTATGTGCTCGCCCACGTCGGCTTCGCGATGGCGGTAATCGACGAGGCCGAGGCACGGCGCATTTTCGATGCGCTCTGCGAAGTGGCCGGTATCGCGGCTTCGCAGGCGGAGTCGGCGGCGTGAAGTACATGGCGGAGTACCGCGATGGGCGCCTGGCACGAGCCCTGGCCGGGCGTGTCGCCGCCGAGGCCACTGCGACGCGGGGATACCACTTCATGGAGTTCTGCGGCGGCCATACACATGCGATCTCACGCTACGGGCTCGAGGACTTGCTGCCGCCCGACGTGAGGCTCATTCACGGTCCGGGGTGCCCGGTTTGCGTGCTGCCGATCGGCCGGATCGATACCGCCATCCGACTCGCCTCGCAGGCGGGGGTGACGCTCTGCTCGTACGGCGATCTGATGCGGGTCCCGGGCTCCAGGGGAACCTCGCTCCTGCGCGCCAAGGCCCAGGGCGCCGACATCCGCATGATCTACTCCGCGGCAGACGCCGTGGCCATGGCGCAGGCCGAGCCGCACCGGCAGGTGGTGCTCTTCGCGATCGGGTTCGAGACCACGACACCCCCGACGGCTCTCGCGATCCGCCTCGCGCAGCGGCTGGGGCTCGGGAACTTCACGGTGTTCTGCAATCACGTGCTGACACCGGCCGCCATTCAGAACATCCTCGAGAGCCCCGATGTGCGCGAGCTCGGGCGGATACGCCTCGATGGCTTCATCGGTCCGGCCCACGTGAGCACGGTAATCGGCAGCCAGCCGTATGCCTTCTTCGCCGAGGAGTTCGCCAAGCCCGTGGTGATCGCCGGCTTCGAGCCACTCGATGTGCTCCAGGCCGTCCTCATGCTGATCCGTCAGGTCAATGAGGGCCGCCACGAGGTCGAGAACCAGTACGGGCGGGCAGTCCGCCCGGAAGGCAACGAGCGCGCCCAGGCCGATGTGGCCGAAGTCTTCGAGCTGCGCAAGCGCTTCGAGTGGCGCGGTCTCGGGCTCGTCCCCTACAGCGCGCTCAGGATCAAGCAGCAGTACGCCGCGTTCGATGCCGAGCGGCGCTTCGCGCTGGAGTATGTACCCGCCCGCGACAACCCCGGATGTCAATGCGGGGCGGTGCTGCGCGGCGTGAAGCGACCGACCGACTGCAAGCTCTTCGGGACGGTGTGCACGCCGGAGACGCCCATGGGCTCGTGCATGGTGTCCTCCGAGGGCGCCTGCGCCGCGCATTGGACTTACAAGAGATTTCGGGACGGCGGCCGCAGGGCCCCGAGTGCCGCGGACGTTGCCGCGTGACAAAATCGTCTGGAACGATTTTGGACGGCGGCAACCGCCCCGAAGGGCGAGGCGCAGGGATGGAGCCTCGCACCGTGCGTGCCTATCGGCGGCCGCTCGATGTACGGCAGGGCTGTGTGGATCTCTCCCACGGGGCGGGAGGGCGCGCGATGGCACAACTCATTGCGGACGTCTTCCACGAGGCACTCGACAACGAGTGGCTGCGGCGCGGCAACGACCAGGCCGCTTTCGACGTAGAGGGCGGGAAGCTCGTCATGACGACTGATGCCTATGTCATCTCGCCGATCTTCTTCCCGGGTGGAGACATCGGCTCGCTGTCGGTGCACGGCACGGTCAATGACATCGCCATGGCCGGAGCGCGGCCGCGATACCTCTCGGCGAGCTTCATCCTGGAGGAAGGTTTTCCGCTCGCACAGTTGCGGCGCGTCGCCGAGAGCATGGGAGCGGCGGCGCGTGCGGCCGGCGTCGCTGTCGTCACGGGCGACACGAAAGTCGTGGAGCGCGGGAAAGGCGACGGGGTATTCATCTCGACGACGGGCATCGGCGTCGTTCCCCCCGGGATCGAGGTGTCGGTCGAACGGGTCCGGCCGGGTGACTGCGTCATCCTCTCCGGCTCTCTCGGGGATCACGGCGTAGCGGTGATGTCCCGCCGTCACGACCTCACGTTCGAGACCGAGATCGTCTCGGACTCCGCCGCGCTTCATGAGCTGGTCGCGGCCATGGTCGCTGCGGGCGGGGCAGACCTGCATGCGATGCGCGACCCGACGCGAGGCGGGCTTGGCGCAACCCTCAATGAGATCGCGCAGCAGGCTGGAGTGGGCTTTCGTCTCGAGGAGGAGGCCATTCCCGTGAAGCCGGCCGTCACCGCGGCCTGCGAGCTGCTCGGGCTCGATCCGCTTTACGTCGCCAACGAAGGCAAGCTCGTCGCCTTCGTGGCGCCGCGTTCGGCGGCGGCGGTGCTCGCGGCGATGCGCGATCATCCCCTCGGGCGCGAGGCGGCGATCATCGGCGAGGCGGTGGCGGACGAGCATCGGTTCGTACAGATGACGACCGGCTTCGGCGGCGAGCGCATGGTCGATTGGCTGGCCGGCGAGCAGTTGCCGCGGATCTGCTGAGCCGATCGATGCGCATTCTCCTGCTCGCCCACAGCTTCAACAGCCTCTCGCAGCGGCTTCTCGTCGAGCTTACCGAGCGCGGGCACGCGGTGTCGGTGGAGCTCGACGTCAACGATGCCGTGACGCGCGAGGCCGTCGACTTGTTCAGCCCGGATGTCATCGTCGCGCCGTTCCTGAAGCGAGCGATTCCAGAGGACATCTGGCGGAGGCACCGCTGCCTCATCGTCCATCCCGGGATCCCCGGCGACCGTGGGCCTTCCGCGCTCGATTGGGCGCTGCTCGAGGGCGAGCGGGAGTGGGGCGTCACCATACTTCAGGCCGAGGCGGAGATGGATGCCGGACCGGTGTGGGGCACCGCCGCCTTCCCCCTGCGCGCGGCGACGAAGTCGAGCGTGTATCGCGGCGAGGTTGCAGATGCTGCGGTGCAGGCGGTTCTCGCGTCCCTCGCGCGAATCGAGGCCGGGGGCTTTGCTCCGGCGTGCGTTGACCCGCACGATCAGGTAATCCGCGGACGAGCACGGCCCGTGTGCCGGCCGCCGGACCGCGCGATCGACTGGCAGACCGACCCCACGGAGAAGGTGTTGCGCAAGATCCGCAGCGCCGACGGCTCCCCGGGAGTGCTCGATACGCTCTTCGAGCGCCCCGTCCGCCTCTACGACGCGCACCGCGCTGACGGGGTGTGCGGGCGCGCCGGCGAAGTCGTCGCCCGCTGCGGCGAAGCCGTCGCGCGGGCCACTTGCGATGGCGCCGTCTGGATCGGGCACGTTCGCGAAGAGCAACAGACGGCGCTCAAGCTGCCCACAACCCTGGTGTTTGCCGAGCAGAGCGCAAGCCTGCCCACCGCGACCGGTTACGAGCCGATCCGCTACCAGGAGGAGGGCTGCGTCGGGCTGCTGCACTTCGCGCTCTACAACGGTGCCATGAGCACCTCGCAATGCACCGCGCTGCGCGCCGCCTATGCGAAAGCCCTCGAGCGTCCGACGCGCGTTCTCGTGCTCATGGGAGGCCCTGACTACTGGTCGAACGGCATTCATCTTGGCCTGATCGAGGCCGCGGAGAGTCCCGCGGAAGAGTCCTGGCGCAATATCAACGCCATCGACGATCTCGCCCGCGACATCATCACGACCACCGACCGGCTGGTCGTCGCCGCTTTGCGCGGCGGCGCCGGGGCGGGCGGGGTGTTCCTGGCACTTGCCGCGGACGAGGTATGGGCATCGCCGGGCGTCGTGCTCAATCCCCACTACAAGGACATGGGCAATCTCTACGGCTCGGAGTACTGGACTTACCTTCTGCCGCGCCGGCTGGGCGAAGAGAGTGCGGCGCGGATCATGCAGCGCCGACTGCCGATGGGTGTCACGGAGGCGAGCCGCCTCGGCCTCATCGATCGTCTGCTGCCGGACTCTGCCCGGATGAGTCCCGAGGCGATCGTCAGCAAGGCCCGCACAGTCTCCATGGACGAGGCGCTCGAGCGGCGCATCGCCGCGAAGCGCCGCCGGCGCGAGCGGGAGGAGCGGGAGAAGCCCCTCGCGGCCTACCGAGCCGAGGAGCTCGCGCGCATGCACCGCAATTTCTTCGGCTTCGACCCCAGCTACCACGTCGCCCGATACAACTTCATCTACAAGGTCCCCAAGTCACGTACGCCGCTGCCGTTGGCACGGCACCGGGCGGCCCGGGCGGGCCGCGAGGAGAGCGCTCATGTGTGAAGACTGCGGTTGCGCCATCACCGGCGCCGACCCCGACGAGAGTGCGCGCGTCAGGCCGGCGCCGCTCGCCCACACAGCCGTCGAGCCGGTCTCCGTCCTGCGCAACCTCCTCTCGGAGAACGATCGCATCGCTGCGCACAATCGCGCGCACTTCGATGCGCACGGGGTGCTGGCCATCAACCTCATGTCATCACCGGGCGCGGGCAAGACGGCGCTCCTCGAGCGCACCATCGAGGCACTCGGCGGGGCATTGCGCATCGCCGTCATCGAGGGGGACCTGGCGACCGAGAACGACGCACGGCGCATCCGTGCCAAGGGCGTGCCGGCGGTGCAGATCACCACCGGCAGCGCCTGTCATCTCGACGCGCGGATGCTCCACCATGCACTGCACGAGATCGAGCTCGACGGGCTCGATGTGCTCTTCATCGAGAACGTCGGCAATCTCGTCTGTCCGGCGAGCTTCGATCTCGGCGAGCACCGCGATGTGATACTGCTCTCGGCGCCCGAAGGGGACGACAAGCCGCAAAAGTACCCCGTCATGTTCCGGGCGGCGGATCTGCTCGTGCTCACCAAGGCCGATCTGTTGCCGCTGCTGCCCGAGTTCGATCCCGCTCGCGCCGAGGCGAGCCTGCGCGCGCTCGGGAGCGCCGCGCCGGTGATCCGCACTTCCTGCCGGGAGGCCGCGGGGATCGAAGGTTGGTGCGGCTGGCTGACCGATGAGCTCGACCGCCACCGCCTGCGCCGCGGTCGCACCGATCGAGGCGATCTTGTACGCGAGCAAGCTGCCGTCGCCACTCCAGCCGGCTGACTCTGCCGATGCACCTCGCCTCGAAGGCGAGCGCATCGCGCGTCGGTTGCGGCTGGCCGGCCTGGTGCAGGGTGTGGGGTTCCGTCCGTTCGTGTACCGGTTGGCGCAGGACCTCGGGCTCTCGGGAACCGTGCAGAACCTGCAAGGCGAGGTCGATATCTTGATCGGCGGCCCGCGGGCTGCGGTCGAGCATTTCTGCCGGGAAGTGATCACGCGCGCCCCACCGCTCGCGCGGCCCCGGCTGATCGGCGTGCGCGCTGCGGTTCCCGGCCCACAACGCGGGTTCGAGATTCTCGACAGCGCGCCGGGTCGCGGTGTCAGTGTCTTCGTGCCGCCCGACTCCTTCACCTGCGAGGAGTGCCTCGCCGAGCTCACCGATCCGGCGAGCCGGCGCCATCGTTACCCTTTCATCAACTGCACGCAGTGCGGTCCGCGCTATACCTTGATCGAGACACTGCCGTATGACCGGCCCAACACCACCATGGCGGCCTTCGGCCTCTGTGCGGCCTGTCAGCTGGAGTACCTCGATGCGCATGATCGGCGCTTCCACGCCGAGCCGGTTGCATGCGCCATGTGCGGGCCGGTGGTCTGGCTGGAGGAGAGCGCACCAGGACGGTCCGCGGACTCATCCGAGTCGGCTCGCGGTGAGCCCGCACTCGCGCGCGCGGTCGAAGTGCTTCTTACCGGGGGGACCGTGGCGGTGAAAGGCGTTGGGGGCTATCACCTCCTTTGCGACGCGACCAGTAACGAGGCGGTGGCTCGCTTGCGCTCGCGCAAGTGCCGGCCCGACAAGCCGCTCGCCGTCATGTTTCCGCAGCGCGGACTGCAGGGTTTGGAACGAGTGCGAGCGGAGGTGGAGCTCGACGATGAAGAGGCTCGGCTGCTCGTCTCCCCTGCAAGACCCATTGTGCTCGCCCGCAAGCGCGGCGAGACGAGTCTGGCGGCACTCATCGCACCGGGACTGGCGGAGATCGGAGTTTTTCTGCCCTACAGTCCCTTGCACCATCTGTTGCTCGGTGACCTCGATCGCCCACTCGTTGCGACGTCGGGTAATCTTAGCGGCGAGCCCGTCATCACCGACGAGGCTCGTGCCCGCGAGCATCTTGCGCCGATGGTGGACGCCTGCCTGCACCACGATCGCCCCATTGCCCGCCCTGCCGACGACTCGGTCGTGCGCTGCACTCGAGGCAGACCGCGGGTGTTGCGTCTGGGGCGGGGGCTGGCGCCTCAGGAGTTGACTCTGCCCTGGCGCCTGAATCATCCGGTACTGGCCACGGGCGGCCACCTGAAGACGACGGTTGCGCTCGCGTGGGAGGATCGGGTGGTCATCTCGCCACACATCGGGAACATGGGCACGGCAAGGAGTCTGCGTGTATTCACGCAGGTCGCCGAGGACTTGCAGCGTCTCTACGCCGTCGAGGCCGCCGAAGTGATCTGTGATGCGCACCCGGACTATGCGACTACGCGCTGGGCGGAAGAGAGCGGATTGCCGGTGACGCACGTGCTGCATCATCATGCTCACGCCTCTGGGTTGGCTGGAGAGTGCGATCCGACGAGCCCGATGCTCGTGTTTGCCTGGGACGGAGCAGGACTGGGTGAGGACGGAACACTCTGGGGCGGGGAGACATTCCTTGGGGTTCCCGGGACCTGGAGGCGTGTCGCGAGCTTGCGGCCCTTCAAGCTGCCGGGCGGAGAGCTCGCCGCACGTGCTCCATGGCGGTGTGCGGCCGCGCTGTGCTGGGAGGTCGGCACCGAGCCGCCCGGACTGCGAGTCAGCCCGGTCGTTCAGGCGGCGTGGCGCGCGGATGTCAACTGTCCTCGGACCAGCTCCGTCGGCCGCCTGTTCGACGCCGCTGCCGCGCTCGTCCTCGGGCTGCGCGAGTCGACCTACGAAGGACAGGCGCCGATGCTGTTGGAAGCGGCGGCTCGAGGCAAGGGCGGCACGGCCCCGGTTTGCATGCCGCTGCCGCTGCGTGAGGAGGAGGGCGGCCTCATCCGCCTCGACTGGGCGCCGCTCCTCACCTCGATGCTGCAAACGGCCCGGAGCGTCGCCAGCCGTGCGGCCATGGTGCACGGCGTATTGGCCGCATCCATTCTCGAAGTTGCGCGGGCGCAGCGGCGCGCCTCGGGCGTCAACCGCGTCGGTCTCACCGGCGGCGTGTTTCAGAACGAGCGTCTCACGGAGCTCGCGAGCGACCTGCTCGCCACCGAGGGATTCAGCGTCTGTCTCGCGGAGCACGTGCCGTGCAACGATGGGGGCCTGAGCTACGGTCAAGTCATGGAGCTCGCAGGCCGCAGGCACGGGGAGGCGCGGTCATGCTGACCTCGCTGGGCGAGCGCATGCTGCCCTATCCTCGTGCCGCGCTCTTCGATCTTGCGGCGGACGTCGAGCAGTACCCGCAATACCTCACGGGCTGGATTTCGGCTCGTATCTACGAGCGTCATACCGATGTCTGGTACGCGGAGCAGGTTCTCGGCTTCGGTCCCGTACGCCTGCGATTCCGGTCACGGGCCGAGATGCACCGGCCCGAGCGAATCGAGGTGACCTCGGACGACCCGCAGTTCCGGCGCTTCGGCCTTCTCTGGCGCTTCGAAGCGGCAAGCGACAACGACTGCCGCGTGACGCTCGGCATCGAGCTCGACCTGCGCTCCATGCTCGTGCAACGAGGGCTCGAGCGGCTGGCGCCCACGGCCGCCGCCGATGTCCTGCGCGCCTTCGAGCAGCGCGCCGGCCAGCTGTACGGGACTGCGCCATCCGGCTCGCCGAGGCCTGCGGGATGAGCGTATGCGCATAGTAGAGGAACTACGCGTGCGCAAACTTCGGCCTGACACCAGGTCCCCGCGCGGCCGGATCATCGCGCTCTACACGGGGCTGGCCGCCTTCAATGTGTGTGTCTGGGCGTGGGCGCTCGTGGTATGCCGCGGGCATTACGTGCTGCTCGGGACGGCAGTGGCTGCTTATGTCTTTGGGTTGCGGCACGCGGTCGACGCCGACCACATCGCCGCGATAGATAACGTCACGCGCAAGCTGACGCAGGAGCGGCAGAGACCCCTGGGCGTGGGACTCTTCTTTGCGCTGGGACACTCGAGCGTGGTGATACTGGCTTCGATCGTCGTGGCCTTCATGACATCGAGCGTCGGAGCCCACTTGCGCGAAGCACGCGACCTTGGCGCCACGCTGGGCACGGTGGTCTCGTTTGGCTTTCTATGGCTCATCGGCACGGCCAACCTGCTCTCCTTGCCGAGAACCCTTACGGCACTGCGGCAGGCGCGGGCGGACGGATGCGATGCGGCTGATCTCGAGGCGCTGCTCGCGCAGCAGGGAGTCGTGGCCCGATGGCTGCAGCCGGTGTTCCGCCTCGTGCGCCGCAGCCATCACATGTTGCCGCTCGGCGCGTTGTTCGGTCTCGGCTTCGATACCGCAAGCGAAGTGCTGCTCCTTGGAATATCGGCGGCTCAAGCCGCTCACGGCATGCCCATCGCTTCGACCCTCCTCTTTCCCGCGCTCTTCACGGCCGGGATGACTCTGATCGACACCACCGATGGCGTGCTGATGGCGGGGGCCTATGGCTGGGCGCTCATCAACCCCGTGCGCAAGCTCCGTTACAACGTCATTGTGACCGTGCTTTCGGTGACTGTTGCCTTCGGGGTCGGCGGCGTGGAGGCGCTCGGGCTGATCGGAGACCGCCTGGGACTCGAAGGATCACTGGCCCGTCATGTCGCGGAGTGGAACGGTCATCCGGAAGCGCTCGGGTTCGGGGTGATCGGCCTTTTTCTCTCGTGCTGGCTGGTTTCCGTGGCGATTCACCGGTCGGGTGCCGCCGTCAGTGAGCGAGAGTTACTGAGACGTTAGCCCCGTTCGGATACCATCGATCAGCAAGGCATCAGCGCGGCCCGAATGTACGTATTCATCGCAATTGCCACCCTGCTCACGCTCGCTGCCGTCGGTGTGGTCGCGATTCCTCTCCTCCGGACCACGCGCTCGGGGCTGTCGGCGCCGGCAGCGTGGAGCGCTGTCATCGGCGCCGGGATACTCCTCATCGGCTCGCCGCTCCTCTACGTAAGGTTCAGCAACTGGTCGTGGAAGAAGGCGCCGGGAGTCGACTCGCCCGAATCGATGGTCGAGGGGCTGGTGCGCACGCTCGATCACCATCCCAACGATCTCGACGGCTGGCTGATGCTCGGGCGATCCTACGTGGCTCTCCAGGAGTACCCTCTCGCGGCCCGAGCCTACGGGAGGGCCGATCGAGTGGCGGGCGGCCGAAGTGCCGAGGCGCTCCTCGGGGAGGCAGAGGCCCTCACGCTCAGCGACGACTCCGAGCTCACGGGCCGGGCCGGGCAGCTCGCCGAGCGTGCGCTCGCGATCGCGCCGGACGACCCTCATGCGCTGTTTCTCGGGGGCTCGGCGGCGCTCAGGCGCGGCGATCTCGTGTTGGCGCGCAGTCGCTTCAATCGGCTCCTGGCTATGAGCCTGCCGGCCGGAGTCAGGTCGGTGATCGAGCAGGAAATCGTCGGCATCGATCGTTCCCTCGGGCCGCAGGCTACGGCCACGCCGCGCTCGCTTGCGCCCCCCGATCGTGTCGCAGAGTCCGCGGCTCCCGTGGTACGGGTGAGGATTGTCCTGAGCCCGGCGCTCAGGCGCCTGGCGCCCGCGCAAGCCCCCCTCTACGTCTTCGTGCGCGATCCGGCCAAGCCCGGCCCGCCGCTCGCAGTGAAGCGCTTGGCGAGCCTATTTCCGCAGGCGGTAAAGCTGACCGCAGCGGACGCGATGGTTCCGGGTCTGACACTCGCCGCGGGTCAACACCTGCAGGTCGTGGCACGGCTCGCCCCCTCGGGTAACCCGCTGCCAGAGAGTGGAGACCTGTTCGGAGAGGCGGCCTACACCGTCGGCCGCGATGGGTGGGTGACGGTCACTGTGAGCCACGTTACGCCCTGACGCCGTCAAGGCGCGATCTCGGCGGCGAGTCGTGTAACGAGTGCGTCGATCTGCGCCCGTACCGGGTCAGAGAGTGGTGCGCCGAGCTCGAACGAGGCGCCTTCAATCGCATAGACGATGCAGTGCCCCGGCAACGTGCCGAGCGCGCGCGCCAGCTCGAGCGCCTCGGCGACGCCAAGGCCGTGTGTGGAGTACGAGCGGAGGGCTCGCGGCCATGGGGAGGTTGCGGCATCGAGTCGATACACGGTGCCGGGTGCTGCGCCTGAGGTGCAGGCGTCGATGAGGTAGGCGGCAGTGGCGCCTTGGATCGCCGCGAGCAGTGCGGTGACCTCGCCGCTCGCCTCGATGAGCTCGACGTCCGCCGCCACTCGGCCCCGCAGCCGCTCGAGCGCGATGCGACCGGCCGCATCGTCCCCGCGCTCGAGGTTGCCGACACCGATCACGAGTTGGCGAGTAACGCTCACGCCTGAACCATCTGCAGCTGCAGAAAGTGCGTGGAGCAGGAAATGCAGGGATCGTAATTGCGCACGGTCTGCTCACAACGGTTGCGCAGCGTACTCTGCGGCAGGTGGAGGAATCCGCCGACGAAGCTCCTCAGATCCTCCTCGATCGTCGCCTGATTCTGCGAGGTCGGCGGTACGATGCGCGCCTCGGCGATGCTGCCGTCGGCATCGAGCCGGTAACGATGATAGAGGAGGCCGCGGGGAGCCTCCGTGGCCGCGAAGCCCGTGGCCGCACGCGGCTCGAGCGAGACGGCGGCCGTGTCCGGCTCCTCGTAGCGCTCGATGATCCCCAGCGCCTCATCGCACGCGTACAACACCTCCACGGCCCGAACCACGATGCTGCGATAAGGGTTGGTACAAGTTGGGCCGAGACCCGCCGCCCGGGCGGCCTCTCGGGCCAGCGGCGAGAGACGCTCGAAATTCAGGCTGTATCGTGCGAGGGGCCCGGTGAGGTAGGCTCCGCCGTCGCGAAGGCGGGAGTGCAGGGCCGTCGAGCGCTCGACGTGCGTCTCTTCGAAGTGGGTCTCGTATTCTGCTGCTGTGATGTCGAGCCCGCGGCTCGAGACGATCCGGCCTTCGTTGAACGGGTACTCGTCGGGATGCTTGAGTGCCACAAACGTGTAGTCACGCTCCCGATCGGGGAAGTCGAAGCCGGCGGTCCATCGGACGGTCTCGAGAGCCGCCTCGCGCGCCCACTTCAGACGTTCCGCCAGCGCGGCGATCTCGTGTTGGCGGGGCGCGCGATAGAACCCGCCGACGCGGACGTTGATGGGATGGATCTCCCGTCCGGCGAGCGCCGCCATGATCTCGTTGCCGGCCTTCTTGAGGGCGAGCCCACGGCGCACCGCATCACCATGGTCTCGAGCCATCTCGATGGCGCTCTCGTACCCCAGGAAGTCAGGCGCGTGCAGCATCGTGATGTGCAGCGCGTGGCTTTCAATCCATTCTCCGCAATAGAGAAGGCGCCGCAGGTCGCGAAGCGGCCCGGTGACGGATGCCCCGAGCGCATTCTCCATGGCGTGTACCGCGCTCATCTGATAGGCCACCGGACAGATACCGCAGATGCGAGCCGTGATATCCGGCGCCTCCGTGTAGGCGCGACCGCGCAGGAGCGCCTCGAAGAAGCGCGGGGGCTCGAAGATGTTGAGCTCCGCGCTAGCGACCGTGCCGTTGCGGATCACGAGCTTGAGCGCCCCTTCGCCTTCGACCCTCGCGAGGGAGTCGATCTTGATGGTCCTATTCGTCATGGCGCTCACTCTCAGCGCGAAATGCTTCCGCATTGGCATTGAAAGTCCGATAGACCCGCCGCAGGGCGCGCTCATCCATGCCGAGCGCGCGCAGCTGCCGGCTCAATGAGAGAGAATTCGCCGTCTCCATGGGACCATAACATCCATAGCAGCCGCGGTCGTACGACGGGCACAGCGCGCCGCATCCGGCGTGGGTCACAGGACCGAGGCAGGGAGTGCCCTGCGCGACCATGACACACACGTTCCCCTTCATCTTGCATTCGATGCAGACGCTGTGCGGCGGGATCGACGGCCGCCGCCCAGCCAGGAAGGCGGAGAGGACCTCGAGAAGCTGGCGCTTGTTGATCGGGCAGCCCCGGAGCTCGAAGTCCACCGGCACGTGGTCGGCGATCGCCGTGGAGGTCGAGAGCGTGCGGATATACTCGGGATGGGCATAGACGGCGGCCGTGTACTCCTTCACGTCGGCGAAGTTGCGCAGCGCCTGGATGCCGCCGGCCGTGGCGCAGGCGCCGATGGTCACGAGCCTGCGGGAGCGCGCGCGAATCTCGCGGATGCGCTCGGCATCGTGCGCGGTGGTGATCGAGCCTTCGACCAGCGACAGATCGTAGCGGCCCTTGACCGCGGCCTGGTTGGCCTCGCGGAAATAAGCGATGTCGATCGCCGCGGCAATCGCGAGCAGCTCATCCTCGCAATCGAGCAGGGTCAGCTGGCACCCATCGCAGGAGGCGAACTTCCACACGGCGAGCCGTGGCTTGCGATCGGGGGATGCCATCAAATCTCCTTGATCCAAAGCACATCGCGCACCCGGTCGTATCGGAAGACCGGCCCGTCGCGACAGACGAGGACAGTGCCGAGCTGGCAGTGTCCGCAGAGTCCCACGGCGCACTTCATGCTGCGCTCCATCGAAAGATGGATGGCTTCGTCGGCAATCCCCGCATCGCGCAGCGCCGCGATGGCAAAGCGCATCATGATCTCCGGCCCGCAGACGAGCGCGAGCGCGAGGTGCGGATCGAAGCTCACACGCGGAATCAACGTCGTGACGACCCCGACGTGGCCGCGCCAATCACCCACGGCATGATCGACGGTCACCTCGATCTCGATATCGAGCCGCCGTCGCCAGGACTCGATCTCGCGGCGGAAGAGGATCTCCTCGGGGCTGCGCGTCCCGTAGAGGAGGACGATCCGGCCGTATCGGGCGCGCTCGGCCAGCAGCCGGTAGAGCAGCGGGCGCAGCGGCGCGAGCCCCAGGCCGCCGGCGACGATCACGACGTCACGGCCGGGGGCCTCGGACATCGGCCAACCCACCCCGAAGGGGCCGCGGACGCCTAGCGAAGTGCCTTCTTTGAGCGCGGCGAGCGCAGCCGAGACGGGACCGACCGCCCGGATGGTATGGATCAGGCGTTGAGAATCCGCGGGGTCGCCGGAGAAGCTGATCGGGACTTCCCCGACGCCGAATACGGTGAGCATGTTGAACTGGCCCGGAACGAACCCCCGGTCGATAGTGCTTTCTGACTCCATCTCGAGGGTCCACACTTGCGGGCCGTCGCGGCGCCGCCGTCGCACGCTGGCGATGCGTGGCAACATCGGGTCTGCGAGCATCGGGGCAACGACTGTGTCAGCCATGGGTGCCGTAGACATCGAGGATCTGCAGCCTCGTCGCCTGCAGGCGCTGGATCAGCACCGGCATGAAGCGCTTCATCATCTCGTAGCCGAGGTCGTGGTCGGCCTCGCACTTGCCGCGCAGACAGGCCGCATCGAGCGCGATCGCCCGCACGAGCTCGAGCGCTTTGGCATCGAAGGTCCATCGATAGGGCGGGACGAGCCAGGAGACGCCGACGACCTCACCCACTCCGAGTGTCTGGAACGTCACGGCACCTCGGCCTGGCGCCGTGAGCTGGAAGGCGACACGGCCCTGACGCACGAGGTAGAACTGATCGGCCGCGGCGGCCTCGTGGAAGAGATACTCCCCGGCTTCGAAGCGAGCGTTCTTGGCGCAGCCGCAAATCAAATCACAGAATGCCTGGTCGAGGCCCGCGAAGAAGGGGTGTGCCTTGATGATGTGGTCCAAGCCTTCCATTGTGTTGTCCTCAGGTACGCTCGCCGTCGCGGATGGCGCGGACTTCTTCGGTGATGTCGATGCCGACCGGACACCAGGTGATGCACCGTCCGCAACCAACGCAGCCAGAGCTGTCGAATTGATCGTGCCAAGTGGCGAGCTTGTGGGTCATCCACTGCCGGTAACGCGAGCGCGTACTCTGCCGGACGCTGCCGCCGTGGACATACGAGAAATCCGTGGTGAAGCACGAGTCCCACCGCCGGGAACGCGTAGCTTCGAGGCCCGCGAGATCGCTCGAGTCCGTCACCGAGGTGCAGAAACAGGTCGGGCAAACCATGGTGCAGTTGCCACAGCTGAGGCAGCGTTCCGCCACGTCTTTCCAGCGCGGATGCTCGAGATTGCGTAGCAGCAGGTCATGAAGGTCGTCGGAGCGCATCGTCCGACCCATGTTTGCAGCCGTGTGCGCCACGATCGCCTGCGCCTCAGCGATTTCTTCGGCCGTTGCGGCCCGTTGCGGTACTCCGGAGAGCACGGTACGGCCGGTTTCTGTTCCGACCTCCACCAGGAAGATATGACCCTTGGAGGACAGCAGCTCCGTCAACGCCAGGTCGAATCCGGCCGGTACCTTGGGTCCCGTCTTCATGGATGCACAGAAGCAGGTCCCGGCGGCCACCCCGCAGTTGAGGGCGACGATGAAGGCGTCCTGCCGACGTGCCCGATAATGGGGATCGACGTATCCTCCGCCTAGAAACACTCTGTCCTGGATGGCGATGGCATGGAGCTCGCACGCGCGTACACCGATGAAGGCGAAGCGCGGCGGCGGCGAATCGGCCGGGGCCTGCGCGGCGCTCCCGGCGCGCGCCGCGTGCCAGAGGGGCAGCACTGGAGGGTGCAGAAACTGCTTCCAGGACTGAGGCCCCACCGCATAGCCGAAGAGCGCATCGTCCTCGCGACGCACTAGCCGGTAGCGCCCGCCTGTCTGCTCATCCGACCATCCGCGGGGAAGGTCTTTGATCGAAGATACGTCGCCGTACGCGATCACCCCATCCCGCACGGTAGGTCCTATGACCCGATAGCCGTGCCTTCCCAATGCCTCGAGGAGGCCACCGAGACCGTCGAGGGTGAGGATGAAATTTCGATCGGTATCCGATGGCATGGGCTGACTCGAGCTGTGTTTCGCCCCGTGGTGCGGGCATCTTCATCCCACAGGCGGGCGGATCACATAGGGATATCCACTTATCCGCGTCGCTGCGCGCCACAGGAGGAATTGTCGATCGGGCATGACGCGACGAATGGACGAACCTGTGCGAGCTCGAGCTGGCCAGCGGCTGCGTCGGGTTGCTCACGTCCGTCATTGCAGCGATCATAGCTGGGTGCGATTTGACCTGGTCGCGGGAGCGATGAGATGACCTATCTGGAGCGATTCGGGGTTCGGCCGGGAGCACGAGTGAACCTCGCCGAGATAGACCCCTCCTTCAAGGATCGCCACGAAAGTCAGGAGGCGGCTGCCGCAGAGATCGAGCGGTACCGCAAGCGCCTCTGTGATTTGCAGGAAATGCTCTACGTGGAGCGACGCCGTTCGCTCCTGATCTGCCTGCAGGGGCTCGATGCCGCCGGGAAAGACGGGACCATCAAACACTTCCTCAGCGCGATGAATCCGCAGGGCTGCACCGTCACGCAGTTTCGCCAGCCATCGGTGCAGGAGGCGGCGCACGATTTCCTTTGGCGGGTGCACCGTGCCACGCCGGGACGGGGTGAGGTGGCGATCTTCAACCGCTCACACTACGAGGACGTGCTCGTCGTGCGAGTGCACAACCTGGTGCCGAAATCCCACTGGTCGCTGCGGTACGAGCGCATCAACGCCTTCGAGCAGGGACTCGTCGAGCACGACACGCAGGTCTTGAAGTTCTTCCTGCACATCTCGAGCGAGGAGCAGCTCGCGCGCTTCAAGGCACGGCTGGACGATCCGACCAAGCAGTGGAAGATCAGCGAGGCGGATTACCAGGAGCGCAGGCTCTGGGACAACTACATGACAGCCTACGAGGAAGCGCTGTCCCGTTGCAGCACGGAGCATGCCCCCTGGTTCGTCATCCCCGCGAATCACAAGTGGTTCCGCAACCTCGCCGTCGCCCGCATCATCGTCGAGCACCTGGAGAGTCTCAACATGAGCTACCCCAAGCCGAGCGTCGACCTCGGGCGCATCCGCCGGGAATATCACGCAGCCGAGCACGCCGCGGGCTCGTAGCGCCAGCCCGAGGCCAGGACGGGATTACCCGTGTGCGCGACCGGTCGCGGCCGTCGCCTCCTGCGCTTGCCCGAGTAGGCGCGAGCGGGTGACGAACCGCACGCTCCGCGGCGCCTCGAGGGAGAAGCTATCGACCGCGCCGCCGGTGACGTCGATGATGAGCAGACAGTTGGCGAAATATCGGTGAGTCCCGCTGCCGATATAGAACGGGCAGCCCTCGATCGTCCCCAAGAGGATATCGCCCGGGCCAACGCGAAAGTCGCTCTGTCTGAAACACATGGGCGCCGTGCCCTCGCAACAGCCTCCGGATTGGTGGAAGAGGAGCGGACCGAGCTCTTCCTTGAGCTCGCGGATCAGGGAGGCGGCCTTCGGAGTGCAGACGACGCGTGCGCCGGAGTCGCTCACGGCAACCTCAGAACAGGCCGAGGGCCTTCGTCCGGTAGCTCACGAGCAGATTCTTCGTCTGCTGGTAATGGTCGAGGATCATCTTGTGCGTCTCGCGGCCGAAGCCCGACTGCTTGTAGCCGCCGAAGGCCGCATGAGCCGGATAGAGGTGATAACAATTGGTCCACACGCGCCCGGCCTGAATGCCGCGGCCTACCCGGTAGAGTGTATTGGCGTCGCGTGACCAGACGCCGGCGCCGAGGCCGTAGAGCGTATCGTTGCCGATCGCGATGGCATCGTTCAGATCCTTGAAGGGTGTGACGGAGACGACCGGCCCGAAGATCTCCTCCTGGAAGATACGCATCCTGTTATGACCGGTGAAGACCGTCGGCTTCATGAAGTAACCCCTGTCGAGATCACCTCCCGGATGCGCGCGCTCACCGCCTGTGGCGAGGCGCGCGCCTTCGCTCTTGCCGACCTCGACATATCCCAGGATCTTCTCGAGCTGTCCTTGCGAGCACTGCGGCCCCATCTGCGTCGATGGATCGAGAGGGTCGCCGACCTTGATGCGCGCGACGCGCTCAACGGCCCTCTCCATGAATTTCTCGAAGATGGACGCCTGAACGAGAGCGCGCGAAGGGCAGGTGCAGACCTCCCCCTTGTTGAACGCGAAGAGCGCAAAGCCCTCGAGCGCCTTGTCGAAGAACTCGTCCTGCTCCGCCATGACATCGGCGAAGAAGATGTTCGGCGACTTGCCGCCGAGCTCCATCGTCTGTGGGATGATCGTCTCGGCCGCATATTGCATGATTTGCCGGCCCGTGGTCGTCTCGCCCGTGAAGGCAATCTTGGCGATGCGTGGGCTGCGGGCGAGTGGCGTGCCGACCTCGGACCCATGACCGAAGACGACATTGAGCACGCCGGCGGGTAGGAGGTCGCCGACGAGGTCCATGAGCACGGCCAGGCTGAGAGGCGTGTCAGACGCCGGCTTGATGACGATGCAGTTGCCGGCCGCAAGCGCTGGCGCGAGCTTCCAAGCGGCCATCAGGAGCGGAAAGTTCCAGGGGATGATCTGTCCCACGACGCCGAGCGGCTCGCGGAAATGGTACGCGACCGTATCGTCGTCGAGCTCCGCGAGCGAGCCTTCCTCGGCCCGAATGCAGCCTGCGAAGTAGCGAAAATGATCGGCGGCGAGCGGAACATCCGCGTTCAGCGTCTCGCGGATCGGCTTGCCGTTATCGACCGTCTCGACGTTGGCGAGCAGACTCAGGTTGTCCTCGATCTTCGTGGCGATCGCGTTCAGGATTCTGGCCCGCTCGGCCGGCGGAGTGCGCCCCCATTGGTCCTTTGCGCGATGCGCGGCATCGAGCGCAAGCTCGACGTCCTCCGCGCCGGATCGCGCCACCTCGGCAAGGGGCTTCTGATCGACAGGGCTGCTGTCGGTGAAATACCGTCCGCCGAGAGGGGCGCGCCACGCGCCGCCGATGAAGTTGTCGTACCGCTTGCGCAGCTTCGCAGGGCGCCGCTCGAAAGATGGGTTGAAGCCGGACATGTCGCTCTCCTCGGAGTCGATGTGTGCGTGCACTTTGGCAAAGCGGACGGACGACCGCCATACGCACTCTCCACCAGCGCAGTATCGATCCGCGGCTTTGCGGAAAATCCGTATGGAGACAAGGAACCGGGAAGCACAAAGTGCGGACATGAGATCCGCGGAGAGCGCTCGTGTACCGAAAAATTCTCGTGGCGATCGACGACAGTCGATCCGCATCCCTGGCCCTCGATGAGGCGATCAAGATCGCCCGCGAGCAGCAGTCAACGCTGCGGATTCTGCACGTCATCGACG
>Ga0335074_10002600_pt1 | contig 24654 bp, 20 predicted proteins | sample Lox_Sample_23_FD_206715 | JGI IMG/M metagenome (GOLD analysis project Ga0335074, IMG submission 206715) | Soil microbial communities from Loxahatchee National Wildlife Refuge, Florida, United States - Lox_Sample_2.3 | ecosystem: Environmental > Terrestrial > Soil > Wetlands | place: USA... | reverse complement strand
GATCGGCGAGCACCGCAGGGCGCGGGACCTGTGCGAGAAGGTCCTTTCCTATGCCAGCCCGCTGCTTCTGTACGCGGAGGAGATCGACCCGAGGTCCGGGCGGCACCTGGGCAACTTCCCGCAGGCGTTCACGCACCTGGCGCTCATCAACGCGGTGATGCACGTGGTCATGAACGAGAAGATCGCCGAGCGGTCGGCGATCAACAGCGGCGGCGCGGTCGCGCCGCGGAACGACTGAGCGCTCCCGCGATCACTCCAGCGGCGGCCCGGCCGCCGCGACGGCCTCGAACTCGGCCACGGACATCCCCGGGACGAAGCCTTCGAGCAGCCAGGTAACGCCGTTGCTCTGCGCGGTGGCCACCGCCTTGGCCCGCTCGGGCGGCCCCAGCAGCCGCATCTTGCACGTGACGGCCAGGTCATAGTCGTCCGGAGCGCCAAGCTGCGTCAGCTCGGCGCGCACCCCGGCGAGGTCGTCGGCGTCCGGGAAATCCGGATCGCCCGCGAAGATCGGGAAGCAGCCCTGCATCCGGGCAGCCCTGGCCAGCGGCGCGCGGTTCGGCCACCGGCCGGCGACCCAGATCGGCAGCGGATCCTGGACCGGCCTGGGCAGGAACGGCGTCGAGTGCACGTGCAGGCGCTCGCCGTCGAACTCGACGTGCTGGCCGGACAGCAGGCGCCGCAGCACCTCGAGCGACTCGTCGAGAAGAACGCGGCGCTCCCGCGGGTCGGCCGCGTCGCCGAACGAGCTGAACTCCTTCCAGCCGTCGTCGCCGAGGCCGACGCCGATCACCAGGCGGCCGCCGGACAGCACGTCGAGAGCGGCCGCTTGCCGGGCCATGACCCACGGCCTGCGGCGGGCGAGCGGGGTCACCATGGCGCCGAACCTGATCTCGCGGGTGGCCGCCGCGATCGCGGCCATCGCGATCCACGGGTCGCAGACGGCCATGCCGGGCCGGCCCAGCATGTGATCCCAGAGGAAGAACCCGGACCAGCCGGCCTCTTCGGCCACGGCCGCCAGGCCGGCGAGCCGGGCGGGATCTGCGAGCTCATCGAACTGGGGGAAGAAGAGCCCGAACCTAACGTCGTTCACCTGCGCCTCCGGGGGGGTTGGGCAGCGCGGGCAGCGCGGATTGCCAGCGCCGCCGGAGCCCCGCCAGCGCATCGGGGACGATCTCACCGTAGACCCTGAGCCTGGCCAGCCCGCCGTCAGGGATCACGTCGAGGCGGACGTGGGTAGCGATGGAACCGTCGCCCGCCAGGAATTTGTGCCTGGTGTCCGGCTGCACGGCGGTGACCGGCAGCACCTCCCGCCACGCCGCGTCGGGTGGCAGTTCGGCGCGCGGCGCGTCCGCCGCGAGCAGCCGGACCCGCTCCGGCGCGTTCCCGACGAACCACGACGTGTCGATCTCGACGTGACGCAGCACCCCGCGCGCCGCGAGAGCGACCGTCACGTAGTCGTGGCCCGGGCCGCGCCGCCGCGCGTTCTCCCATCCGCCGGCCATGCCCGTGGCCAGGCCGGGCAGGATCAGGTTGCCGGCCGACGCGTAGAACTGGTCCGAGCAGCCGACCACGCGGCCGCCGTTCTCCAGGGCCGCCAGGTCGATGGTCCCGGCCAGGAAGCGCGGGTCGGGCAGCGGCGTGCCGTGCACCCGCAGCCGGGCCACCCCGCCGTCCGGGTAGATCGACAGGCGGATGTGCGTCCACCGCAGCCGCGAGCTCACCGGGTAGCGGTTCGCCGTGTCGCCCAGCGCGTCGGTCCGCTCGACCAGCGTGTGCCACGTGGTCAGCTCGCCCGGCGCCGGGTACCCCTCGGCCGCAGCCGCCTCCACCGACACCTGCGGAGGGTAGTTACCGCGGAAGAACGAGGTGTCCACGACCACCTCGTGCACGATGCCCGGGATCCCGAGCCGGACGATCGCGTGATCATGCGCGGGCGCCCGGTGCCGGCGGGTCTCCCAGCCGTCGTAGATCTTGCCGCGGTTACCGAACTGGCCGGCGGCAAAGGCCGGCGCCTCCGGTTTGATCAGGTTTTCCTTCTCCGCGAACAGTTCATCCGTCGCGAAGATCACACTCCCGCCAAGTGGCCTCAACGCTAGGTCAGGGCCTCGGCTGGCTCCGGAATCGGTCATCTGGTGCGCTCCTGTCTTGCCAGCAGCCGGCCGGTGGGCCGCCCGCCGCCGACGGGCGCGCCGCGGAGCCAGGTTCGCCGCACCACGCCGTGCAGCCGCTGGCCCACGTACGGGGTCACCTTGTGCCGGTGCTGCAGGCGCAGCGGGTCCACGGTGAAGGTCTCGTCCGGCGCGAACGCGATCAGGTCCGCGGCGAACCCCGGTGCGATCGCGCCCTTGCCGGCCAGCCCGGCGATCTGCGCCGGCCGTGCGGCCATCCACCGGGCGATGTCGTCCAGCGAGAAGCCGCGCTCGCGGGCCTGCGTCCACACCACGGGCAGCGACAGCTGCACCGATGAGATCCCGCCCCAGGCGGCGGCGAAGTCCCCGTCCGACAGGTGCTTCATCGCCGGCGGGCACGGCGAGTGGTCGGACACCACGCAGTCGATGATCCCGTCCCGCAGCGCCTGCCAGAGGCGCTCGCGGTTGGCCCGGTCCCGGATCGGCGGCGCGCACTTGAACTGGGTGGCGCCGTCCGGGACGTCCTCGGCGGCGAGCGCGAGATAGTGCGGGCAGGTCTCCACGGAGATCGCGGCGCCGCGGCCCCTGGCCGCCCGCAGCAGCGGCAGCGCGTCCGCCGCCGACAGGTGCAGCACGTGAGCGCGCGCCCGGGTGCGTTCGGCCGCGAAGATGACGTGTGCGATCGCGGCCACCTCGGCCGCGGGCGGGCGCGAGGCCAGGTAGGACGCATAGCTGCGCCCGGCGGGGGAAGGCGCGGCGGCGATCACGGCGCCGTCCTCCGCGTGCACGAGCACCACGCTGCTTAGCGCGGCGGCCCGCTCCATCACGGCACTCAGGCCGGCCTGGCCCACGGGCGGGAACTCCGGCACGCCGGAGTCGGCGAGAAATACCTTGAAGCCGAACGCCCCGCCGTCGTCCAGCCGTGACATGAAGCCGGCGCTGCCCGGCACCACGCCGCCCCAGAAGCCGACGTCGACGTGCACCCGGCCGGCGGCCTCCTCGCGCTTGATGCGCAGCGCCTCCGCGTTCGTGGTCGGCGGGATCGAGTTCAGCGGCATGTCCACGATCGTGGTGATCCCGCCGGCCGCCGCCGCGCGGGTCGCGGTGGCGAACCCCTCCCAGTCGGCCCGGCCCGGCTCGTTCACGTGCACGTGGGTGTCGACCAGGCCGGGCAGCAGCACCTCGTCGTCGGCCAGGAGTACTACCCTCGCCCCGCCCGGCCCTGCCGCAGCCCCAGCCGGCCACGCCCGCTCGCCTGGCGGCGACGTGATCGGCCGTACGTCGTCGATCTTTCCCGCGGAAATCCACACCTCGGCCGGGCGGGTACCATCCGGCAGCACCACGCGGCGGGCCTGGATCACCAGCGGGCGGCTACCGGAGGTCATCGAGCCCGGCCCGGTCCAGACCGGTCAGCGCCTCCAGCTCCGGCTCGGTGACCGCGCCGCAGTCGAGCCCCCTGGCCAGAAATCCAGCCAGCGCCCGCGCGGTCGCCGGCTCCTCGAGCCCCGGGCCGCCGGCCCGCTCGAGGTATCCCTGCAGCCGGCCGGCCGCGGTCGCCAGCCCCTCCCTGAAGAAGCCGAACGTGGCGGCGTACCTGCTGGCGAGCTGCGACGGGTGCAGGTCCCAGCCCTGGTAGTAGCCGCGCTCGAGGGACCGCCTGACCAGCCGCGCGTGCTGTTGCCAGGCCCGGGCGACCTGCTCCGCGCTGCCCTCGGGCACCACGTTGGACGACCCGTCGCTGAGCCTGACCCCGGTTCCGGCGGCCGCGACCTGCATCACCGCCCGAGCGTGGTCGGCGACCGGGTGCTCCATGCTCTGCTGGTGCGCGGCGATCCCCAGCGCGGCGCTGTAGTCGTACGTGCCGTAGTGCAGCCCGGTGAGCCGGCCGCCGCCCGCGTGCACGCAGCGTGCGACGGTTGCGGTCCCGTCCGCGCCGAGGATCACCTGCGGCGTCTCGACCTGCACCTCGAACAACAGCCGCCCGGTCTCCAGGCCGTGCGCCTGCTCCAGCCGCTCGCACAGCCGCACCATCGCGGTGACCTGGTCGGCGGACGTGACCTTGGGCAGCGTCACCACGAAGCCGTCCGGCAGCGCGCCGTGGGAGAGCAGTTCGGCCAGGAACCCGTCCAGCGTGCGGATCGCGCGGCGGCGGGTGCCCGGCTCCAGGCTCTTGCACCGCAGGCCGCACATGGCCGGGGCGGCGCCAGCCGAGATCTCGGCGGCCAGGCATGCCGCGGCGCGGCTCGCGTCGGCGTCCTCCACGTCGTCGCCGCGCAGGCCGTAGCCGTCCTCGAAGTCCAGCCGCAGGTCCTCGACCGGCTCGGCGATGAGCTTGGCCAGCACCCGGGACCGCACGTCGGCCGCGAGCGCGCCCGGCACGCCCATCCACGCGCCGAACTCGACGGCGCCTGGGGCGTAGGTCTCCAGCGCCTTCAATGCCTGGCGTCCCCATTGCGCGGGCAGGCCGGCGCCGAACCTGTCGGCTGGCACGTACACCGTGTGCACCGGCTGGCGGCCGGGCCGCGGCCCTGGGTAGCCGACCGCCAGGGCGCGGTCGGCGTCCGCCAGGAGCCGGTCCGCCTCGGCCGCCATGACGTCCAGGCGCACGGCGGTTTTGGCCGTCACCGCCTCCGCGCGCTCGGCAGTTTTGGCCGTCACCGCCTCCGCGCGCCCGGCGGTTTTGGCCGTCACCGCCTCCGCGCGCTCGGCCGTCATCGGCCGTCCGTGATGTGCTCTGGCCTGATCGGGATCTGCGAGAGATCCAGCCCGGTGGCCGCGCGGATCGCGGCGGCGACCGCCGGGCCCGAGGAGATCGTCGGCGGCTCGCCGACGCCGCGCAGGCCGTAGGGGGCGTTCGGGTCGGGGTACTCGAGCACGTCGACCCGCATCGGCGGCATGTCGAGAATCGTCGGGATCAGGTAGTCGGTGAACGAAGGGTTCGCGATCCTGCCATCCCTCACCTGAATCTCTTCCATGATCGCCAGGCCGAGGCCCTGTGCGGTGCCGCCGTGGATCTGCCCCTCGACGGCCTGCGGGTTCATCGCCTTCCCGACGTCCTGGGTGCAGGCCAGCTCGACGACCTTGACCAGCCCAAGGTCGGTGTCGACGTCCACCACGGCCCGGTGCGCGGAGTAGGCGTACTGCACGTGCGCGAAGCCCTGGCCGGTCTCCGGGTCGACCGGGAAGGTCGGCCGGTGCCGCCACTCGACGGTCTCCTCGATCACGTCGCCGGCGATGACCTCCGTGAGCGGGATCCGCTCGGTTCCCGCCACCACGCAGCCGTCGTCCAGGCCGGCGGCGGGCCGGCCCAGGCGCTCCTCGGTGAGCGCGAACACCCGGTCGCGAACCCGCTCGCAGGCGGCCTTGACCGCGCCGCCGGTCACGTACGTCTGCCGGGACGCGGACGTCGACCCGGCGGAGCCGACCTGGGTGTCGGTCGGGTTGATCAGCACCTCGTCCACGCCGAGCTCGGTGCGGCAGATCTGCTGCTCGATCGTGACCAGGCCCTGGCCGACCTCGGCGGCGGCGGTGTGCACGGTCGCCACCGGCTCCCCAGCGATCGCCTCGAGCCTGACCCGCGCCGTCGAGTAGTCGTCGTAGCCCTCGGAGAAGCCCACGTTCTTGCACGCCACCGCGTAGCCGACGCCGCGCACGACGCCCTCCCCGTGGGTGGTGTTCGCGACCCCGCCGGGCAGGTCCCGCAGATCGCTGGCGCCGTCACGCGCGGGCAGCGGGATCGCGGCCAGGCGCTCCAGCAGCTCGGCAACGGGGGCCGGGCTGTCCACGATCTGGCCGGTCGGTGCCTCGCCGCCCATGCTGATCGCGTTGCGGCGGCGCAGCTCGACCGGGTCCAGGCCAACCGCCGCGGCCAGCTTGTCCATCTGGGCTTCGTAGCCGAACGCGGCCTGCACCGAGCCGAAGCCGCGCATCGCGCCGCACGGCGGGTTGTTCGTGTAGACGCCGTAGCAGTCGACGTGCACGTTCGGCACCACGTACGGGCCGATGCCCATCGTCCCGGCGTTTCCGACCACGGCCGGGGTGCTCGACGTGTACGCCCCGCCATCGAGGTAGATCTCGGCCCTGACGTAGACCAGCCTGCCGGCACGGGTCGCGCCGTGCTCGTAGCGCATGCTCGCCGGGTGGCGGTGCACGTGCCCGTAGAACGACTCCTCGCGGTTGTAGACCATCTTCACCGGCTTGCCGGTGTGCAGGGCGAGCATGCACGCGTGCACGTGCATGGACAGGTCCTCGCGGCCGCCGAACGCGCCGCCGACTCCGGCCAGCACGAGCCTGACCTGCTCCGGCGGCAGCCCCAGCGCGGCGCAGATCTGCCGCTGGTCGACGTGCAGCCACTGGGTGGCGACGTACAGGTCCACCCCGCCCTCGCCGTCCGGCACCGCGAGTCCTGCCTCGGGCCCGAGGAACGCCTGGTCCTGCATGCCGATGCGGTAGCTGCCGGTCACCACCACGTCGGCCGCTGGCGCCGGGTCGCCCTTGCGGATCTTGAGATGGCGGACGAGGTTGCCGTCGGCCGTCGTGTGCAGCCGCGGGGCGGCCGGGTCGAGCGCCTGCCGCGCGTCGGTCACCGGCGGCAGGATCTCGTAGTCCACCTCGATCTTCTTTGCCGCCTGCCGGGCGATCTCGGGATGGTCGGCTGCCACGAGCGCAACCGGCTCGCCCACGTAGCGGACCACGCCCTCGGCCAGGACCGGCTGGTCGGCGAGTTCGAGCCCGCAGGCGTTCTGGCCGGGGACGTCCGCGTGCGTTAGCACGGCGTAGACCCCGCCGGTGGCGAGCGCGGGGCCGATCCCGATCGAGCGGATCTTTGCGTACGGGTGCGGGCTGCGCAGCGTGACACCCCAGATCATGCCGTCCATCCACAGGTCGCTGCCGTAGGCGAACTGGCCGGTCGCCTTCGGCGTCGCGTCCGGGCGCCGCGCGCTGGCACCGATGCCGCCGGCGGCGGTCGTGCGGGCCGGAACCCCGGACGTGCGGGTGGGTGTGCTCACGCTCCCCGACGATACGCCGGCCGTCATCGGAACCGGCTGGATGAAGGGGCCGGCAGGGCGCGTATGCTGGCCCGACCGCATCCGCGAGCCCACAGCTGGCGCCGAAGCGGAGCAAGCGTTCCATCGCCTCACGACATTTGACCGGGCGGCGGCGAACGGTAGAGTTACATCGTGATGCGATAGTTATTGGCCGGGAATTGGGGGAGGCGCCCGCCATGGTCCTGTCCGTCCAGGAACAGCGGCAGCTCGACACCATCGGTGAGGCCGTGAGCAGCTCGGACGCCCGGCTCGCCTCGATGCTGGGCACCTTCGGCCGGCTGACCGCTGGCGAGCCGATGCCCGATCGTGAGCAGCTCACCAGGCTGGCCGGCCGGGCCTGGCGGGCGTGGCGCGCGACCTGCGCGGCCACGGCGCGGTTCATCGCCTGGCTCGACCGCATGGACACCCCGCGCGTCAGCCCAGCGGAGCCGGAACGAGAGCACCACGCGGTCTAGCTCCTAGGCGCCCAGGGACGCGCTGGCCCGCCGCGCCGCCGCGGCGATCTCCTGCTCGTCGACGGTCACCAGGCGGTCGCGCTCGACCACGGTCCTGCCCCCCACGAGCAGCAGTTCGAGCGGCGGCGCGGCGCCGAGCACCAGCGCGGCGACGGGGTCGGCGATGCCCGCGTGCGGCAGCGTGTCCAGCCGCCACAACGCGACGTCCGCGAGCTTGCCCGGCTCCAGCGAGCCGATGTCGGCCTCCCGGCCGAGCAGCCGCGCCCCGCCGAGCGTGCCCAGCTCAACGGCCTCCCGCACGGTCATCGCGCCGGCGCCGCCGACGGCGCGGGCGAACAGGCCCGCCGCTTGCACCTCAGCCACAAGCGAGCCGGCCTCCTGCGAGGCGGCGCCGTCCGCCCCGAGCCCGACCGGGACGCCCGCGTCGAGCAGCGAGCGGGTACGGCAGATGCCCGCGCCCAGCCTGGCGTTGGAGGACGGGCAGTGCGCGACGCCGGTGCCGGTCGCGGCGAGCCTGGAGATCGCGTGGTCGTCCAGGTGCACCCCGTGCGCCAGCCAGACGTCGGGACCGAGCCAGCCGATCGAGTCCATGTACTCCGTAGGCGTGCAGCCGAAGCGCTCACGGCAGTAGTCGTCCTCGTCGGCGGTCTCGGCGAGATGGGTGTGCAGCCGGATACCGCTGCCCGGGGGGTAGCTCCTGGCCAGCGCGGCCGACTCGGTGAGCAACTCCCGGGTCACGCTGAACGGGGAGCACGGCGCCACGCCGACCCGCAGCATCGAGCCCGGCGACGGGTCGTGGAAGCGCTCGACCGCCGCCTGCGTCGCGCCGAGGATCGCGTCGATGTCCTCCACCACGTCGTCCGGCGGCAGCCCGCCAGCGCTCTTACCCAAGTCCATGGAACCTCGGGTGGGGTGGAAGCGCAGGCCCACGCCGGCGGCTGCCTCGATCGTGGCGGCGAGCAGGTCCCCGCCGCACTTGGGAAACAGGTAGTGGTGGTCCATCGTGGTCGTGCAGCCGGTCCTGGCGTGCCAGGCCAGCGCCGCAGTCGCGGCGGCGCGCACGGTCCCGGCGTCCATGCGCGCCCAGACCGGGTACAGCGCGGTCAGCCAGCCGAAGAGGGGTGCGTCGACGGCACGGCCCCTCGTGGCCCACTGGTACAGGTGATCGTGCGCGTTCACCAGCCCGGGGGTGGCGAGGCAGCCGGTGGCGTCCACCCGGCGCGCGCCGGGGTGGCCGCCCGCGTCGCGTTCTGGCCCGGAACCCACGGCGGTGATGCGGTCGCCTTCGATGACCACGTGCCCCGCGGAGTACTCGTCTCGCCCGGGGTTCATGGTCAGCACGTGACAGCCGGACAGGATGAGGCCGGTCACGACGTGCGGTCCTGCCACCTGTCCGCGGCCAGCCGGACGGCCGCGAGGATCTTCTCGTACCCGGTGCACCGGCACAGGTTGCCCGCCAGCGCCTCGCGGATCTCGGCGTCCGTCGGCCGGGTGCGCCGGCGCAGCAGGTCGTGCGTTGCCATCAGCAGGCCCGGCGTGCAGAACCCGCACTGCACCGCCCCGGCCTCGATGAACGCCTGCTGCACCGGATGGAGGTCACCCGCCGCCGTGGCCAGGCCCTCGACCGTGACGATGCTGCGGCCCTGCGCCTGGCCGGCCGCGACCAGGCAGGCGCACACCGCCTCGCCGTCCAGGTACACCGTGCAGGAACCGCACTCCCCCTGCTCGCACGCGTTCTTCGAGCCGGGAAGGCCCATCCGCTCCCGCAGCACGTACAGCAGGCTCTCGCCCTCCCAGACGTCGTCCGCCTGCCGGGTCTCGCCGTTGACCGTCGCCGTGATCCGCATGCGGTCAGCCTCCCGTCTGCAGGGCGTCCCAGGCCCAGGTCAGCGTGCGCCTGGCCATCACCGCGAGCCCATGGAGCCGGTACGCGGCCGTGCCCCGCACGTCGTCGACCGGGGAGGCCGCGGCCCTCACCTTCTCCCCGAACTCGCTGACCACGGATTCGGGCAGGTCGGCGCGGGATTCCCACAAGCCTTGCTCGGCCAGCGCACCGGCGAGGAAGATCTCGGCGTCGATCGCGCGCCTCGGCGTCGGCGCGGCCGAGCCGATGCCGGTCCCGGCCGTCCGGTCCGCCGCGTTCAGGCTGATGCAGAACGACGCCACGGCGATCACCATTGCGTTGCGGGTGCCGATCTTGCTGAACTGCTGCGGGCCGGCCGCCTGGGGGATCAGGACCGCCGCGATCAGCTCGTCTTCGGCAAGGGCGTTGCGCTTGACGCCGGTGTAGAAGTCACCGGCCGGGATCGTGCGAACCCCGCGCACGGACGCGACCTCGATCTCCGCTCCGGCCGCGAGCAGCGGCGGATGGCTGTCGCCCGCCGGCGACGCGGCTCCGAGGTTGCCGCCGACCGTGCCCCGGTTGCGGATCTGCGGCGAGCCCACCGTCCTGGCCGCCATCGCCAGCCCCGGCAGCGGGTCACCGAGTTCGTCGATCACCCGTGTGTAGCTGACCCCGGCGCCGAGCCGGATCCTGCTGCCGTCGACAGCCCACTCGGCCAGGTCGGGAACCCTGGTCAGGTCGATGAGGGCATCCGGCCTACGGGCATCGAAGTTCAGCTCCACCATCACGTCGGTGCCCCCGGCGATCGGCACCGCCTCTGGCCGCGCGGCCTTCGCGGCCAGCGCTTCGCCCCAGCTGGTGGGCTGCAGAAACTCCATCGTTTCGCTCCCCAGATCTCCAAGATCGCTTATTGGGGGCGATTTTCAGCCCATGGAGCCGAAAATCACCCTCGCTGGCGATCATGCAAAGGCTGCGGCGGAATCCCAGGCCGGGCCCGCGTCCTCGGCGTCGTCCCGCTGGACGGTGGCCTGGATCAGGCCGTAGGGACGGTCGGCGGCGAAGAACACCTCCCCCGGGTTGTCCAGGCCAAACGGCGCCAGGTCGGCGAGGAAGTGGTGCCGGTTCGGCGCGGACAGCCTGATCTCCGCCACGTCGTCCCTGGCCGCGAGGACCGCCTTGCCCATCTCCCACAGCGTCTGCTGCAGCGCCAGGCTATGCACCCCGGCGAACCGCTCGAGCAGGATCTGCCTGATCTGGGAGTGGGCCTCATCCCAGCTCTTCGGCTTGGCGCGGTGTATCTGGTAACGCCAGCGTGCGGTCAGCGACGTGGCCAGGATCCGGTCGTCGGTCTCCGCCAGCGTGGTGTAGCGGTCCTTCAGGAAGCCGTGGAACTCCGAGCCGGTCGACTTCATTACGACGAGGCCATCCAGGCCCGAGACGATCCGGTACCAGGTACCACGGCCGTGCCGGCCGATGACGGTCGCGGCCGCGGTGCGGACCTCGCTCGACGCCCTGGCGAAGGCGTGCGGGTGCGGCTGGCCGCCGACCCTGATCCGTTCCCAGGGGTACTCCTCGACCTCGACCCTCGCCGTGGTGACGGAGCGGATGTCGTCGACGAAGTGGCGGGCCAGGTCCAGGGCATAGTCCTCGATCTCGCCGACGCCCTTCTCCTTCGCGTAGGCGAAGCAGGTGTTCTTCTGGCTGTCGGTGGGCAGCACGTTGACCTGGTCCCCGTGGGTGTGTGCGTCGGCGAAGTCGCCGCGCAGCACCGTGGACACGTTGAGGTCGCGGAGCTCGTGCCGTCCGTCGTCCCGGTAGACGCGCACGACCCGGGTTTCGGCCTTGCCGTACTGGTTGGGCCCGAGCACGATCGCCATGGCATCAGCTCCCGCGGTAGGTGGCGTAGCCGAACGGGCTGAGCAGCAGCGGAACATGGTAGTGCTGCCCCTCGCCGTCGACGGTGAACGTGACAGCGACCTCGGGGAAGAACCCGGCCGTCCGCTGCCGAGCGAAGTACCCGGCGGTTTCGAAGACGAGCCGGTAGGTCCCGGCCGGCAGCCGCTCGGGGCCGATGTGGCTGACCCGCCCGTCGGCGTCGGTGCCGGCGCGGCCGATCTGTTCCGGGCCGGCGCCGGACACGCTCTCCAGCCGGACCGGCACGCCCGCCGCTGGCGCGCCGCGCGCGGTGTCGAGCACGTGCGTGCTGACAGTGCTCATTTGCGCGCCTCCGGCACGACGCTCATTTGCGCGCCTCCGGCACCATCCTCATTTGCGCGCCTCCGGCACCATCCCCATTTGCGCGCCTCCGGCACCATCCCCATTTGCGCGCCTCCGGCACCATCCTCATTTGCGCGCCTCCGGCACCATCTTCATTTGCGCGCCTCCGAGCAGCCTCGCCAGCCTGATGCGGTTGATCTTCCCTAGTTCGCGGCGGACCACGCCCCACTCGGTATCGGGGTCGTTGCCGAGCCGCCCGCGGAGCAGGGCCAGCAGGCCGGCGGCGTCGCGGCCGGTCGCGCACACCAGGTAGATGTGGCCGAACCGCCGCTCGTACTCCTCGTTGCCCTCGGCCAGCGCCTGGATCGTGGCCGGGTCCGCGCCGAGCACCCCGGCCTGCTCGCGGCGCGACCGGTCATCCGCGCCGCGGCGTTCGCCGATCCTCGGGTGCCCGGCCAGCGCCTGCTCCAGGTCGGCCGGTGCCAGGCCGGCCACCGCCGCGTCCGAGCTCGCCAGGAGGTCGCCGGGCGTAGCGTACGGCCGACCGGACGCCACCGCGTCGGCCCAGCGCGCCGATGAGCAGCACGCCATCAGCGTCTGCCGGGCCAGTTCGGCAGGGGCAGCGTTCAGGCTGGTCAAAGTGATTAACGCGTTACACCGCCGTGGTGGGAGTCGCCTCGGCTTCGGCCCTGACCGCCTTGCGGGCCAGCAGCCAGTAGGTGACGCCTCCGAAGAACAGGCCCATGAACACGCTGAAGTCGGACTCGCCGACCCGGCTGGACAGCGGCGACACGTACGGCGAGTAGGCGTTCAGCCAGAGCGCCGCGGCGACCATGCCGACCACCTGGGCGATGATCGCGGGCCAGAACACCCCGCCGTTGCGGAAATACCGGCTGCCCCGCTTCTCGTTCAGCAGCGCCTCGGTGTCGTAGCGATTGCGCCGCAGCCACGCGTCGATCAGGAAGATCGCGCACCACGGGCCCAGCCACACGATGATGAACAGCAGGAAGTCGGCCAGGAGCGAGAAGAACCTGGACGAGAAGACCGCGTAGGCGGCGAACGCGCCGCAGACCACCGTGTCGATCGCCACGCAGTGCAGCCGGTGCAGCTTGGGTATCAGGCTCTGCAGGGTGACCCCGGACGAGTACAGGTCGATCGTGTTGATCGCGAACAGCTGGAAGATCGCGAAGATCAGGAACGGCCACACGAACCAGCTGGGCAGGCTCGCGGTGAGCCCGGTGATCGACGTCGCCGCCGGGACACCGGTCGCGACCGCCGCGCCCAGGATCTCGAGCAGCGCCGAGGGGATCGCGCCCCCCAGCGCCACCCCGAGGACGATGCCCCGAGGGTTGGTGTCGGGTGGCAGGTAGCGCGAGTAGTCGTTGCCGTTCTCGGTCCAGCCGAGGCCGCCGGCCGAGATCACCAGGGCCAGGAACACGAACCACGAGCCCCAGCCGGCGCCGTGCGCGGGGACGTGCAGGTTCACCTTGGACGTGGTGAGGATCGCCATGACCACGAACAGCACGACGAACGGGATGCTCAGCCACTTGAGCACGCGCAGCACCGCGGCGTGGCCCAGCAGCGGCAGGACCGCCTGGATCAGCACGGCCAGGATGAGGAAGATGACCTTCGCCCCGACGCCGGCCGAGAAGCCGGCCTTGGCCATGAGCGCTATCGCGGCGAGCACGATCAGCGCGATGCCCTCGATCTCGAACCCGACCTGGGTTACCCAGTTGAAGAACGACGGCATCCGGTTGCCGTTTGGCCCGAACGGGGCCCGGCTGATCGCGAACGCCGTCGTGCCGGCCCGCGGCCCTTGCAGGCTGGCCAGCCCGGTGAGCACGTAGAACAGGTTGCCGATCAGGATGACGACGACGGCCTGGGCGAACGACAGGCCGAAGACCACGACGGCCAGGCCGCCGTAGACGACGAACTCGACGTTCCAGACCGCACCCGCCCACATCCAGAACAGGCTGCTGGGCCCGCCCCACCGGCTGGTCAGGGGGACGTGCTCGATGCCGCGGTGCTCTACCGCGGTTACGGCCGGCTCGACGCCCTCGGACAGCGTGGCCGCCGCGCTCCCATCGGATCCTGTTGCCCCGCTCACGGCCTCAGCCCTCTCGCCGAATCGACCACGTCAGACCTCGTTCTCGCCGGACCCTGCTTGCTGTGCGGAGGTTACTACCAGCGCCAGCGCCAAGGAAGATCCCCCGCCGGGGCGTAACACCCCCGTAACGCCCCACTCCGGGCGCGCGGCGCCCTCTCCCGGCGATCTTGGTCAAAACACGTCGTCATAGCAGCGTGTTTTGACCAAGATCCGCCCGAATCAGCCGCCGATTACGCAGGGGACGTCCCAGGGGTCGTAGCTCTGGCAGACGGCCGCCGGGTTCTCGAAAATGCCGATCGACGGGAGCGCCGTGCCCTCGAAGTTGAACAGGGTGAGGTTGGTGTTCGGCGAGCCGATACCGGCGCCCGGCTCCCAGGGCACGCCAGGGATCCACTCGGGCGCCCAGTAGAACAGCCCCTCTCCCAGCCCGTCGGGCACGTTGGCCAGGATCGACAGCTCATCGGTGACGAACGAGAGCTGGCCGCCGGGGCTGGCCGGGTAGCCGGGGTCGAGCTGGCTGGTCTCCCAGGCGAAGTCGCCGGTGCTGTCCCCGATCGGGCTGTTGCCGTTCGCCAGCGTCCACGGGTACTGCGTCTCGGCGATGATGATCGGCTTGTGGAACGTGGTGGCGAGGTTGTCCACGTTCTGCTTCAGGCCGGACAGCGGGCCGTCGCCGAGGATCGAGTAGTACGAGAGCCCGATCACGTCGAACGGCACGCCGTTGGACACGAGTTCGGAGTAGAACTGCTGGCTCGTGGCGGCGTCGCCGCCCTGGTCGAAGTGCATCATGATGAGGAGCTTGTGGCCGGGCGGGTTGCCGGCCTGCGCCCCCGCCACCCCGGCCTTGAGCAGGGTGGCCAGGTTGCCCCACCCGGTGTTGGTGGTCCAGTCCACTTCGCCAACCGGCCACAACATCCCGTTCCGGATCTCATTGCCGATCGCCACCATGTCGACCGGTGTGCCCTGCGCCGCGAACGCCGAGATCACCTGCTTGGTGTAGGACTGCACCGTGGCCGCGAGCTGGGCGAGGTCCTCGCCCTGCCAGGCCGCCGGCGTCGTCTGGTTCTGCGGATCCGCCCAGAAGTCCGAGTACTGGATGTCGAGGAGCAGCTTCATCCCGGCGGCCTTGATCACTTTCGCCATCGCCAGGTCGCTGGCCAGGTCGTTGTAGCCGGGCGGCGGGTCCACCCACAGCCGCAGCCGGACGTAGTTCGCCCCGGCCTCGCGCATGATCGTCACCGGGTTCTGCTGCTGGCCCTGGTAGGTGAACTTCGCGCCGGCCGCGAGTTCCTGCGGCGTGAACGAGAGATCGGCGCCCAGGTCCATGTTCCCGGCCGCCGGGTCGGGACCGTACATCCGGAACTCCCCCACACACACGTCCGCGCCGGTGTCGCTGTACACGGTGAGCTGCGCGTACCGCGCCCGAGTGCCGTGCGGCAGCGGGATGTACATGGGGTTCCCCGGATCCAGCGCGACGTTGTTCGCGGCCTGCACGGCCTGCCAGTCACCGGCCTGGCTCGCGACCTGGATCGTTGCGCTCGCCGACGGGCTGGCTGCGTCCAGCGTGATGCCCAGGTCGGAGAGCGAGCGGACCTGGCCGAGGTCGACGACGAGGCTGCCCGTCCAGGCCGAGGTGCACCAGTCGGTGCCGGCGTCGCCGTCGATCGCGTTCGAGGCCGGGTAGCCGGTCTCCGTCGAGTTCGCGGTGGCCTGGCCGGACAGCGCCCAGTTGACGGTGGGCACCGCGCCACCCTGGCCGGCGCCCGAGGCAACGGCCCTGGACGAGCCCGGGAGCGCGATGGCCGCGGCCAGCGGCACCGCGAGCACGACGGGCAGGGCCGCGATCGTCAGCCGGCGCGCTAAGGAATGGAGTCGGAAAGCACTGCGCATGGGGGTCTCCGTTCTGCGTTCAGAGGCAAGCAGCAGAGAGGATCAGGCCATTTGTTAGCGTTCACATACTGACCTATCCCGGACAATAAATCCGGATCAGTCACCAAGTCCAGATACCGCCCGGAACGGGACGCCTAGGAGTCGATCCCGAGCCAGGCGGCGAATGAGCGGAGTTCTTCGCTTGGCCGCGGCTCGGCGTGGGCGATCGCACGCACGGCGTCGCGGACCATCGGATGGACGCGGGCCTGCTGTGGCGCCTCCCGGCGGGCACGGATCAGCGCGCCGAGGGCGCGGCGGTAATCGCCGTGGTACAGGAAGGCCCGTGCCACGTCGATGTAGAAGTGGCCGACCCGCACCGGGGGCAGGCTGCCGAGGTGGCCTGCTCGCTCCAGCTCCCTGGCCCGGGTCAGCGCGAGCGCGCCCTCGGCCATCTCCACGGCCGCCGACACCCCGTGCAGGGCGACGTTGGCGGAGCCGAACTCCATGCCGTAGTGGTTCGCGCCGGCGTCGGCCAGGCCGGCGACGTCCCGGGCCTCCGCCAGGTGCGCGTCGGACTGCTGGCGGCGGCCGGCACGCGCGGCCAGCACGGCCGAGCGCAGGTGCAGGCTGCCGTAGACGCTGCGCGCCGGGCCGTCCAGGTCGGCCACATCGGCGCCGCCGATCTCGGCGCGGGTGCGTTCCATCAGCGCCAGGCCGTGATCGTAGGCCGCGGCGCCGAGCAGCGACGCGCCGCGGGACCACTGGGTCCGGGCGACCCTCAGCGGATCACCGGACAGCCGCGCCGCCCACTCGATCCGGTCCAGCGTGAGCGCACGCAGGTCCGCGTACCCGAGCTGATGGGCGAGCCCGGCTATACCGCCGAAGGCCTCGGCCAGCAGCGCGTACAGCGCCGGACGGTCCCGATCGCCGGCCGCGGCGATCGCCACCTGCAGCTCGTCGAGCAGGCCGGGCAGGCGCTGGCTGAGCTGAAGGTAACGGGCCTGCCTGCCCAGCAGGGAAACGGCGATGACGTCCGCCCGCAACTCGTCCGTGGAACGCGGCCCGGCGTCGGTCTCCGGAGGCAGGTCGTAGGCCAGCAGGACGCGGCGTAACGGCGCGATCGCCGCTTGCAGCGTCGCTGCGCCGCCCGGCTCCTCGTATGGCTGGCCGGTGATGCGGGTGACGTCGACGCCGAGCGCCCGTGCGACCGCGCCGATGAGCGCGGGAGTGGCCGGGACGGCGCCGGTCTCCGCCTTGGCGAGCAAGCTGTACGACACGCGGGCGCGGCGCGCCAGCTCCCGGGCTGTCCAGCCGCGCGTCTTGCGTATTGCCGCGACGCGCGCCCCCACTCCGGCCCTATTTGTCATACTTTCTTCCTGGAATTGCAGACTTGCAGATGATTTGCAATTTCCTGGCTATCGCCCTCATCCATACTGCTTGTGACAACAGAAATACGCAACGTGGAAGGGTTATGGACGAGCACACCGCCACTACGTGCACGATGGAAGAGCTGGAAGCCGCATTTGGGGGGCGCTGGGGCATCTGGCTCAGCGACACCGGCAGATGGTGGGCCGCCCGCCGTTGCGCGCTCACTTCCGCGGAATTATCAGCCGGCTGCGTCCCGTTCCTGCGCGCCGACGGACCGTCCCAGCTTGCCGAGCGGATCCAGTCCCAGGAGGAGATGGCCAGCCAGGCGACCGGCTACATCACATAGCAGCTTGGCCGGGCCGGTCAGCGGATTGGCCGGGCCGGTCAGCGGAGGGCCTGGACCGCCGCGTAGGTGCGCTCGAGCGCCCCCAGCGTCCGCTTGTAGTTTCGCTGCGCCACCGCGACGAAGAGGCAGTCCACCACGGTGAGCGCGGCGATCCTGCTGGCCATGGCCCCGGACCGGAAGGTCGTCTCGCGCGCCGCCGTGGTCAGCACGTAGTCGGCCGCCCGGGCGATCGAGGAGCGGGGGAAGTTCGTGATCGCGACCGTGGTCGCCCCGCGCGAGCGCGCCTGGGTGAGGCTTGCCACGGTGTCGGACGTCGTCCCGGTGTGCGAGATCCCGATGGCCACATCGCCGCCGCACAGCAGCGCCGCCGAGGTGACGGCGCTGTGCGGGTCCGGCCAGGCATAGACGATGCGCTCGATCCGGTGCAGCTTCTGCTGCAGGTCGAGAGCGACGAACGCGCTCGCGCCGATGCCGTAGATGTCGATGCGCCGCGCCCGGACCACCGCGTCAACGACCTCCGCGAGTGTCCCGGCGTCCAGCTGCGCGGCGGTCTCCTCGACCGCGCGCGCGTCGGCGTGTGCGATCTTCTTGACGATCTCGTCCAGGGTGTCGTGCGGCCCTATGTCGCTGCCGATATCCCCCCAGCCGGTTGCCCGGCTCGCTTGCGCGGCGGCCGCGAGCGCCAGCCTTAGCTCCGGGTAGCCGGGGAAGCCCATCGCCCGGCAGAACCTGATCACGGTGGTCCCGGACGTCTGGCACGACTCGGCAAGCTCGGAGATGGTCTTCGCAGCGACCCCGCCGGGATCGGTCGCCACGGCGGCGGCGACCCGCCGCTCGGCGGGCGCGAGATTCGGCGTCAGCGCGCGCACGTGCGCGAGGAGCGTCTGCGGAGTATGTACGGCCGACTCCACAGCCGCGCGGCGACGCGGCGTCTGGGGCATGGCGTCACTGTACGACGGCAAGTGTCCCCTGCCGTATACCCTCTGCCCGGCTGATTGCGGGTGATAACCATTCGTAATCTCACGGCTACCTATCCCGCCCCGGCACCCCTTGGGAACGTTCCGCAACCCTGGGTGTTCTACTGGGGCTGGTGAGTGACACGGGGATAGTGGGGAAGGCGGGGACAGAGGTCCTGGTGGTAGGCGCCGGGCCTTCTGGGCTGTTCGCTGCCGCCGAGCTCGCCCGCCACGGGGTCCAGGCACGCGTCGTCGAACGGGCGCCGCGGCCGCACCGGCAGGCCCGGGCAACCGCTCTGCAGCCAGCCACGCTGGAGATTCTGCAGCAGGCCGGGGTCGCCGGCCGGGTGCTCGAGGCGTCCGAGCACCTGCGCTTCTCGCGCGTCTTCGACGCGGACCTCCGGTGCGTGACCGAGATGCCGTTCGCGGGCGTGGGCTGCCGGTGGGAGTTTCAGTGCAGCCTGCCGCAGTGGCGGACCGAGCAGATCCTGGCGGGCCGGCTGGCCGAGCTCGGCGGCACGGTGGAACGGGCGGTGGAGGTGGTCTCCGTCACGGAACGGGACAGCGGCGTCCGGGTCGCGCTGCGGCGGCCGGGCGGAGGGACCGAGACCGTCGCGGCGTCCTGGGTCGTCGGTGCCGGTGGCGCCGCGAGCGTCACCCGGGGATCGATGGCCGAGTCCTTGCTCGGCACCACCTACCCGGGGACCGCGCTGGCCGCGGACGTACGGGTGTTCTGCGGGCTGCCCCGCGACGGAGGAGCACTGATCGCCTCGCCAGCTGGCTATGTCCTGCTGGCTCCGCTGCCCGCCGAGCGGTGGATCACGTTCATCGGCGAGCTCGAGGAGGAAGAAGCCAGACGGCTGGACCGGGACCGCTCGATCGCCGCGGTTACGGCCGCGATCGAGGGCCGGGTTCCCAGCGGGCTCTGCCTGGACGACGTCGCCTGGGCGTCGCCGTTCCGCATGCACCGGCGCCTGGCGCCGCACCTCGCCGACAGGCGGCGCTTTCTGCTCGGCGACGCCGGGCACCTGTCGAGCCCGTTCGGCGGGGAAGGGCTCAACTCCGGCCTGCAGGACGCGCACAACCTCGCCTGGAAGCTCGCGCTGGCGCAGCGTGGCCGCGCCCGCCCCAACCTGCTCGAGAGCTTCGAGGCCGAACGGGCCGCCGCCGACCGCCACGTCCTGGAGATCTCCAATGGCCTGCACCAGCTGGCCGAGGGCGCCGTCGAGTCGGCGCGAACCGGAGAGTTCCCGGCCCCGCCGTCCAGGGAAAGCCTCGTCGCCATGGGGCGGTCCCGCTCCATGCTCGACGTCTCTTACGCGGGCACCCAACTGGTCGGCGAGTACCTGGAGCCAGGAACTCCGCCGCTCGCCGGGCCCGTCCCGGGCGACCGGTATCCGGACCGGATCGATCTGCTGGGCACGCGCCACCACCTTCTGATCTTTGGCCAGGCTGACGACGCCGCGGTGGCCGCGGTGGCCCGCAAGTGGCACGATCTCGTGGACGTCACGCGCCCCCCGGGAGACGGACGGGAAGCAGAGCGGACCGGCAGCGTAGCCGTCCTGCTGCGGCCGGACGGCCATATTGGCTTTCGCGCCGCCCCGGCCAGCCAAGCGGGCCTTCGCGCGCTCGATACCCACCTGGACAGCTATCTCGTGCCCGCCTGACGGCGCAAGTGTCCCCCTGCGGTACGCCCCTTTGCGCAGCTGGCCCCGGTGGCAACTTGAGATAACTGTCTGATTACTCCTTGCCAAACCGGGTCCGGCGCAGGCGGACTGAGCCCGGCCTCACTCTGACCAAGCCTTGACCTCAGGACCCGTCGGAGGATGTTTGTAGACGACGGCCTCAGCCTGGCCATAGTCGAACAACAACTTCCTGAGCCTCGCGTTAGCGATTCTTTCCTCCTGGGTCGTGGCTGGAGCCTTGAGATGGAGCTTCTCATACAGCGTGAAGCGGTCTAGATGGATCAGAGCATCGAGTGCCCAACCGTACTGCTGCGCCGCCACGATCGATCCCCGGTAGGAAACATATGCCAGCGCATATGGAATTAATGCAATTAGAACCCAGAGGCCATGCGGCCATAGAAATAGTACTGCAGTTGCAGAAGCCACAATAGATATAAAAGCCATTCGAACAGCGAGATCCAGCAGCGAGCGCTGGTCGTTTACATAATCTACATGCTTTTCTGGCGCAATCAACAGCAGAAGCGGGACAGCTTCTAGGGCGCTGAGCCCATACTGGCTACCGGCCAGGGACTCACTGCGGCGCAAGACGTTGCCGAGTCGTGTCGGCATGACCTCGTCGAGCGTGCGGGGCAAAGCGCCCCTAGCGCGTGACGTTTCCTCATATCGAGAACGGAGCCGAACCAATTCTCCACTATCCATATTGGTTGCCGGGTCGAACAAGTTCTGGCTCGCGTCAGCCTCTTTGCTATACAGCTTATCCCATAGATGTCTGTAGCGCTGTATCCGCTGAGCTCTGAGAACCTCGGCTGCCGCCCTATGACCCCAGTACCCTTCGAAGAACTGCACGATAGCGAACTGAATCGGATGGATGATTAGCCCAAGCCCGATACTGAAGAAGACCAAGAGACTAACGCCGGTAACACCGAGATGCCCAAGCGATGCGAACGCTTTGCTCCAGTCAGGCGAATGCTTCCAGCTGCCAGACGCAATTAGTAGATATACAAACGTCACGTAGAAGGACGATGGCACTACACTGATAACGCTGAAGTAGCGGCCAATAGACTGGGCGGCCCCAGTACCCACGTCGGCGATGCTGCCACTTGACACGCTTAGCCTATTTTCAGCTCAACGACCCTGACCTGGCGTGAAGTATTTTCCACACCTTCCGCAATAGTACTGAGCACCTGATCTCTCAACTGACTTACGGCCACAGTGGGGACATCGTTCCGGCCGAACAGGCTGCCCTGGAGGATATCCAGGCGGCCGGGAGGGGGGACCCTGAACGCCACACATAGCCATGAGCATCAGCAGCGTAAGTCGCAGACCTATACGCATGGATCTTCCCTTCCGCTTGGAGCTTACGCCGCAGTTGGAGCGCCGTCGATCCTGTCCCAGAAGTGGATGACGCGGCTGGAGTGGCCTGGCATGATTTGCGACGTGCCGGATCCAGAGGCATCGGTAGACAACAAGCCCATGCCTGAGCAGCGAAGCGAGCCTCGAAGCAGTTGGTGGGCTCGCCCTTCGCCGTGGTTGTGGGGCGTGGGTCTGCTGCTCTTGCTGGCGATAGCCGCCACGCAGCTACCGCGTATATCCTCCGCAGTCTTCGCGCCTAAGCCTCAGGCCAGCCCGGTCACTCGCGCCACGACGGCGAGATTGGCTGGCCCCGCTTATACCCAGGCCATGGTGGCCAATCGCAACTTCGTTGGGGCCGATCTCCGTGGAGCCCGGCTGGCGCACCTGGACTTGCGCGGCAAGGACTTCGAGCGCGCAGACGCGGCCGGCGCGGTGTTTAGCGGAAGTCTTCTAAATGGAACAGACTTTGCACATGCTGATCTGCGTGGAGCGGACCTTCGAGATACCTGCCTGCGCGGTTCGATCTTGACTGGGGCCTCGCTGGCCGGGGCAGATTTCACGGGTGCCGATGTCACCGGCGCGACGGTTTCCCCTCTCGCCACCGCGCAAGCGATTGGCTGGACACCTATTTCGGATTCCACTGCCTGCGCCGGCAGCTGATCGTGGATTTCAGTGCGCAAGTTCTGCACCGCCCGGATTTATCTGCCGCCCTGCAGGCAATCCTCACTGGCTGATGACCCGAACCGTGGTGCCAGATCGATCTTGTCAGCCTCAGCAAGCAGCACCTCTAGCGAGGGCACCGGCCGACCCGCTCGCAACGCCTCATGGTAGACGTATGATCCACGTCGCAGCGTGGGTCCCTCCGGACTCCTAAGGTCGCGCACTACCACGCAGCAGTCTGAACCCAAAATCTGATCAGTATCCACCCAGAAGGCTGTTTCAGGATTTCGGCCTATGAGGCTGCCGACGGAAATAATGTTGCTGGCGTGGTAATGCTCCCAGAACCAAGGCCCGAAAAGCCGTTCATCTGTAAACGGCGGCCACACGGCTCCTGGAGAACCCGTGCGCGGCATCACCGACCATGAAGGCACCGGGGTATCAGGATTGTAAGTCGCATATACAGGAATCAGGGCTGTGACCGAAGCATTACTTACCCATCCGAACATCGATCCATCACGCGGTATGGGCACTCCGTGGAAGATGGCATTGACGACAAAGTCGGGGACGCTATCGCTAGCTATGTCCACGACGTTTCCCCCGCGCCATGGGAAGAATGAATACTCGGACCTTCCACCGTGGCCATCCCGCGAAAGCACAAAGAACGCCTCGCGATCCCCCTCGCGCAGCAAGAGAACCATGGAACGGACCGTTCCACCCTGGTCAACCGGCGTTATCGCCACCGGATATGCGGCGAACAACGCGTCACATGCCTCGTACAGGGACACACGACTCGCCCACTTCCAACGCGCCGAGCACCTCGGCCGCGCACCTCTTCGAGTTTGTTGCCTCCGGTTACACGGATCCCACGTGCTCGAATATATATTCGAGCAGACTTGAAAGTCAATAGCCAGGACCGAAATATTTTCGGAGACCGACGAGAGTCGGCTGGACCGAGTGCTGGGCGGGACGGTCGTTGTATCGGGCTCGCGGAGTACCTAACCCACACTCACCGTGTCGTTCCCCCTCGGGCTAAGCAGTTCGGCGGCCACCGCGGCGTGCACCTGTTTGCGCAGGCCGACAACGGAGTGCTCGGGCCCGCGCCCGAAGTGCACGGCGTTGGTCAGCAGCACCGCCCACAGACCGGTGCGCGGATCCACCGAGAGGCTGGTGCCGGTGAATCCGGTGTGCCCGGCACCGGAGTCCGGCCAGCCGTCGCCCATGTTGTCGTACCTGTCGCGGCGCAGCCCCCAGCCGAGGCCGCGGCGGGCGTCGAGTTCCTCGGTCTGGCAGCACAGCGCTTCGGCCCGCATGCCCCACAGCGGGCCGCGCTCCCGGCCGTCCCCTTCGAGCAGCAGCCCGCCGTCTTCGGTGGCCCCGGCCCACACGGCCGCGTAGCGGGCGAGGTCGGCGGCCGTACCGAAGAGGCCAGCGTGCCCGGCCACCCCGCCGAGGATCTCTGCGTTCTCGTCGTGCACCACACCGACCTTCGCGGCGCCGTCGACGATCTCGGTGGCCGCGATCCGGCCGGCCCAGCTCACCGGCGGCAGGTACCTGGTCGCGGTCATGCCGAGCGGGCCGCACACAACGTCCTGGACGAGCTCGTCGAGCCCGCGGCCGGTCACGGCGGTGGCGAGCTCGCCGAGGTCGATGAAGCCGACGTCCGAGTAGGAAAAGACCGCGCCGGGCGGCGCAACCAGCGGCTCGGTGAGCGCTGCGGCGAGGATCTCGCTGCGGTCGTGCAGGTGCTGGTAATACCTCCGCACACCCGGCAGGCCGGAGGTGTGCAGCAGCAGCTGGCGCACGGTCACTGTATTTTTGCCCGCCCCGCCCGCCCCGCCCGCCCCGCCCATCGCGGCCGCCCCGCCCGGCTTGCCCGCGGCGACCGGCTCGGCGAACCGGGGCAGGTACCGGTGCACCGGGTGGTCGAGGCCGACCTCGCCCCGGCCGGCCAGCCACAGCATGATCGGCAGTGTGGCGACGACCTTGGTGAGCGAGGCCAGGTCGAAGACGGTGTCCGCGGTCATCGGCCGGGTGGCCGCGGCGTCACGCTGCTCGTGCCCGGCCACGTGCAGCAGCACCGGGTCGGCGGTGCGCACGCCGGCCGCCAGGACCGCACCGGGCACGAGGCCCGCGGCCACGGCGTGGTCGACCAGCCCGGCAGCGGTCGTGCCCATCAGGAACCGCCCAGCAGGAGGCCGGCGACGGCCTGCAGATTGGCCCGGCCCGATCCCCTGGTCCCGACGTAGTTGCCGGCGGCCAGGGCAGCGTCGTGCGTCGTCCCGGTGCCGATCACCAGCGTGCCCGGCCGGCGGGCCAGAACGCCGCCGATCAGGTCGCGCTGCCACGGCCGGCGGTGGGCGTCGCAGACGGCGAGCAGCAGCGGTCTGCCCCGGGCGCTGGCGATGATCGCGTCCAGGTCGCCGGGCGGCCCTGTGAGCCGGATCCCCTCGACGCCTGGATCTCGTGATCGCAGCACGCCGAGCAGGCTCGCGCCGGTGTCGTCCAGCATGCCGCCGACGCGGCCGCCGGCGTCGATGACGTACGGCAGGCCAGCCAGCGGCAGCCGGGAGGCTTGCACGAGCAGCGCACGCGCGGCAGCTTCCGCCCCGGCCTCTGGT
>Ga0335074_10002599_pt1 | contig 24655 bp, 25 predicted proteins | sample Lox_Sample_23_FD_206715 | JGI IMG/M metagenome (GOLD analysis project Ga0335074, IMG submission 206715) | Soil microbial communities from Loxahatchee National Wildlife Refuge, Florida, United States - Lox_Sample_2.3 | ecosystem: Environmental > Terrestrial > Soil > Wetlands | place: USA... | reverse complement strand
GTTCGGCCGACTTGACGTGGTGGTGAGCAACGCCGGGATCAGCGGGGTGATCGCCCCGGTGGCCGACTACCCGGAGGAGGTGTTCGACCAGGTTCTCGCCGTGCATGTGCGCGGTTCGTTCCTGGTCTGCAAGTACGCACTGCCCTACCTGGAACCGGGCGCCAGCATCGTGATCACCTCGAGCGTGGTCGGCCTCACCTCGGACGCGGGGATCTGCGCCTACGCCACGGCCAAGCACGCGCTGGTCGGGCTGATGCGGACGCTGGCCAAGGAGACCGCGCCCCGCGGCATCCGGGTGAACACGATCCATCCCGGCCCGGTCGACAACGAGTTCCAGCACCGCATCGAGATGGCCGCCACCGGCGCCGACCGCGACCGTGCGGCCTCGATCTTCGACCAGTTCATCCCGCTGGCCAGGCACGCCGCACCCGACGAGGTGGCCCGGGCCATGCTCTTCCTGGCCAGCGACGAGAGCTCGTTCATCACCGGCGCCACCCTGGCCGTCGACGGCGGGATGTCGATCTAGGGAGAACATCGTGACCAGCCCGGACAACTACACCACCTCCACCGCGCTGCTCGAGGCGATGCGTGAGGCCGGTGCCAGGTACGCGTTCGCCAACCTGGGCAGTGACCACACCGGCATCATGGAGGCCTATGCGCTGGCCAAGAGCTCGGGCACGCTGCCATCCCTGCCCGAGCTGGTCTTGTGCCCGCACGAGAGCGTGGCGCTGAGCGCCGCCCACGGGTACGCGCAGGTGACCGGTGAGCCGCAAGTGGTCCTCGTGCACACCGACTGCGGCACCCAGAATCTGGGCGGGGCGATCCACAACGCGGCCCGGGGCCGCGTGCCCGTGCTGATATTCGCCGGCCTGTCCCCGATGACCCAGGAAGGCGAGCTGCCCGGCACCCGCAGCGAGCACATCCACTGGCTGCAGGACAGCGCGGCCCAGCGCGGGATCCTGCGCGGCTACACCAAGTACGACCAGGAGATCCGCACCGGGCGCAACGTGAAGCAGCTGGTCCACCGGGCGATGCAGATCGCCAGGAGCGAGCCGGCCGGGCCGGTGTACCTGGTGTCCGCGCGCGAGGTGCTCGAGGAGCAGCTGCCGCCGCAGCCACCGCAGGGGGACTGGTGGGCGCCGGTCGCGCCCACCGCGCTGACCGGCGAGGTCGCCGATGAGATCGCGGCCGCGGTCGAGGGTGCGGGCAGCCCGCTGGTCGTCAGCTCTTACCTGGGCCGCGACCCGGCGGCCGTGCCCGAGCTGGTCCGGCTGTGCGAGCTGGCCGGTGTGGCCGTGATCGAGTCGGCGCCCAGCCAGCTCAACTTCCCCGACGACCATCCGCTGCACCTCGGCTACCAGTGGAACATCCCGGAACAGAACCCGCTGCTGGCCGAGGCCGACGTGATCCTGGTGCTGGGCAGCGACGTGCCGTGGATCCCGGCCCACAACCGTCCCGGTCCCTCGGCCCGCATCTACGTGGTCGACATCGACCCGCTCAAGACGCAGATGCAGCTCTGGCACGTGCCCGCCCGCCGGTACGCCCAGGCGGACCTGCGGACCGCGATCCACCAGATCACCGGCCGGCTGACCGGGCGCGGGCGGCTGGACCGGGCGGCCGTCCGGACCCGGGCCGAGCGGGCCCGGGCCATCCACGACGAACAGCGCGCGCGGTGGACGGCCAGGGAACAGCCCGGGTCCGACGGCACGATCACCCCCGAGTACCTGGTCGCCTGCGTCAGGGACTGCATCGGCCCGGACGCCCTGGTCCTCAACGAGGCCATCAGCAACTACCACGTGGTCAGCCAGCACTTGCGGGCCAGCCGGCCGGGCTCGGTCCTCGGCATCGGCGGCGGGTCGCTCGGCTGGGCGGGCGGGGCGGCGGTGGGGGTCAAGCTGGCCGCGCCCGAGCGCACGGTGGTGAGCCTGGTCGGGGACGGGTCATACCTGTTTGGCGTGCCCGCCTCCGCGCAGTGGATGGCCCGCCGCTACCAGGCCCCGTCGCTGACCGTCATCTTCGACAACCAGGGCTGGAAGACGCCTTCCCTGTCCGCGCTGGCCGTGCACCCCGACGGCCGGGTCGCCGGGGGTGGTTTTGCCGCAAGCTTCCAGCCCGGGGCCGACCTGGCCGGCGTGGCCGCCGCGGCCGGCGGCGCGTACGCGCGCACCGTGACCAGCGCCGACCTGCTGCCGGTGACCCTCCGGCGAGCCCTGGAGCACGTCAGGAACGGCCAGTCCGCGGTGATCAGCGTCCGCGTGCCGCCAGTCTGAGGGGCAGATCGTGCCAGGCGGCCTACGCGGTCTGGGCAATGTCGCGTCCGAGCGGCGCAGCCGTGCGGACTTCTTCCAGGCCGGCAATGTCGCTGGTATGCCGGATGGCCGTTGAGCCGACGCCCTCGGCGGCGACCAGCTGGCCTACCTGCAGGCTCCCCAGGGCGCCCTCCGCGTCCAGCGTCACGACGCCGTCTCCGCGCGTGGACAGCGTTCCGCCAACGCTCAGGTGCCCGATCTTCCCGGCTGGCTTGATGCTGATGGCCATGGCGCTGAGCTCGGTCTGTACGCCGAGGACGAGGCTGGTACCCGTTCCCCCGGAAGTGATCACGCTGTCGGTGATCTCCAGGACGGGCAGCTCCCGGCTCACCTGGATGCCGACGGCGCCGTCACCGCAGGTGCGGATGCTGTCGAATCTCGCGCTCGCCACGCTGCCGTCGTAGACGTTGAAGCCGCGGGCGCCTGCACCGTAGGTCGTGAGGGGCGCCTCGGCGGTTAGCCGGCCGAGGCTGCCGAAATTGACGAAGCCTATGCCACTCGGGCCGTGCGTGCTGACCGGCGCTCGCACCGTCCAGCTGCCTACCGCGCCCCAGTTGTCCAGCGCCATGTCGTTAGCCCCCGACGTGGTCACTGGCCCGTCGTTGATGACAGTCTCGACCTCAGCGCCGGACAGCACGTAGACACCGCCGCTGATCAGGTCGGGTGTGCCCGGCTCGATACCGCCGTCGGTGTAGATCGGGCCCGTGCGCAGCGTGTCGGCAGTGACGACTCCCCCTTCACCGACGCCGGCCCAGTTGCCGTGCCCGCTCAGGACGATTCCGCTGCCGCGGACCGGGCAGTCCCCGCTGCCTGCTGACAGTCCGGTGAGACGCGCCGTCAGCCGCACGGCCGGGTCCGGTTGCCGGTTCCAGAGGGTGAATGCCCCCTGCATCGCATCCACGCCGAAGCCGTGCTGGCGCTCGGTGCGGCCGCGCACGTCTGCCGACGCGACGGCCAGGCCGTCCACGATGACCCGGCCGGCCCGCACCGCGTTCTCGGCCAGCAGCAGAACCTGACCCCTGGTGCGGACGTTCCGCAGGGTCAGCTCGCCCAGGTCTGCGACCGAGGTGTCGTTGCAGACGGCGATCTCGTGGTCGGGAACGAGGATGGTCACGTCCTCGAGTCGGTTGTCAGCACTCAGCCGGACGCCCCGGGCGCCGAACCTGAGAACCCCGCCGCGCAGGATCACGCCGGGCCGCAGCGAGATCATCGGCATGCCGCTGATCAGGCCGTCAATCTCGATCTCGTCGGCCGTGGCCAGTGCGTCCAGCAGCTCAGCGGCCGTCGAGACTGTCGCTGTGGTCATCGTTCCTCCGCTCCTGCGCCGCTCGGGGGCGCACCCTCCTGGCTAGTATCTGATATCTGAAGAAGCAAATTCCATGGAATCTTTACTGCCAGCCAGAACCGGGACCGGGGGGCGTGCCGCGCCCCCGCCGGCCGGACATGATGCCCGGCAGTCGCCACCCTCTCCACCCTTCGCTCGTGACGCCGTAGAAAACCGGCAGAACGCACACGATGATCAGGCTTCCGACCGGTACCGCTACTGCCAGCGCGGCTGCGAGCAGGTAGGCGATAAGGCCCAGCAGCGCACGCCGCCGCTCGGCCACGAAGAACGAGGGCGGGGTGTCGGGCTCGAGCAGCCGGTCGCTGACCGACAGGTAATGAAACAGCAGCAGCCAGGTCAGCGCCATCGCCGCCGCGATCAGGGCGTAGAGCACGAAGGCGGTCACCTGGTCGGCGTGGCTGCCCTTCTGGAACGCGTTGCCGAGTACTGCAGTCGGGAACGGCAGGACCGACGTCGCCAGGAGCAGAGCCAGGTTGCGCCAGAGCAGCCCGGAGTCCACGGTGGCGATGCGGGTGAACAGGTGATGATGGTTGACCCAGATGACGCCGACGTAGCCGAACGACGCGAGATATGCGAGGTAGGCCGGCCATTGCCGGGACAGCTGCGTCAGAATGTGCACGGCAGGCGCGTGCAGGTCCAGGACGAGCAGGGTCATGACGATGGCCAGGACGCCGTCGGTGAATGCCTCGACGCGAGAGCTGTCAGACAGCCTGCTGCGGCGTGGCTCCGGCGGTTCCTGGCCCGCGCCGATGTCGCCGGCGCTCATACGCTCCAGTGGAGCGCCCTCTGGGTGCACCTCACACCTCGTGCTTTGGATTGCATAGAAGTAGATTCTATGGAACGTATACGCTAGCCTCGCGGGCGTCACCCATCTCGCGCTGACGTCACTGACCGAGGGGGAGAGCCATGACCGCGCTGATGACCGCCACCGACCTTGGCGTCGACACCTCGACCGACCAGGGCCTGTTCTACTGGTTCCTGGCCAGCCTGCTCTTCGGGCGCCCGGTCCCGCAGGAGGCTGCAGCGAGTGCCTTCCGGAAGTTCAGGCAGGACGGCTGGGATAGCCCGGACCGCTTCACCGCAGACGACCATCACCCGCTGTGGAACGAACTGTGGGCCGGCGACTACCACCGGATGAGCTCGGTCATGAGCGAGGAACTCCGGGACGTCATGCGCGCGCTCATCGCCTATTACGGCGGGTCAGTCGCCCGGCTGGTGCGCACGGCCAGCAGCCGCGAGGATGTAAGCCAGCGGCTGCAGCGGTTCAAGGGCGTCGGGCCCAAGACGGCTGAGATCTTCCTGCGTGAGGTCCCGGATGCTCTGGTCGGAACGGCGCGCGCTGACCAGGCCGTGGACGGCGGCTAGCCCGCCCCCGCCAGCGTCGCCGCCGGAAGTAAGTGACACGCATGGTGAATTCAGGAGGACCAGTGGCAGAGATGCCGGCACCGTCACACGGAATTCTGCTTACCCACTTCATCGTCTCGGCCGACGTCGACCGATCCCGGCGCTTTTATGCCGACGTGCTCGGTGGCGAGGTTGTCTTCCAGGGCGACTCCGCACAGGGTGAGCCGACGATCATAGCTCTGGCCAACGCCTGGGTGACGATCAACGTGGGCGGCGGGCCGACTCCGGACAAGCCGCAGGTCGTCCTGCAGGCGCCCGCTGACGGCGATCCCGTTAGCAGCTTCCTCAACATCCGGGTCGCCGACATCCAGGCTTGCTATCGCGCCTGGAGCGAGCGCGGTGCCGAGTTCCTGACTGCGCCGATCGACCGCGGGGTCGAGATCCGCTGCTACATGCGCGATCCCGACGGGCGCCTGATCGAGGTCGGCCAGGCGACTGGCCTCATTGAATCCTCGTAACAGCCGGAAGCTGTACCTCAGCCCTGCGTCAACGGCAACCAGGCGTGAAAGACCGTTCCCTCGCTGTCGCTGTCGAAGGCAAGCCGCCCGCCATGGCGGTCTTGCACGATACGCCGGGAGGTGCCCAGACCCAGGCCGGTGCCGTGGCCGACCTGCTTGGTGGTGAAGAAAGGATCGAACACCCGGTCCTGGAAGCCGGCCGGGACGCCCGGCCCGCTGTCGGCTATGTCGACCCGCAGCATGCCGTTATCCGCAGCCGTGGTAATCGTGATCCGGCCGGCGCGGCCGGCCGCATCTATGGCGTTGTCCAGCAGGTTGGTCCATACCTGGTTGAGCTCAGACCCGTACATGGTCAGCGGGGGCAGCGTCCGGTCGTACTGCCGCTCGACCCGGATGCCAGCATCTCTGAGCTTGTGGCCGAGGATGGTCAGGGTTGACTCGATTCCCTCGTGCACATCGGCCTGGATCAGGCCACCACGGTCCATGTAGGCGTAGGCCTTGACCGCGGCGACCAGGTCGGAGATGCGCTCGGTGGCATCGCGTAGCTGCCGCACCAGATTCCGGCCACGGAGCCCTCGCCAACCGCGCTTGCGACCCGCTTGATCGACCTGGCCCGCACGTCACCGGCGACGAGCACCCCTGGGACACTCGTCTCGAGCGGGTAGGGATCGCGGCGCAGTGGCCAGCCCCTGCCCTTGACGTCCGCCCCGGCGAGGATAAAGCCGGCCTCGTCACGGGCCAGCACGCCGCCGAGCCAGTCGGTGCGCGGCTCGGCCCCGATGAAGACAAAGCACGCGTCGAACGGCCGCCGGGCGCGCGAGCAATCGCCATGGCGAAGCTGAAGTGCTCGCAGCCGCTCGTCGCCTTCTGCCCCGACTACCTCGGTGTCTGTGCATATCTCGATGTTGTCCAGAGCCTCGATCTGGGCGATCAGGTAGTGCGACATCGACTTACGCAGCGAGCTCGATCGCACGAGCAGCGTTACCTGGGCACCGAAGGTTCCGAAGTAGACCGCTGCCTGGCCGGCTGAGTTGGCCCCGCCGATCAGCGCGACCGTCTGCCCGGCGAGACCGCGCGCCTCGCTGAGGGCCGCTCCGTAGTAGATCCCGCGGCCGAGGTATTCCTCGAAGCCGGGAACGTCGAGACGGCGGTACGACACGCCGCACGCCACGATCACGCTGCTCGCAGTCAGGGTCCCGCCGTCGGACAGCCCGATGATCCGGCCATACCCTTCCGGCCGCAGCGCGACCGCGTCGCGCAGGGTGACGATCTCGGCTCCGAGCCGCCGGGCCTGGTCGGACGCGCGCCGCGCAAGATCGGATCCGCTGACGCCTGCCGGGAAGCCGAGGTAGTTCTCGATCCTGCTCGACTGGCCCGCCTGACCGCCGGGCGCCTCGCGCTCGATCAGGACGGTCCGCAGGCCCTCGGATGAGCCGTAGACGGCCGCCGCCAGGCCCGCGGGCCCGGCGCCGACGACGACAAGGTCGTAGTGATCGGACGCTGGCTCACCGCCTATTCCGAACCGCTGGGCCAGCTCACGAAGACTGGGGCGCTCCAGGACGGACCCGTCTTCCAGCAGGGCGACGGGCAGTGCGTCCGGGCTGAGCGCCGCCGCCGCCAGCAGTTGCCGCGCCTCGTCATCGCGCTCCACGTCGAGCCAGCGAGCCGGGACGCGGTTGCGGGCCATGAACTCGCGCAGTACATGGGACTCTCGCGAGAACCGGTGACCGATAACGCGCGCGCCGCCTAGTTCCGGCGGAGCTTCCGCGTGCCATGTGCTCAGCAGGTCCTCGACGATCGGGAACAGCCTCTCCTCGGGGGGATCCCAGGGCTTGACCAGGTAATAGTCCAGAGCGACCTCATTGATGGCCTGGATGGCCGCCTCTACGTCCGCATACGCAGTGAGCAGCACCCGCCTGGCGGCCGGCGCAGCGCGCCTGGCCTGGACCAGGAAGTCCGTCCCTGGCATTCCCGGCATCCGCTGGTCCGCGATGAACATCGCCAGCTGCTCTCCGCGCCGTACCAGGCTCCTGACCGCTTCCAGCGCGTTCTCGCCCGAGCTCACATGTCATCCCCTGCTTGATCGCAAGCGCTCTCGTGCTCGGATGAGGGGAAAGCCAGCCTCACCCGCCAGGAGCGGCCCGAGCCAGCACCGCCCGGTGCCAGCTCCGGACATGGCGAAACGGTACTGTATAGCTGATATAGAAGCAACTTCCAAAGAAGTAATAGACCGCGCCCGAGCGCATGGTCGTGAGTCTGGTCGGGGACGGGTCATACCTGTTCGGCGTGCCCTCGTCCGCGCGGTGAATGGCCCGCCGTTACCAGGCCCCGTCACTGACCGTCATCTTCGACAGCCAGCTGCCGTCACCGCGGCGCCGTCGCGGGGACCGGCGCGGCTGGCGTGGACGTGGCCAAGAGCGAGCCGATCGCCTGGCGCGGCCCCTCAGCGAGGTCGCGGCCGTCGTGCCGCTCGGCGGGAGGGAAGGCCACCTCTATGCTCAGCCCGCCCTGGGGTTTGCAGATCGCGGTGATGCTGGCCTGGTGCGCGTCGGCGATGACCTTGACGATGGAGAGCCCGAGACCGGTCCCGCCAGCGTGGCCGCCGCGGTTCGGGGCGAGCCGCTGGAAGGGCTGGAACAGGCGGTCGATGTCGGTAGGCGCGATCACCGGGCCGGTGTTGGCGACGGTCAGGACGGCACGGCCGGATCGGGTTGCGGCTGCCATGTCGACGCGTCCGGACGGCTCGTTGTAGCGGATCGCGTTGTCGACCAGGTTGCGCACCAGCCGCTCGACCAGGCGGGGGTCGCCGCTGACCGGCGCCGGGCCGATCTTGGTCTCGATCTGCAGGCCTGCGTGCTCGGCGTCGAGTTCCGGGCTGAGCAGGACGTTATCGATGACGGATGACAGCTCGAACGGCTCGCGCCTGCCCACTCCGGTTTCGCTGCGGGCCAGGGTGAGCAGCGCCTCGATCAGGCGGTCTTGCTGCTGGCTGGAGACCAGAAGCCGTTCACAGGTGGTGCGCCAGAAGGCGTGAGTCGGCCTGGGGGTGCGCAGCGCCCGTTCCAGCAGGGCGCGGTCGAGGGTGAGCGGGGTGCGCAGCTCGTGCGAGGCGTTAGCCACGAAGCGGCGCTGAGAGTCAAAGGAGGCCTCAAGCCGTTCGAGCAGGCCGTCGAGGGTGGTGGCGAGCTCGCGGAACTCGTCGTCGGGGCCGTCGAGGCGCAGGCGTTCGTGCAGGTTGCTGGCGCCGATGTGGCGGGCCGTCGCGCTGATCGTGCGCACCGGCCGCAGCACCCGGCCGGCCACCAGCCAGCCGAGGGCGACCGAAAGCACCGCCACCAGGGCGAGCGCTATCGCGGACCAGATCAGCAGCTCGTGCAGGTCGAAGGCGTGCAGCTGAGCGGCCTGGACCAGCAGCCGTGTCGCCTGAGCAGACAGCTGATGCCGGTAGAAAACGCCGCTCCTGGGGCGGCTCATTTTGCCCAGGTGCACCGGGACCATCCTGGGCGGGCTGCTGAAGACGATCTTGTCGCCGGACAGGGTGATGGCGTCGGTTGCCTTTTCTACGAACACGTAAGTGACGGCGAGCAGGACGGCCCCCGACAGCAGGAACAGCCCACCGTAAAGCAGGGTCAGGCGCAGCCGGGCCGTCGGTCGGGGGGCGCGCAGCCATCCGGGCGGGGCAAGCCGGGCAGCCAGGCCGGCCATCACGAGCCGCCGATCCGGTAGCCGGCCTCGCGGACCGTCTCGATCAGCGGCGGGTCGCCCAGCTTGGCCCGGAGCCTGCCCACCGTGACCTTGACGGTGGCGGTGAACGGGTCGGCCGCCTCGTCCCAGACCCGCTCCAGCAGTTCCTCGGCCGGCACGATCCGCTCCGCGGCCGCCATGAGGTACTCAAGCAGCGCGAACTCCTTGGGGCTCAGCGCCAGCCGCCGGCCGGCCCGGATCGCGGTGCGCCGGGCCGAGTCCAGGCGCAGATCGGCGCAGGCCAGGACCGTGGGCAGCGGCGGCCCGGAGCGCCGGCGCAGCGCCCGGATGCGCGCGGTCAGCTCGGTGAACGCAAACGGCTTGGGCAGGTAGTCGTCGGCGCCCAGCTCCAGTCCGTCGACCCGGTCCTCCACGCTCCCCGCCGCGGTCAGCATCAGCACCCGGCTCGGGCTTTGCCCGGCGACCAGGGCGCGGCAGACGTCGTCGCCGTGCACGCCGGGCAGGTCGCGGTCCAGCACGATCACGTCGTAGCCGTTGATCCCGGCGCGCTCCAGCGCGGCCTGGCCGTCCAGCGCCACGTCGACCGCCATCCCCTCGCTGCGCAGCACGTCGGCGACCGTCTCGGCCAGCTCCTCATGATCTTCAACGAGCAAGATTCTCATCACTGCCTCCCGGCCAGGGAGCCTGGCCGCCGTGGTCGCTCAAAGATGCCGGACATGCTGGTCAGCGCCATGAAGACAGGATGGCCGGCCGCAGGTAACTGCCAGGTAACAGCCGCGCTTACCGAGCTGTTACCGGCCAGGCCATATAACCGGACCGACTGACGCGCTGCGGATAAGGCAAACGGCCCCTCCGGTGGCCGCGGCAGCCCGCAGGCCCGGGACCGCGCCGCGCCAGGCTCTTCCGTCGCAGATAAAGGAGCGCAGATGTTCTTCGTGACATACCTGCGGCGCGAGCTGCGCCGCCGGATGCGCCAGGCCGTCTTCATCGCGCTGGGCCTGGCGCTGGGAGTGGGGCTGGTGGTCACCGTGACCGCCGCGTCGGCCGGGATCAAGAAGGCGCAGTCCAGGGAGCTCAGCGCGCTGTACGGGGTGGGCACCGACGTGACCGTGACCGGCGGGAACCCGGGCAAGCCCACCAGCCCGGGCCAGCCCCCTGGGATAGGGCAGACGGTCAACAACGTGACGCCGTCATATGCGGCGATCGGCGCGTCGAAGCTGGCGCAGGTGGCGAGCCTGCGCGGCGTGACGGCGGCCGACGGCGTGCTCGCCCTCGGGGACAGCACGATAACCCTGACGGCGGGCAAACCCCCTACGTTTAACAGCTTCACGATCGACGGGGTGGACACCGGGCACCTGTCATCCGGCCCGCTGAGCGCCGGGACACTGACCTCCGGCCGCGCGTTCACCGCGGCCGACGCGAACGTCGACGTCGCGGTCGTGGACTCCGGGTACGCCACGTCCAAGAGGCTGAAGGTCGGCTCGGCGCTCACCATCGACCAGGTCACGTACACGGTCATCGGGATCGTCCGCCAGCCGCAGCAGGGCGGCACCCCGACCGACGTCTACATCCCGCTGGCGCGGGCCCAGGCCATCTCGACGACCGGCTACGGCCGCCAGACCAACGACGTGAACACGGTCTACGTGTCCGTGGCCAGCGCCGCCGACGTCTCCGCGGTCAGCCACGAGCTCTCCAGCCTGCTGCCCGGCGCCACCGTGACCACGCAGAGCAGCCTGGCCAGCGAGGTGACCGGGTCGGTGGCCACCGCCGCGAAGCTGGCCAACGACCTGGGCCGGTGGCTGGCCATCCTGGTCCTGATCGCCGCGTTCGCGGTGGCCAGCCTGCTGACGGTGGCGGCGGTGACCCGGCGGGTGCGCGAGTTCGGCACGCTCAAGGCGATCGGCTGGCGCACCCGGCGGATCGTCTCCCAGGTGCTGGGCGAGTCGGCGGTCATGGGTACCGCCGGCGCCGCGCTGGGTATCGGCCTGGGGTTGGTCGGCGCGGCGATCATCGCCGCGGCCGCGCCGAAGCTGTCCGAGAAGATCCCTGAGAACACCGGCAGCGTTGCCCAGGTACAGTCGGCCGGCGCCGGGCCGCTCGGCGGGAGCACGTACCACACCGTGTCCTTCCCGCTGCACCCTTCGCTCACCGTCGGCGTGATCGTGCTGGCGGCGGTCCTGGCCGTGGCCGGCGGGCTGCTGGCCGGATCGCTCGGAAGCTGGCGGATCGCCAAGCTCCGGCCCGCCGACGCCCTGTCCCGGGTGGCCTGACCCCGCGACGAACGAACCACGAACAGGAGACGACTGGTGTACAAGCTGACCGGGGTGACCAAGCTCTACCAAAAGGGCCGCCGCACCGTCCCGGCGGTCCGGGACCTGAACCTGACCATCGGCGACGGCGAGTGGCTGGCGGTGCAGGGCCGCACCGGGCACGGCAAGTCCACGCTGCTGAACCTGCTCGGCGGCCTGGACCGCCCCACCGAGGGCAGCGTGGAGCTGGACGGCACCGATCTGGGTGCGCTGCGCGAAACCCAGCTCACCCGGCTGCGGGCCGAGGCGGTCGGGTTCATCTTCCAGACCTTCAACCTGATCCCCACCCTGTCGGCGGCCGAGAACGTCGAAGCCGCGCTGATCCCCCCGGAACCGGGCACTCCGGCCGCCGGGCGCGGGTGGCCGCCGCGCTGGAGCAGGTCGGCCTGGCCGACCGGGCCGGGCATCTGCCGTCGGAGTTGTCCGGTGGCCAGCAGCAGCGCGTGGCGATCGCCCGCGCCCTGGTCAAGGACCCAAAGGTGCTGCTGGCCGACGAGCCCACCGGCAACCTGGACGAGGACACCCGCAACGAGATCATCACCCTGCTGGAGCGGCTGCGGCGCGACCGGGGCCTGACCCTGGTTCTGATCACTCACGACACCTCGATCGCCCGCCGGGCCCAGAGCGTGGGGGTCATGAACAAGGGCCGCCTCACCGTCCATCAGGGCACCGGCTCCGCCGCCGCGTCGGGTGCCGGACCGTCCGCACGGCCCCATCTGGGTGACGATCAGGTTGGGCAGCGTCGACTTGCCAGAAGCCTGACGCTGCATGACAGCCACTGCCTCGCCCGGCCGGAGCGCCACGCGATAGCCCCTGCTAGGGCGTCGGGCAGTTCGGACTGGGTGAGCCCGGCCGCGGCGCGCATCTCGGCATCCGGTGTGACTGCGGAATGACCAAGTGGTATGATTGAGGTATGACCAGGAAGATCGGCATCTCGCTGAAGGACGAACTGTACGAATGGGCGTCCCGTGAGGTGGAAGAGGGCCGTGCGGAGTCCGTGTCGGCGCTGATTGCCGAGGGCTTGGCGGTTCTTGAGGCTAGATCTCGGCTAGAGGCTCTGGTCACGGATCTGCGCGCGGAGGCTGGTGAACCCGACGAGCACGCGAAGGTGCGCCTTGAGGAGGCTCTGCGTGCTGCTGACGAGGCCTACCGCAAGCATCTCGCAGCCGGGGCAGCGGACGCCGCGTGAAGGGCTTCGTCTTCGACGCCGGGGCGTTCATCGCCCTGGAACGGAGATCCTCGTTCATGATCAGCATCTTGAACGAGACGCTGCACGGGACGATCGAGCTTGTCCTGCCGCGCACGGTGATCGCTCAAGTGTGGCGCGGAACTCCGCGGCAAGCTAATATCGCCCGCCTGGTGAGCGCAGGGCTGCGGCGGGGCAGTCCGGTGGTCATCGACGAGCTTACGGCCGAGCGGGCCATCCAGATCGGTGTCAAGATCGGTCAGACGTCCCATCCTGACATCGTCGATGTGCATGTGGCACTGGCTGCCGCCGAACGCGGGCACGCTGTGCTCACTTCCGATGACGCGGACATCGCCAAGGTCAACCGGGATCTGGTGCTGGTTCACGTGTGAGGGCTGTGGGGGAGCCATGACCGGCCCTCAGGGTCAGGCCCCGGGGCCGTCCGCGCGCCAGAGCCGCGAGGGCAGCGTGCCTGCCAGCACGGGTCTGCCGACGGCCGCGGCACGGCGGGATCGTCGCAGCGGCAGGGCCGGCCTCGCGGGTCTGGTAGGGCTGCGCCACGACGCGTGCCTCTGCGGTGTCGGCGGTCCCGGACTCTACGAGGATCGCGTCCAGCCGGCGGCCGTCGATCGTGACGTAGCCGTCCCAGGCCAGGGCGTACATGGCCACGTGGGCCATGCCGTCGAGCGACGGGTCGATGCTGACCCTGGCCTGGGCCAGGCAGTCCGCCAGGTAGTCGCCGATGTGCCGACCAGCCGGATCTCGTGGTAGCGGGGATCGGGGTTCGAGGCGTCCAGCGTCATCGTGAACGGGATCAGCGGGCCACCAGCGTCGGCAATGCTGCGCATCGCGTGGTCGATCGCCCGCCGGGTCAGCGCCTCCAGGTCCGCGGCGGTCAGGAGGGCAGCAGCCCGTCGAGATCGGCGCGGATCTCTTCGGGGGTCACCGTGGGCTCGTAGCGGCGGACGACGTTCCCGTCCGGGTCGATGAGGAACTTGGTGAAGTTCCACTTGATCTCGTCGGTGCCGATCGCCTCGGGCCGGGTCTTGGCGACGTGCTCGTACAGGAAGCCGAGTTCCGGGCCGAACTCGCCCGGAGCCTGCGCCCGCAGGTAGGAGTACAGCGGATCCGCCTCAGCCCCGTTCACGTCGATCTTGCTGAACACCGGGAACGTCACGTCGTAGCTGGTGCTGCAGAACTCCTGGATCTCTGCGTCGGTGCCCGGCTCCTGCTCGCCGAACTGGTTACAGGGGAAGCCGAGTATCTGCATGCCGCGGCCGGAAGTCTCGCGATGCAGGGCCTCCAGGCCCTCGTACTGCGGGGTCAGGCCGCAGTTGCTGGCCACGTTGACGATCAGCAGCATCTGGCCCGCGTAGTCCCGCAGGTCCTGGGAGCCGCCGTCCGCGGTCTTGACGCTGAAGTCATGCGCATTCATGAGCCGTCCAACCGGTCGGTGACATGCCCGCGGCGCGGGCGGGGGCTGCTCCGCCCGCGGCGCGGGCGGGCTGGTCCGACCCTACGCCACTTGGACGCGGCGCAGCCGCCGAGGCCAGGGCCTTAGCCGAGGCGGCACGCGGTGGAGTGCGGGATCGCCCGGCTCAAGCGGCACCGCGCGGTGGCCACGCGCTTCGACAAGCTCGTCATCCGCTACGAGGCCACCGTGCAGATCGCGGCCATCAATGACTGGCTCTGACCGCACTTCGGCTGAGCACATTCACCTTGCCGTCACAACCCCGCGAGTGACACTACTTCTCACGAACAGCTTCCCGGCTAACCAGCCGGTGACATCCACTCAGGCGGATAACTGACAACCCGCAAACACCGTCAGAGCCATCCTTGCGAAAACCATTGGTGCCCGGCTTGCTCCGCTGATGGACTGACGTCCTGCCGTGAGTCTGCCGCGTGACGGAGGTAGTGGTTGTGACAGGTTATGACGTGCTTGCCGAGGTGTACGAATGGCTCATCTCGGATGCAAAGTTGCCTCCAGCCGAGTTCGCTGCGTCGTTCGACGACGTCCTCAATCTCCTGCCGTCGAACGCTCACGTCCTCGACTGTTCGTGCGGAACCGGACAGTTGGCGGTTGGCCTCGCCGGCCGTGGCATGCAGGTTGTCGCAACTGACGCCAGCGAGGCGATGGTCCGTCGGACTGCAGAGTTGTCTGAGGAGTTCGGGGCATCCGTCCAGGCCGTACGGGCGAACTGGGAAGAGTTGCCCGACCATTTCCAGGACAACACGTTCGACATGCTGTTCTGCGTTGGCAACTCGCTTCACCATGCCGCGGGCGCGACAGGCAGGGGTGCTGCTCTGGAGTCAATGTCACGGCTTCTGCGCCCCGGCGGGCGCTTGGTACTCACATCCCGTACTTGGGAACTCGTGAGGGCCAGAGGTTCCCGGCTGGAGATCAGTGACCGACTCGTCCGCCGGAACGGTCGCGATGCCGTCGTGGTCTACCGCTGGGAGATTGCGCCGCATTGGGAGGAGGAGCACCACATCGAGATTGCGATCGCGCAAGTTGATGCGACCGGGTTGGTTCTTGTCCGCTCGGAACTGCTGTCCTGCTGGCCCTACCGGTACGAGGAACTCGAAGTCGAGCTGCACCGGGTCGGACTCCGGCCGGAAGTGAGCACGTTCGATCTTGAGGCCGAGAACTACATGGTGGTCGCGAGCAAGGACTTCTCAAACGCTCCCTAGACTTAACTTTTAACCTTTTGCCTGGTCAGCGTCGTGTTTGCTGTGCGTGGCATGTCGGCTTCGCCTGGGAGAAGGTGACGTGGCGCGGGTCCGGTGCTGCTTCCCCTGGGCCTGCCCGGGCCTGGGCGGGCGGGTTTCGGGACACGGGCCGGGGTGCCGAGCCGGGGGCGGATGTCGCGAAACCCCCGGCGGACGCGGCCCGGGGCTAGCGGCCGGGTTGCGTCTGGGGGTTTCTCCCAGGGGCGGCGCAGGTCGCTGGCGAGGGGCCGGGCGAGCAGGAGCTGGGCGTGGGCGGCGATGACGACGCGGGTCCAGCGGTCGGCCTGCCCGGGGGTGCGGAGCTTCGCGGCGGTGAGGCCGAGGGTGCCTTTGAGGGTGCGGATGGCGTGCTCGATGTTGAATCTCGCGAGGTAGGAGCGCCAGAGCTCGCCGATGGACAGGGGGCCGGGCCCGGCGTGCCAGGGCCAGAGCTGGCGGTGCGGGTCGCGGCCGTCGGGCAGGCGCCCGGCGGTGACGTGGACGAGGGTGCCGCGCAGGACGGGGGGCTTGTCCCGGCCGGCAAACCAGCCGCGGTCACCGTGGACCTGCGGGTGGACGTCGTGCCACGCCTCGGCCCGGACGGTCCCGTAGAGCGGCGTGTCCGGGAGGATGAGTTCCTCGTCGGGCTCCGGCGCCGGCGGCAGGGCCTTGTTCCGGCCCCGGCTGCCCTGCCCGCCGGCCGCCGCGGCGAGGGCTTCCGGCTCCAGGCAGTGGACTTCCGGCCCGCGGTGCGCGGGCCGGCCGTTCTTGCCGGGCCAGGAGGGCGCGTCCTGGTAGAAGACGCTGCCGGCCGGGAGGCGGACCAGGACGTGGGCCGGGCAGCCGGCCAGGCCGTCGGTGAGCGCGGCGGCGCTGTAGCCGGCGTCGAAGACGAAAAGCGGCGCCGCCCCGCCGGCGGGCAGGCGGCGCAGCACGCTCTTGACCTGGGCGACCGTCTGCGCGGTCCGTGTCGCGGGAATCGTCCGCTGCACGTCGGCGACCGCTGCCCAGGCGGTGCGCAGGTGCCCGGTGGCGGCGGCGAGCTGGTACTCCCAGCCGGGCGTGGTCTTGGACGAGCCCTTGCAATGGCAGGCGCCGTGGTGGACGTGCTCGCGGCCCGGCGAGCACCAGGCGTCCGCCCCCGGGGATAGGAGGTCGCGTCGACTGCTATCCGGAGCCGGGACCAGCGGGCGCACGCGTCCCGGACCCTGGCGGCGTCCGCAGCGGGGACCCCGGACAGCGCCCGGTCCAGCAGCCGGCAGCCGGCGACGTCGTGCTCCGCGATCCAGGCCCGGGCCTCCGGTCCGTCCACCAGCGGCGGCAGCACCTCCGTGAGCAGGGAGAACAGCCGCTCGTCATCGATCCGCCCGGCCGCCAGGGCATCGTAGAGCGCGCCGTGGCCCCGGCGGAACTCCGGCTCCAGCGACAGCTGCACCACTGACCGCACCGGGCCGTCCGAGCATAAAACGGCGTCCACCAGCTCGAACAGCGCGTTCGCCCCGCGCCGCCAGGCACCCCAGCAGCCGCTCCCGGAACTCCCGCAGCGCCGCGAGCGCCGGGCCCCCGGGAAGGACTGGCAGCCCGGTGCCAGGACATGACAAGGTAGACAGCACGGCCGTTTCCTTTCTCTCTGGATGTGTCGCAACACCAAGAGTGACGGAAACGGCCCTCCTATATACAACCTTCAGACATACGAGCTAATAACACTTATATCAGGTGATATAAGTCGAATATTGGTTAAAAGTTAAGCTAGACCACTTCCGCGTACAGTGGCGCGACCGCGCTGGAGGCGTGACTCATGAATATCGCCTGGTGGCATAGGTTTTCGGCACGCACCGGGGCGTGATTCACGAGTATCACCTGGTCGCGTAGGAATAACAGCACCCATAGCTGCGGCGCTGCGGCGCTGCGGCTACCTGTCGCAGGCAGCCGCAGCGGGCGTGCTGGCGGCGCCGCGTAGCCTGCGGTCCGGCGATCTCGCAGAGTAGCCACGCTGCTCACGGCTTCCCCCGGGTTCGACACCTCGCGGTCACATCGCCGTTGCGCGGCCCGTCATAACTAATGACGGTGGGTCCCGCCTGGAGGCTGTCGGATGCGTCCCGCGGGCCGGGCGAGTAGCCCTGTTCTTACCAAAGTATGGAGGGTTAACGGCCGATGAGTGGCTCATCAGGCGTGGCGGCGGGTCGTTCAGCTGCCAGGCCGTTGCCGTCGCAGGTCAGCAGGTTGCGGCGCGCTGGTGTCAGCGCGGTGGTGCTGCTGCTGATCGAGTACGTGGTCGGCATCGGGGTCAACCTGTATGTGACGGTCCCGCGTGCTGATCAGCGCCACGGCCTGGGGACGGCCCTCGCTCGCGGCCCGGCTGCGATCAGCGTCCACATTGTCGTGGGGCTGCTACTCCTCGTGGCCGCTGTCGGCTTGCTGGTGCAGGCCGTCTTGGCCCGGCTGCCGGCCGTGGCCGCCGCGTCGGCGATCGGCTTGCTGGCGATTGGCGGCGCGGTGTTCGCGGGTACTGACTTCGTCAGCAGCGGTAGGCCAGCCGCATCGATGACAATGGCCGTCCTCACCGGGGTCGCTGTGCTCAGCTACGTCGTCGGCATCTACTTGCTGGGCGGCCTGCCCAATCCCAGTCCGTGAAGAAGAGAGGGCTGAAATCATGAAGCTCAAGAGCGCAGCGGGCGTCGTCTGCTACGTCAAGGACCTGAGCCAGACTATCCCGTTCTACGAGAAACTCGGTTTCCAGTTCAAGACAAAGGAGCAGACCCGGGCCACGGCTTACCTGAACTGGTGGTGGCTGGACTTCCATCAGGCCGACGCGGCCGGTGATGCTCCCGCATGGCACATGCCGCCGGACATAGACAACGCGGGTAGCGGCTCGCTGTTCTATTTCAGCGTCGAGAACATTAACAAGGCATACGAAGAAGTGACCGCCAGCGGCCTGCGGCCGGCCAGCGAACCGGTCGCGCTGCGCGGGAACAAGGAGTTCATGCTCGTCGACCCGGACGGTTACCGGCTGGTCTTCTTCACCCGGAAGTGAGTGGCCGATGGGCTCACCGGACTGGCTGGCGGAGCGGTTCGAGGCTGACCGGGTGCGGTTGCTGGCGATGGCCTCCCGGATGCTCGGCTCGCAGGCTGAGGCGGAGGATGCGCTGCAGGAGTCGTGGTTTCGGGTCAGCCGGGCTGAGACCGGCGGCGTGGAGAACCTGAGCGGCTGGCTGACCACGGTCGTGTCGCGAGTGTGCCTGGACATGCTGCGGTCGCGCCGGTCGCAACGCGAGGAGTCGGCCGGAGTGCACATTCCTGAGGCCGCGGCGGTCCAGCCGGAAGAGGCCGGGCCAGAGCAGGAGGCCATGCTGGCCGACTCGGTAGGGCTAGCGCTGCTGATGGTGCTGGACGCGCTGGCACCCGCGGAGCGGGTCGCGTTCGTGCTGCATGACATGTTCGACGTGTCTTTCGCCGAGATAGCGCCGGTGGTGGGCCGCACCCCGGAGGCCGCCCGGAAGCTGGCCAGCCGCGGCCGGCGCCGTCTGCAGGCAGCGGGCGCCCCGTCGTCGGCCGTCCTGGCCCGGCAGCGGCAAGTCGCCGGGGCGTTCCTGGCGGCATCCCGCGACGGGGACTTCGCCGCGCTGCTCGCGGTCCTGGACCCGGACGTGATGATGAGCGCCGACGGCGCCGCGGCGGCGTCGGGCGCTCCGAAGCGGGTCCGCGGCGCTGAGGCCGTGGCCGGCATCTTCGCCGGCCGCGCTCGCGAGGCCCGGCTGGCGCTGATCGACGGGGTGGCCGGGATTGTCTGGGCACCGGGCGGCAAGCCGCGGGTGGTCTTCGCGCTCACGGTCCGCGGGCCGCTGATCACCGGCATCGATATGATCGCCGACCCCCGCCGCCTGGGCCGTTTCAACGTGGTCCTGCTCGGAGGCTGATCCGGCCCGCCCCGGTCACGTCCGGGCAGCCGCGTCCGTCATATGAGTGAAGGTTGCAATCAAGTCGTCAGCGAGCGGGGAGGCGGGCGTGCCCGTGCAAGTGAATACGATCATGATCGGGGTCCGGGACCTGGGCCGGTCGAAGAAGTTCTATGCCGAGGGACTGGGCTGCGCGGTCGACAAGGACTACCCGAATTTCGTGTCGTTCAGCCTGGGCCAGGGATCGTCGTCGCTGGCGCTGTACGAGTGGGAGGCCGCCGCCGCCGATGCGGGAGTCTCGCCGGAGGGATCGGGGTTCCGCGGTGTCTCGTTCCACTACATCGTCTCATCGGCCGGGGACGCCGACGAAACGATGGCCAGGGCGCTGGCGGCCGGCGGGACAGTGGTGAAGAAAGCGGCGGGCTCGCAGTGGGGCGGGTACTTCGGCTACTTCAGTGACCCGGACGGCTACCTGTGGAAGGTCGTTACCTCCGCATGAAGCCGATCTTGGTTACCGGCGGTACCGGCCGGCTAGGCCGGTGCGTCACCGCTCAGCTGGCCCAGGCCGGCCACCGGGTCCGGGTGTTCAGCCGGCATCCGCATGCCGCCGGGAACGGTATCGAGTACGCCACCGGTGACCTGGCCACCGGCGAGGGCATCGCGGCCGCCCTCGACGGCGTCGCTGCCGTCGTGCACTGTGCCAGCAGCACCAAGGGCGATGCCGAGACCACCCGGATCCTGGTCCAGGCGACAGCCGCGGCGGACAAAGCCGCGGCGGACAAAGAGGTGCACCTGGTATTCATCTCCATCGTCGGTGCGGACCGGGTCTCCTACAGATACTTCCAGTCGAAGGTCGCGGCCGAGGCGGTCGTGACCGGTTCGGGACTGCCGTGGACGATGCTGCGGGCCACTCAGTTCTACGGGTATTGCCTGGACGGTGCCCGGAAGATGGCCCGCCTGCCGGTGGTGCCGGTCCCCGCCGGGTTCAAGGTCCAGCCGGTTGATGAGCGTGACGTGGCAGCGCGGCTGGTCGAACTCGCGGCCGGCCCGCCGGCTGGCTTGGTGGCCGACATTGCCGGCCCTCAGGTCGATACCTATGCCGGCATGCTCCGCGTCTACGTGAAAGCGAGCCGACGGCATCGGCCCGTCATCGAGATACCTATGCCCGGCACCGCCGCGATTCGAAGCGGCGCGCTGCTGCCCGACCCGCGTTCCGGATCCGAGCCTGTCACCGGGCGCCGCACTTGGGCGGAGTTTCTCGGCGAGAAACTGACATAACTCTTAAGCAAACTGACTGCGCATAAATCATAGAGCAGCCGGCAAAGGAATCTTAACAACTGCCGTTACGGCGATCTTGCACGCCCGGTGCCGCCAGGCGAAGTTCGCCTTTCCCGATCTTCCAATCAGTGGCTAGCGCGTGCCCCTTTCGGATCTGGTCACGTTCTGCCGGCCGGAATCCGTCATACAGATAGCTGTCTAGCGAGGAGGAAAACCTGATGGCACGAATGAGCAATCCTGTGCTGGTGATCCCGGAGGCGCTGCAGGCCCTGCAGGCTCTGGGGAGGACGGCGGAGAAGGGCGGGGTGCCTGCCGAAACCGTCGGCCTGGTCCAGTTGCGCTCGAGTCAGATCAACGGTTGCAGCGTCTGCGTCGACATGCACGGCGCTCAGCTGGCCCAGGAAGGCGTCTCCGCCCAGCGCGCCCTGGCAGTCTCCGCGTGGCGGCACTCGCCGTACTTCAGCGACGCCGAACGAGCCGCTCTCGCGCTCGCGGAGGCCGTCACCCGGCTGGCGGATGTTCCCGACCCGGTGCCAGCCGAGATCTGGGACGAGGCGGCGCGGCACTACGACGAGCAGGGCCTGGCCGCGCTGCTGATAGCCATCGGCGCCATCAACGTCTGGAACCGCTTCAACGTGGCGGTGGGCCAGATGGCTGGCGAGTGGAAGCGCTAAGGCCGGCCCTCGCCGACTGGAGCAGATCAGGAAGGAATGCATAGCCGTGCAGCCACGTCAGCCAGCGCAACGACACGAGATCAGCCCGCCTCAGGCCACCGCCCGGTCGGCGATGAGACGGCTCGCCCGCGCGACTATCCGCCACCGCAAGCTGGTGATCGCGTTGTGGCTGGTGGCGCTGCTGCTGGGCGGCTTTGCCTCGGGCCGGGTGAGCAACCGCCTGACCTATGACTGGGCTCTGCCCGGCCAGCCCGGCTACCAGACCGCCCAGAAGGTCCTGGCCACCTTTGGCAACGGCGGGAACAGCACTCCGGTGCTGCTGACCGTTTCCGCGCCGCCCGGCAGGAGCCTGGCGCCGCAGATGCCGCAGGTAGACGCCGCGTTCTCCCGGCTGCGCCGTCAGCTCCCTCAGCTCAGGGTGGTGGACCATGGGGTGACAGGCAGCAAGGCTTTCCTGGCCGCCAACGGAAGTGCCGCCTATGCGCTGGTGTTCGAGCCCGCGGTGGGGAATCTCAGCTCCGAGAGCATCGTCACGAAACTAGGCAACAGCGCCGAGGCCATCATGGCCGGGGCGCTGCCCGGTGACCGGGTCGGCCTCACCGGGCTAAGCCAGCTGGAGTCTGGCAGCTCGTCCAACGGTCCCGGCGTGCTGGCCGAGACTCTTATCGGCGGCGCCGGGGCGCTACTGGTCCTGGTGTTCGTCTTCGCTTCGTTGCTCGCCCTGGTCCCGCTGCTGGTCGCCGCGGTGTCGATCCTCACGACGCTGCTGGTGGTGCTCGGCCTTAGCTACGTCACGCAGGTCTCGTTCATCGTGGAGTTCCTGGCCGCCCTGGTCGGCCTGGGAGTGGCGATCGACTATTCACTCCTGCTCGTCACCCGCTGGCGAGAGGAGAGGGCGCGGGGCGCCGCCAACCACGACGCTGTCATCCGGGCGGTGGAGACGGCCGGGCGGTCAGTCGTGGTTTCCGGCCTCACTGTGGCGGTCGGCCTGGTGGCACTGGTCGTGCTGCCCGTACCAGCGCTTCGATCGACGGGTATCGGGGGCATGCTGATCCCCCTGATCTCGGTTCTGGTGGTCAACACGCTGCTCCCGGCGCTGCTGGCCGGCATCGGCCCGCGCATCGACTGGCCACGCGTCCGTAAGGAGAGCCACCCTAGCCGGGCCTGGTCCGCATGGGCGCGGCACGTCACCAGGCACCGGATACCCGCGGCCGTCGTCGCGCTGGGCGTGCTGGTCGTGGCGGCGCTCCCGGTGTTCGGGCTGAAACTAGGGGAGACGTCGGTATCCGCGTTCTCCAAGACTGGCCCGGCCAGAGCCGCCTATGACACCCTGACTGCCGGCGGGATCCCCAGCGGAGCCCTCACCCCCGTCGAAATCCTGACCACCGCCCACGCGGCTCCCGCGACCGTCGTGGCACTCAGGAACCTGCCCGGAATCAGCACCGCCGTGCTCCCGGCCGGGGCGACTGGCACGCGCAGCGGCCTGTCCGACATCATCGCGATTCCCGCCCAGCCGACCGTCAACAACACCACCCTGGCCCCCGTGCGCGCCATCCAGGCGCGCCTCGATCACTCACCCGGCGTCATCGGCGTGACCGGGGAAGGCCCGGTCGAGCAGGACTTCAACCACGCCGTGTTCGGCAACTTCCCCATCATGTTCGCCGTGATCGCCGTGCTCACGTTCTTGCTGCTGGCCCGGGCATTCCGCTCCGCTGTGCTGGCGGGCAAGGCCGTGCTGCTGAACTTGCTCAGCCTGGCCGCTATCTTCGGCCTGGTCACCTGGTTCTGGCAGGAAGGCAACGGTTCCAGCGCTCTGTTCGGGATCCCGGCGACCGGCGCGATCACATTCTGGCTGCCGCTGATGATCTTCGCGTTCCTGTTCGGGCTGTCGATGGACTACGAGGTGTTCATCCTCACCCGCGTGCGCGAAGAATACGACCGCACCAGAAACACCTCCCAGGCCGTCGTCGAAGGACTCGCGCGCACCGGCCGCCTGGTCACCTGCGCGGCACTCATCCTGTTCCTGGCCTTCGCCTCGCTGGCCGCCGACCCAGACACCGACCTGAAAGTGCTCGCCACCGGCCTGGGCGCAGGCATCCTGCTCGACGCCACCGTGATCCGGGCCTTCCTCGTCCCCGCCCTCATCGCGATACTCGGCCGCTGGAACTGGTGGATCCCGCGGCCGCTGCGGCGAGCCCTGTTCCTGGCCGACACCGGCACCCCCGCCCAGCAACCAGATGCACTGACGCAGAGCCAGGCCTAAACATCGGCCGGCGCACGAAGCACGTGCCCCTTCCCCGCCAGGCTGGGGGTGCCGACAATACAGTCACAGCCGTGACCTGTCCTTCTCGGACCTGCGGGATTCCAGAACTGTGCCGCGACACCGCTCGCTGGCCGCAGGCTCAGGGCCTGGACAGGGGCGGATGCCAGGTCTGCGGTCCCCAAACCGGCATGGACCTCGCATATACCTACGATGGACCTGGCGTATACCTGACCGGAGGCCCCGCCTCCGGACAGCGGCCCAGCGCAAAGACCAGGGCGCAAGCTGACGGCGCTGATATCGCGTCCCAGGGTGACCCATCATGCCCGGCCATCCCCATGCCCGGGGATGCACCCGCCCCGTTCAGCCTCCCTGATCCGGTCATGGGCACTCGGCCGGTCCCGACCACTCGCAGCAGCAGCGAGCCTTCTGCCTGCGCCTTCTTACTAGATGTCACGCTGTGTATAGCCATCGGTAGGGGCCTCGCCGGGCGTGCTGGCCGACATGATCGACTACATCCCGCCGCCCGGGCCCGCCGCACCGTGGTCACGCTGATGGCCATCGGCCCGCTAACCGGGGCACTGTGGTATGCCGTCGCGGTGGCCAGCCACGTCGACCGGTTCGGTCCGCCCTGGAAGTGGGGCACCCTGCCCGGCGGGGCCCAGCTGGCAATCCACCTCGCCATCATCGCCCTCGCGGTGGCCGTAGGCAGCACCCAGTTCACGCTCGCCGCCACCGGCCGCTCCACCCGCTGGCTGCCCGCCCGTCCCGGTGCCTCCGCCGCCATCGCCGCCAGCAGCTTCGCTGCGGTCGACGTTGCCATGCTGGCCGCGCTGACCATCCTGGCCGCCAGCATGCCCGGCAGGCTCGCCGTGCTGCCGGCGGCAGCCGCTGCGGCGGCAAGCCTGACCCGGCTCGGCCTCGCCGCCCGTGCGACCCGCAACTGCCTCACCCTCCGCACGGCCTACCCCCGGATCGGCGGCTAAGGGGGCACACCGCCCGGCTACCCTGACGGCATGCTCACGGCCGCATCGAGGTGTTCATCCTGACCCGCGTGCGCGAAGAATACGACCGCACCAAAAAAACACCTCTCAGGCCGTCGTCGAAGGACTCGCGCGTACC
>Ga0335074_10002598_pt1 | contig 24661 bp, 19 predicted proteins | sample Lox_Sample_23_FD_206715 | JGI IMG/M metagenome (GOLD analysis project Ga0335074, IMG submission 206715) | Soil microbial communities from Loxahatchee National Wildlife Refuge, Florida, United States - Lox_Sample_2.3 | ecosystem: Environmental > Terrestrial > Soil > Wetlands | place: USA... | reverse complement strand
AGGTCGCTGTGGATAGATCGCGTTCTATCTCCTTGGAATCTCTCAAAGACGAGGGTGATAGAAATCACTTTTCCAGACGGCCCTTCGGGAGAAAAATTCCGCAATTCGTATACCCGGATAGACGAGGCCGAGAAACACTATGCGAGCGGGGAATACAAGCAGGTGCTGACCACCCTGCGCATAGCGTTTGAGGGGCTGGCCAAGGAATTCGGGTTCCCATCTGCCGGGAAAGAATTTTTTGAATCTCTGTTTGACGCGGTCCATCCAGACAAGAGGGAGAAGGCGCGCGAGGCGCTGAACGGAATTTACAGATTCCTACACTTGGGGCCGCACGAACAGACGAGTGAACCGAACTCCGACGGGGAGCCTGTAATTAATCGTCAGGATGCGCGGTTTGCTCTCATCTCAGCCCAAGCAGCGTTCGGTTACATGACGCCGAGAAGTTAGGCGCGGGATTAGCCGCGAGTGGTGAACGCAAGCCCCGTTGTGGGCCACCCCTTTAAGGTGAAGTGACAGAGCCGCCGACGGCGCGGTGAATTACGGACACACGCGATATTTTCGCGGCCGTGCCGTCAGTTCGCGCAGCCATGCTGACGGACTATTTGCGGACATGAAAGCCAAACGCTAATCGACTATTGTTCGCCACTTCGTGTGGGACCCCGCTATCTGCAAACAACGTAGTGCAGCGGAAGCTTTGGCCTATCCTCGATGCTCTGAAGATTCCGCGCTGTGGATTGCATGCATTTCGGTACAGCCATGCGTCGTTCGTGTCGCTCGGGGCGTCACCGGCCATTGCACAGCGGCAACTCCGACACTCGGACGTAACAATGACCATGCGCCATCACGTATGCGTGCTAGGCTCGGGCAACGAGATGCTTCAGAAAAGCTGGGCTGACGTTCTGTACACAGATGTGACCAGTTGTGACCAACAAGCATCACAACCACAGCCGATTCAGTAGGATTGGTGGGGTGAGCGATGGGATTTGAACCCACGACCCTCGGTTCCACAGACCGATGCTCTACCGGCTGAGCTACGCTCACCACCGCGGTGCAATTAGTTTAGGGCACAAGAGGGATTGCGTAAAGTGGGTTCACGGGTGCGGCGGGGTGATGCGGGGAGCGCCGGTGAGTAAGTCTTGCGCGATGCATCGAGCTTATCCGAACGGGCCTGGTGAGAGGCTACGCCGCTGTCAGAAATTCCGCCTTCATTTACAATTTCCCGATGGCAGATGGCGCGTCTTTGAGGCAGAAGATGGCGCATCTTCGAGGCAGACACGATAGCGAGGCGCTCGTTACCGGATGACCCTTCGCGGCGAGCGCTCAGGGTGAATCTTTCGCAGAAAGGCGCGAAAGATCCAGCGGCGCCGGGTCAGAGCCGAAATTTTGGGCGGCGAGCTTATTGCCGGCCGCGGGCCATGGCTCTTCCCATTACCGGGCCTTCGCCGGAAGGCGGCAAATGACCATTGAGGCGCAGATAAATCGCTTCCTGCGCGTAGTGGTCGGAGAGGTCAGTGGCGAGAGAGAGCAACGCAGCGGCCTTTGAGACCTTGCGTCCGCCGAAGAACTCGACCTCTTGCGAGAGGTCGCCATCGTTGACCTTCGCCAAAGCCTGGTCGCAAAAATCGAAGGAAGATTGCATGGCGGCGACGAGCTGGTCTTTCGGGCTGTCTTTGGTGAGATTGGCAACGGAGGGTGCGGCGCCGCCCGAAATGCGCGAACAGAGGAAGTCGTTTGATTGCGCAATGTGCAAGACCATCTGCCCGAAGGTCATTTGCTGCGGGGTTGGGGCATAAGTGTATTTGTCGGCGGGCATCTCCTGCGCGCCGGCGATCAGATTTTTCGCGTGCTGGGTCACGTCCTCGCGGACGGCCGAAGTTACGGGGTTCTCTTGCGCTTTCAAAGCAAGCGGGAAGAAGACGAACGAAACGGCGATGGCAAAACCTGCGAGCTTCTTCACTGAATAATTCACTGAATAATTCCTCCGAGCCGAGCATAAGCCCGGATCTGCGGCCGACGCAAGCGAATAGCCCGCGGTCGAAGGGCACGCAGGACAGCAGATTGAAGCGGCCGGTCTGTTTACTTGCCGCCGCTTAACTTGCCGCCGCTTAACTTGCCGGCGTTTACTTGCCGGCGTTTACTTGCCGGCGCTTACTTGCCGGCGCTTACTTGCCGAAGGAGGCGGTGACTCCGGTGGAAAAGACCACGTCGTTTGACTTGGTGCCGGCGATGGGCGGATTGCTGACGTAGCGGTCGCTGAAGCTCACTTGCCAGCCGAGCCATTTGCTGATTTTCGTGGTGGCGGCGCCGTCGAAGGCAAAGTTGTATTGGCCGGCGTCGGAAAGGTCGGGATAAAAAGTGAAGTCCTGGGTGACGGTGGTCAACGCGCCAAACTGATGCTTGAAATCCTCGCCGAAGGTGGCGCCGACAAGATTGCGGTCGACGCCGGCGGTGGGCGTGGTGCTCCCCTCGACCATGCCGTAGCTTTGGCGCGTGTAATTGATACCGCTGAGCACGTCAAAAGTCGTTTTGGGCGTGTGGACGGCGTGCCAGCCGAGGCCGCCCGTATAGATCGACTGCAGATTCAGGCCTTGTAGCGCGTTGTGAGTGAAGTTACCGTCGACGAACCAGAAGAGCGCATCGTCATAGGCGTTCCTATCGTAGCGCGCGTCGCCCAGCACTTCGTTGGCGGTGACGCCGCCTCCGGCCAAGTCGTTCTGCGCGTAAACCACCGACGAACTCATCGTGATCTGGTCGTTGAGTGTTTTGCGGCCGGCGTTAAAACCGAGATTCAGATTGGTGGTGTCAGCGTTACCGCGGGCGAGGGCGAAGCCGGCGTTCGCCGCGCCGCTCCAATTCTCCACGAGCGAAGGATGCAGGCTCTTCTCGTACGCGGCCTGAGCATCCGGCGAGCGGACGACAGTGAGGCTCGCGAGCGGCACGTCGACGTCGCCGGAGGACTTGGTGTGGACGACGAGGTCCTTGCCAGCGTTGGCGATCGTGATGGAGCCGCTCACCGTGGTTTTCTGCGGAGTCAAGACGAAGAGCGTGGTGTCTCCGGTGATCTCCTGAATGGCCGACCAGTTCACCTTGATCTCGCCGGCGAAATCGGTTTTTACGGTTACCGTCTTGTTGTCCCCGCCGGTGATCGTGCCGGTGATGCGGTCGCCGTTTTTCAGCGCCAGGGTATCGGCGGCAGCCGAAGCGGCCAGTATAGCCAGGACACAGAAGCAAATCAGTGCAACGCCAGTTCGCATGCGCATTCTCCAAAATTGTGTTTGAGCAACCATCGGGGCTGGTAAAGGTTCCAGCAAGTCTAGCAAAGGCCGCGAGAGGCTCCCAAGCGGCAAAAGGGCGTCGCGCGAGAAATTTTCGCTCCCCGATTTCGCCGCGAGCGAAAAAAATGTAGGATATTTCGGTGAGTTTTCAGCGGCTCTCCATCCTTATTTTTTTGATCGTCGCATTTCCGGCGCTGGCGGAGGCTTGCGCTTGTTCCAATTCGGCGCCGGGCCAGTGCCCGGGGTTGCAGGCGAGCGACGTGGTTTTCCTGGGCACGGTGATCGATTCGCAGGTTCTTCCTGCTGAGCCGGCGGCCGGGCAGGCTGACGCGGGCGATCCGGCGGGCGCGTCCGCAGTGACGCCCACGAACGCCGCGCAGGCCGTGACCGCCCCGCCATCGGCAGGTGCGCCGATCGTCCGCTACCGTTTCCGCATCGACGAGCGCTTCGCGGGGCCGGACCAATCCGAGATAGACATCTATTCCGGCGGGGACGACGGCGATTGCGGCTACCAGTTCAAAAAGGGCGAGCAGTACGTGGTTTATACGCAGCAGGAAGCCGGCGGGCGGCTTTTCTCCACGGTTTGCGATGGCACGCGGCCCGCGAGCGACGCTGTTGCGCTGATCCCGCAGCTACGCGCAATGCGCGACCATGAACGCGTTGCGTCCGTCTTCGGCGTGCTGCGGCGCTCGGATCCGCCATTTCTTTCGCCGCCCGACGATCCCGCCGACCCGATTCCGATCATCTCGCTGAAGCTGCGGTCGCGGATGGACCGCTTCCAAACCAATTCCGGGCCTGACGGCGTGTATACGTTCTACGACGTTCACGCGGGCGCGTACAATTTCACGGCGAATCTTCCCGCGGGGACCGAGTTGACGCAGAAGGCGCAAAGCGCGCCGCTCTCTGCGTTCGAAATCCCGGATGGCGCGTGCTATGAGTACGATGTCTACGCGCTGCCGACGGGCCATATTCGCGGCACGGTCCTGGGGCCGGACGGCAAGCCGCTAGCGGTGGCGTCGCTCGAACTGTATCGCGTGGGGGCTTACAACGCCGCGCGTCCCGGCTACTGGGGATTTCAGGGCGCGACGGGCGGATTCGAGTTCGATCACGTCGGGCCGGGCAAATACATCCTGGTCTACAATCGGCCGAATCGCATGGACCCGAACTCGCCCTTCCCGCGAGTGTTCTATCCGGGCGTGAGCAGCCTTGATAAGGCGAAGCCGATCGTCCTGAAGGATGGGCAGAATCTGCAAAAAATAAGCTTCAAGGTGTCGCACGGGTACGCGTCGCGGTCGCTGCGCGTTCACGTGAAATGGGCGGGATCGCATCCGGCGGGCATAGTGACGGTCGCGGTGAAGGCGGATAAATACGAAAATCCAAGCGTGAATAAGCTGGCCGAGGGGCTTTACGGATTCACTCTGTTTGACGCCGCGAACTACACGATTTCGGCGTGGGAAGACTTAACGCCGCAAGCACAGCCCGACGCGCGGCCGGGCGCGCGAGCGCAAGCGTGCGTTCTCCCGGCCCGCATCCAGGCGCCGGATGTTACCGTCAGCGGCAGCGACACGGGCACGAAGGAAGTGACGTTGACTCTGCCGAAACCGGGCTGCGCGAATCAGTAGGCGCCGGCGCGCGACGGGCTTACTCTGGAGATTGACGTGTAACCGCGAGGCGAACCATCCCTGAGAGCGGGCGCGCCACTCGAGAGGCGGCGGGGAGTATGATCGAACAGCGCCGACAGAATCCGGCACGGATCGAAAGATGCCAAGTGACAAAAACAGACAATGGAAGACTCGAGTAGTTCGCGACGGGACAGATTGGTTCCGGCAGATTTCGCGGCGAACGACATGACGTACCAAATCGGAGTCGCTCCCGTTCGCATCGACATTTTGACTCACATAAGCGGTGTGAGCTTCGAGGATGCATGGGCCCGGCGCGTACCGAGCTCGCTTTTGGGCACGCGCGTACATTTCATTTCGCTTGACGACCTAGTGAAAAACAAGCAAGCGATCGGTCGTAGCAACGATTTGGAGCAGCTCGAAAGCATTCAAAAGAGTTCACGTTGAGCCTGCCGAAGGCCGGTGGAGCAAATCAGTGCTTGCCGAGTCTATAACGCACGTTTTCCAATCTACTCTCAGCCCCTATGTCTCCTCTGGCTCCTTCCGTTCGCCTGCGATTCCGCCGCCCAGCATCGCCACGAGAGGATCCATCAACGGAAAGCGTATGCGCGTGCTCATCACCAATGGAAAATGCAGCACGGTGTACATCACCGCGTATAGGAGCAGCATATTTGCGGCGAGTGGCCAGCTCTTGCGAAGGCGCAGCCATCCCGCAATAGCCGCCGCCAGAATTCCCCAGTAAACGACCACGCCAGCCAGCCGAATCATCCTTTCGGGCAAGGCAAAGGACGCGGTGTCAAAGGCCTGGTCGGTACTCAGCCAAAAATACCCGATTTTTCTGGCGAGCAGCGGAAGCGCGTGCCAGCCCTCCTGCTTCCAAAGGTTGGCGGCAACCGCCAGACATTGCTTGTTCAGCACAGCCTCCGAAGGCAGCGCCAGCCGCGTGGGCGCGTTAGTTTCGATTTGGCTCATCACCCAGCCCAGAGACGCGCGGATCTTTGTCGAATCGCCGGGCTGCGTCCGACCCTGAGGAGTGAGCACGCCTTGGACTTCGTTGTAGCCCTGCTGGGTCGAGAAGAACACTTTACGGTTGAAGACGAGCTGGTTGCGTATCAGCCACGGCGCGATCAGCAAAAGAGGCAGAAGCATGGTGTAACCCAGGGCCAACAACCGCCTCTTCCCTCGGTGACGTATGACCGCCAAGCCTCCGATCGCTGCCAGCGCAGCGCCGTTGAATCGCACGTATGCGTCGACCACCGCCGAGAGCCCCATGCCGATTTCGTTCCGAACGGACGGAGACTTCAGTTCGCGCACGAGGCAGTAGAGGAAAATCGAAACGAAAAATGTTGCGAGGCATTCCGACAAAATCTGGGCGCTGGCGAAAAGCTGCGTGGGCAATATCAGCCCGAGCAAAAACGCCACATCGCCCGCTGAGCTGCCGAAAAGAATTTTCGCGGCGCGCCCGGCGATCCATGCCGTGGCGATACAAACGAAAAACTGCACGAACCGCGTGGCCGCTACGTAAAAGCGCCCGAAAATCAGCGTCATTAACGCGAGAAAGACGGGATAACCCGGCGGGCGAAATGCGGTCGGTTCGCCGGCATAGGTATATCCGCGATGGTGCAGGAGGTTTGAAGCCAGCAGCGCGTACGCCGGCGCGTCGCTGCCTCCGCTGAGAAACGTCAGCTTAGAGCCGCCTGCGGCAATCACGAACGCCGCATGGACCAAAATCAGGGCCGAAACCAACAGATAAAAAGTTGAGCGGCGCATCCCAAGCGGGTCGTGCATCGCACGCCATTCTATCCGCGCGCTTCCCTCTTGTATACGCCGCCGGGCGCGCTCATCGCACCGAAAATGCGAACCATCTCCTGCTCACTCATTCCTGAGCGCCTGTATCGGGTCTAATCGCGGCCACCGGGGACGCTTTTTTTCGCGCACGCGAAACCGGCAGGTTCGTTTCAATTGGCGGAATCAATTCGAATACATCCATGCACCTTCGACACCGGCGCTTCTGTCGCCGGTTTACCGGCGGGAAGGTAAGGTCATTACTCTTCTGCTTCCTATGGTTCTCGCTTTAGGTGTCGTCGTAATCCTCGGTCAACGATTCGAGAAACGCCACCAGCGGAGCAATGTCCGATTGGCTGATCGACATATTCGCAAACTCCGGAGGCGGGTTGCGCAGCAATCCCTCACGGGCGAGCTGCGAACCATTGATGTAAAACTGGACCACATCGTTGAAGGTCAGCTTGCTCCCGTTATGAAAATAAGGCGCGGAATCCTCCAAGTCTCGCAGCGTCGGCGTCTTGAATTGTGCGATCGTCGACTCCAAGCCCTGCTCCACCGCGCAGTTCTGAGCATTGGCGCAGACCACCAGAGACAGGTTCGCTTGCGGATTTGGAACGTCCGGGTTGAGGTAAATATTCCACAGTCCGAGGTCGGCAAATTGCGGTTGGCCGGCCTCCGCAGGATGACGAAAGCGCTCGGTGGCGTTCGGATGATTCGACGAGACGGGCAAATATTCGTCGTAGTTCGCATTGCGCTGGGCAAGATCAGGGATCGAGAGAGCCATAAACGCTCCGGCGCCGTTTGCCGCGTCGTATTCTTCCTGCGCTACGCCCGTGTTGTGAAACCGGTGATCGGTGAAATCCGGCGGCGTGTGGCACGCCGTGCAATTTCCTGCGTGCTGGGAACCGTCGGTTGCTCCCGTTGCCGCCTTCAAGAATATTTTCAGCCCCGCCAGCTCGGTCGCGCCAAATTGGAAAGGCTGGGCGTGATACTTGAAGCTCCCGTAGCTGCCGTCCACATAGGTTGGATTCGAGAGAGCGACAACCTCCTGATATAGCTCCTGGTCGTATTGCGCCACGGTCTGGCCGGCCGCCGGCTGCACCGGCAGATGGTTGATGCGCAAGAACACATCATAGGGCGAGCCAATATAGCGGCCGAACTCATCCTGCTTGAAGAGCAGCCCATACATGTATTGCGCGATCATCGACGAAACATCATCAACGACCTGGTCGTCCGTCGCTGTCGCCACGTTCAGGCGGTATTGCGGCGGCAGCTGGCAATCGGCGGGGATTGAAGGATCGGTGCCGAGAAAAATCGTACTGTAGGAAAGATTGCATCCGTATTCGGCCGCCGGCGTGTTGTCGCCATTGTCCCCGCGAATCACGGCCGCGATATGCGAGATCGCTTGCTGCGTCTGAGTCGCACCCCAACCGAAATTCCGCCCCGTCAAGGTGGTCTTGACCAGGTCTTCGGGCGTCGTGAACTCGCCATCGAAGTGAAGGAAGGTCGGCCCTGTATGCGGCTGCAACGAGCCCACCATTTGCATCGCGTTGCGCGGCGTCGTGGTAAATCCGTTCATAGGCAGCGGCAACGGGCTCCGCGTCGTGAAGTCCGAATAGGTCCGGTTCCCTGCTCCGGGCACGCCCTCGAACTCGACGACGAAATGGCAGGACCGGCAGTTGATCGATTCTCCTGCGAACGGTCCCGGCATCGGCCCGGTGTAGACGTTTTGCACCTGGCTCACTACCGGGTCGCCGGTCACAAGCGGCGTATTCACGTCTGTCGAATTGGCCGCGAAATACTCCGCGAATCGTGTTTCCACGAACAGGCGTTCGCCGATGTTCTGCACCGCCGGCGCGTTTTCCACCTCATTCGGGAAATTAGGCGCCTGCCCCGATCCGCACCCACAGATCAAAACAGCCGCGGCAAACGCCGCCAGCCGGCCGCCAAACTGCAACCGCCAAGCAGATACGGATCGCTTCATTGCGTTTGCTTCTCCTGAGAATCTGGTTGAGCGGACGCGCCAAGGCTTTTCACATAGGCGATGATCTGCCACCGCGATTGTTCGGCAAGGGCGCTCCAATTGGGCATTCCACGGCTCAGATTTCCGTTTTTCAGGAGCCAGAAGATTTCACCGTCCGTGGCTCCTTGCACGCGTTCGCTGCGGAGGCTCGGATGCTTGCCTCGCCCAAGCGCGTCAGGCCCGTGGCACTGCGCGCAATGATCTGCAAAGAGTCTTGCTCCCGCTGCGATCGCATCCGGTTGCCCCGCATAGGGATTCACGCGCGCGCGGTCCGCGGCCGGCACGTGCTTCAGCCATGAACCGTCGGCCGCTGCGCAAAGCAAAATCGCCAGCAGGCTCATCGCGAGTCGCATATTCGGGGTCTTCGCACCGCGGGAGGGCGACTGTCTTTCGGGCCGGCGCGGGATCACTGCGCTCTCCATGGCCAGTGATGAAACGCCTGCTGGAATTCGTAGGAAATCTTGAAGCGGTAGAGAACGCCCAAGCTATTCGCGTTCAGGCCGAAATTCGGCGAAAACGTGATCGTCGGACCCTTGGGAATCGAGAGCGAAATAATTGGACCCAGGTATTGAGACGTGGCGTGCCACCCAAAACCATTCGCATCGCCGAGCCCGCCGTAGAGCTCAAGGCCCGCAGCCAGATTTTCGCGGCATAGCACGCACGGCGTCGCGCTCGCGGCCAAGGCCAAGGGCCGGCTGGCTCCAAGCGCATAGCCGAACTCCCAGGGCTCGCTCTCGTTCAAATCTTTCTCCGAAATAAAGTTTTCGGAGAAATTCCAGCCGCGGTATTCGGTGGAAAGAATCAGCTTCTCTTCCAGGGAGCGCTCAATCTCATTCCGCGCCGCCGCGTTTGGGATGATCAGGTCGGCTACACTTTTGTGGCCGGTGATTTCCAGAAGGCTGCGATCGGCGTCGTTTACGTCTTCGTACTCGACGTAAAACACCGGATTGATGAAGTGCTGGCGCAGCAGCGGACGAATTCTGTTCTCCCAGCGGAAGCCGGTGAAGAGCGTGGAATCATTAGCGGTCGTCTGGCCCTGCAGGTAAACTTCCGTCGTCCACCACGCTTTGGCGCCGTACTCCAGTTCCAGAGTCCCGCTAGCGAAGCGGTTTCCGTTTTCGGGAGACGCCACCGTGTTCTTCATCGCCACTTCCAGGTTTCCTGGCTCCTCCAGGGAATCCGAGTACGTCACCAGGTAAGGCGGCTCTTGGGCCTCGGCACGCTGAGCCAGCCACGTCCCCACCGACGCCAAACAGAAGATGACCGCGAGAGCTCGAGCACCCGCAAAACCCGTCATAGGAGGCCCCATTCGCCACGAAACAACCGTTCCCTAGACACACCTCACCCCTCTTACAGTTGTGCATTTGTTTCAACTGGCGAATGGCAAGCCTATTTTACTTGAAAAATTGTGTCAACTGTCTTTTTGTAAAAGTTTTGCAACAAGCCCAAACTCGAAGCGACCGCTTCGACGCAGTGCCTCTCAGCTATTCAGGGTATGTACGCAACAACTTGAAGGGATTAGGTTTATCTCCGAATATGTAACAGCCACGATTTGCCTCGCATGCTACAATGCGGGGGTGAGGAGCAGGAAGGACTTTGAACCGAGACCGTTACGCTGCCCGACGAAAACTCCTAATCGCAACCCCAGAAAATTAGAAATCGCCATAAGTCATTTACAATCAACAGTGATCACCGATCTAATCGTGGTGGCTAGAGGGGGGGCTGCCAGCGCCTCCTTTAAGAAAATGACCCAGCCCTTGAGAGTAGCGAACTGAAAATGTCCAAGTTCCCTCTTCGACCGCATCCCCACCTCTATCAGATCAACACATACGCATGGCTTGAGCAGCTTTCCGCCAGGCTCGGCCGCGCCATTCACCTTTCGGATGTCCCCGACTCGGAATGGGACGCTATCGCCCTTCTCGGCGTCGATATTGTCTGGCTAATGGGCGTCTGGCAGCGGAGCCCCATATCCCGCGAGAAAGACGTGGAAGCAGCCCCGCAGCGCGCCGCGGCTTACTCCGAAGTGCTGCCTGGGTGGACCACCGCCGACATCATCGGCTCGCCCTATTCCGTCCTCCAATACGAGCCCGACCCTCGCATTGGGACATGGTCCGATGTCGACTTTGCCCGCGACAAACTGCACCAGCGCAAAATGTCGCTTTGCCTGGACTTTGTGGGAAACCACACCGCGCTCGATCATCCCTGGGTGCGCGAACACCCCGAATACTACGTCCAGGGCTCGGAGCAGAATTTCCAAAACGATCCATCCGGCTTTTACAAGGCCGACACGAACAAGGGGACTGTCTACGTGGCGCTGGGAAAAGACCCCTATTTCCCTCCTTGGGATGACGTCGCGCAGCTCAACCATTTCTCTCCGGAAATGCGCGCCGCACAACTCGCCGGGATCAAGAGAATTGCCGCGCACTGCGATGGCGTTCGCTGCGACATGGCGATGCTTCAACTCAATGGCATCTTCGAACGAATCTGGCGTCCGCTGATCGGCGATACGAAAGCGCCCGAAAAGGAATTCTGGACCGAAGCCAGGTCGCTCGTCCCGGATCTTATGCTGTTAGCCGAAGCCTATTGGGGCACCGAGGACCGGCTGATCGAACTCGGGTTCAATTTCGTCTACGACAAGGGCCTTTATGACTCGGTTCGCGACGGCAACCTCGGCGACGTGCACTGGCGGCTTTCGCAGCCCGAGTCGCGGCAGTCCCATTTGGCGCGACTCCTTGAAAACCACGACGAGCCGCGCTTCGCTGCTGTCTTCGACGATAACCGCTTTCGCGCCGCGGCGGCCTTTATGGGAACTTTGCCCGGCATGCGCTTCTATGAGCAAGGCGAAGAACTCGGCATCAAGCTGCATACGCCCATCGAGTTGCGGCGCGTCGCCGAACAGCCGGTGGACCCGGTCCGCAAGGAGTTCTTCGCAAAGCTCCTCGCCGCGACAAAAGAAGACGTGTTCCATACGGGCGATTGGACCATGGTTGCCGTCACGCCGGACAACGATGCCACTGCTGGAAACCTCTTCGTTTATCAATGGCGCTCGGAGAAAGCGTGGATACTGATCGTCGTTAATCTCTCTGCGGCGCCGGCGCAGGGGTTCGTCCGTCTCGACGGCAGCATCAGCCCAGCCCGCGACTACGATTTCGCCGATCGCCTTGACGACGTCAAATATGTCCGGAAGGGCGCGGAAATCGCCAAGGAAGGCCTCTTTGTACGGCGCGACGCGTACCAGGCGCACCTTTTTGACGTCACGCCGCTTTAGCCAAGCCCGCGATGCTCGCGCCCCCGCGTCGCAAAGCGCACAAAACGCGCGAAATCCCTTCGCTCAAGTTCCCCGCTCCCCTATACTTTTTCGAGGGGCAATGAAGCTTCGCCTGCGTCTAAAGAGAGGCAGGTAGTGGCCTGGGACGCCGCTCGAATCCTTTTCCGAAGGCAATCTCAACCACAAATCAAATAAGGATGGGAATGAACCGTTTTGAACGCGCAGTTGTAAGCAGCATGGCGCTGCTCATCACGCTGGCGTGCGCCGCCGCTGCAAAGGCACAATCTGAGCCGCCGATACGCCTCGATGTGGACGCCACCCAGGCGCCGCAAAAAATCCTGCACGCGAAGCTCGAAATGCCGGTCCATCCGGGACCGCTGACGCTCTATTACCCAGAATGGATTCCCGGCGAACACATGCCCGACGGCCCCATCACGAATCTCGCGGGCCTGGAGTTCACCGCCAATGGGCAGAAGATTCGGTGGCGTCGCGATCTCGTCGATATGTTCGCCTTTCATCTCGATATTCCGCCGAACACCAGCACGCTGGACATCGCACTCGATTTCCTGCTGTCTGCGCCGCTCTCGGGATATACCGCCGGCGCCTCCGCCACGGCTTACCTCGATGTGATCAACTGGAACCAGGTTTTGCTATATCCCGACAATCCGCCGCCCGCCGATCTCCTTTTCGAACCGTCCGTCCGGCTGCCGGACGGCTGGCAATTCGCCAGCGCACTCGTGGGCGCGAAGCTGAAGGGTGACACAGTTTCGTTCGCGCCCGTTGCGATGAATACGCTGGTGGATTCGCCGCTCATGGCCGGCAAGTATTTTCGAAAGATCGATCTCACGCCCGGGCAATCTCCCGACGTCGAAATCGATATGACGGCGGACAGCCCCAACGCACTCGACATGCCCTCCGACATGGAAAAGCACTTCCGGCGGCTCATCGCCGAAGCGCAAACCGAATTCGGCCCTGCTCACTACAACGATTATCATTTCCTTCTCGGCCTCAGCGACTCGATCGCCCATTTTGGCGTCGAGCATCGCCAATCGAGCGACGACCGCGATTCCGAGCGCAGCCTGACGGACGAAGCCGAGCGAATCGATTTTGCCGGTCTGCTTCCACACGAATATGTCCATTCCTGGAACGGAAAATTTCGGCGCCCGATCGGCCTCGCCACTGAAAATTACCAGCAGCCCATGAAAGACGATTTGCTTTGGGTCTACGAGGGCCTCACGCAGTATCTGGGCGAAGTCCTTACGGCGCGCAGCGGCCTGCGCAGCGGCGACCTTGCGCAGGAGCTTGTCGCTCAGCTCGCCGCGCAAGCTGACGTCCGGGCCGGGCGCGAATGGCGCCCACTGCAGGATACGGCCGACGGCGAGCCCGCTTTTGGCGATAGCATCCAGGAGTGGATCAACTGGCGCCGCGGCACGGATTATTACGAGGAGGGCGAACTGCTGTGGCTGGATGTGGACGGCACGCTCCGCCGCCTTAGCAATGACAAAGAGTCGGTCGATACGTTTGCGCGCAAATTTTTCGCCGGCCCCAGCGGAGACGCGCCAATGGAGACTTACACGTTCGATGACATCGTAGCGTGTCTCAATTCGCTCGCGCCGTATGACTGGACGAGTTTCCTTCGCGAGCGCCTGGACGAAACGCCGCCTCCAACCGCCGACGAAGCCGTCGAAAATAGCGGCTGGAAGCTCGTTTATAGCGACCAGAAAAACCGCATGGACATAAATTCCGATTGGCTCACACGCTGGCTTACCTATACCTACTCGATCGGCTTCCTGGTCTCCGACGACGGTTACCTGGGCGACGTGATTCACGGCGGGCCGGCGTACAAAGCGGGACTTGGTCCGGGCATGCGAATCACGTCAATCGACGGCAAACCCTTTTCCGACGAAAATCTCCGCGACGCGATCCGCAACGCCCAATCTTCCGCCGAACCGATCGACATCGCGGCTACGAACGGGCGCGACGCACAAGACTATTCGGTCGATTACCACGGCGGGCTGCGCTTTCCGCACATCGAGCGCGACAATAGCCGGCCGGATTACCTGAGCGAAATCCTCGCTCCTCATGCAAAATGATCGAAACGCATCCTCTTCAGTCAAGAGGCGAAGCCTAGCGACAATCCGGGAGCGGCGATGAGAGCTATCTTTCTGATCGTGATTGGCATTCTGTTGGTGGGTGCCGGAATTACCGGCCTCGTGCATCCTCAGTGGGTAGGGTCGGAGAAAAAAGTAGAAGTCCAGTTCGGCGCAAAGCAGTATGAAGTCGCCACGCGGCGCGTGACCGATATCCCGATGCCCTTCTCCGGGTCGATCATCGTAATGGGCAGTTGCTGCACCGCGCTCGGGCTGATCCTGCGTGCAAGAGCGCGCAAGGCCTGAGCGCGATCTTCGCAAAGTTCAGAAAGAGCGGCCGCGCCGGGCCGCCCTTTCCCAATTTAAATCCACGCGATTCAAAAGCTAGCGCGCGAAAGTAGCCGCTTCTGTCTTACCCGAAAACTCAAGCTGCGTAATGCGGGAATTGTTCGTCAAGACCTCGGAATCCTGGGCTTTTTTCGGCAACTGAATCCATTTGCATGGGACCTGAGCAACCGTCGAGCCGTTCTGCTGCACGACTACCTGGTTCGTCGTGTCACTCGCTTTCAAGTCGTAGGTGCCGGGCGCAAGTTTATGCCCTTCGATTGTGGTGGGTTGAGTGGCGACATAGTGGATCGAATCGGTATGCGCCCAAACCGGGAGCGCCATCGCGAAAAGAGCCAAGCCGCCGAGGGTGTGTTTCCAATTGAGCCTCATATCTGTAGATCTCCTCTATGAGTAAAGTCCCCAGCGAAAGAAGTGGCCGAGTAAAACCCGGGGTGAGTCTCATGCGCCGGCGACGCTCATTTCGCCCGCACGAGCACTCTTTTATGAGACGCTCGGTCGCGGCGACGGTTTCTCAGGAATTCGCTGTATTGCGCCTGCGGTGAACGACGGAAGTAGCAGAACGCGCAGATGAATATCAAGTCATGGGGCCGTTCAGGCCTTATCCCGCACGATTTTCACGCGCAGCTCGCGGGATCGCGGCCCATCGAATTCCGCGAAAAAAATCTTTTGCCACCGCCCCAGCGCAAGCCGGCCATTCTCGATCCACACCGTTTCGGACGACCCCACGAGCGCGACCTTGATGTGCGAATCGGAATTCCCTTCGGCATGCCGGTAGTCGCCGTGCCGCGGAACAAGCCGATCCAAAGCCACCTCCATATCGCGGGCAACGTCAGGATCGTAGCCTTCGTTGATCAGCACACCGGAGGTCGTATGCGGCACATACAGAAAGCAGACGCCTTGCTTGCACGCCGAAGCGCGGACGATTTTTTCGATTTCGTCAGTCACGTCGCGAAGTTCGGTGCGTCGTGACGTGCGAATGCGAAGTTCATGGGTCATAGGCGACCTCTGTGCATGATCCAGGCAAAAAAGAAAGGGCGGCTCCCAAAGCCGCCCCTCGGTCCTACAGGTCTCAATTCGCTCTACGAAAGCGCCGCGGCCGAACTCGCACCGTAAAATGCGAACCATGGCTTCGCTGCCGCGAGTCGCGCGTTCACGTTGCTGATGTTCTTCACACCCTGATCGGAAAGCCAGTCCTCGAGCGCCTTCACGCCCTTTGTGGCATAAACGGGAACCGCATCCGCCCAAGTGGCCCGGCCGCAGAGCACGCCGGAGAAGTTCACGCCCGCCTCCGCCACCAGTTCGAGCGTCTCATTGAACACTTCGTTGCTGACGCCCGCCGAGAGATAAATGAACGGCTTCTTGGCGACCGCGGCCGCTTTGCGGAAATGGTCTTTCGCTTCCTCGCGCGTATACGCGGCGAAGCCTTTGAACGCCTTCGATCCGGGCACATACGCCATGTTCACCGGCACTTCCACCTTCAGCACGTCCACTCCATACTGCGGCTTGGAAAATTCTTCCATGCTGCCCATCACCGCCTGCGGCTTCTTTTTCGCAAATTCGAAGCTCTTATCGTCGCCGCCTTCTTCGTAGGTCACAAACTCGAGGAAAAAGGGCACGTCCGCGGCTTTGCATTCGCCGCCGATCCGCTCGACCCAGGCGTGCTTGATATCATTGATGTGTCCGGGATCGAACGGCGTGTAATAGAGCAGAATCTTGATGCAATCCGCGCCCGCTTCCACAAGCCGCGGCACCGACCAGATGTCCAGCAAATCGGGCAGCCGCCCAGGCTTTGTATTGTCGTAGCCGCTATTCTCATATGCGAGCAAAAGGCCCGCGTTCCTGGCGCGCGCTTTCGCCGCAGGCAATCCATATTCCGGATCGAGCAGGATTGCGCTCGCGTGCGGAGTCAGGATTTTTGAGACCGTGGTCTTGAACTCTTCCAGTTCGTCGGCCTTCACCTGTTTCTTTTCGACGCCCTTCGCTTTCGCGATGGCGGACATCAGCGACCCGCGCTGATCCATGGCCGCGGCGGCAATCACGCCGCGATCGTTCGCAACCGCCTGCAGTCCCTTTTGTTTCCCCGGCGTAATCTTCATCGTGCGATCTCCCTCGCCTTGCAGGTAATGAAATTGAGCCGCAATTTTATCATGGAGCGCGCCGCCGATTGGCGAAGTTTCAATCGAGAAATACGACGTGGTGCTGGCCGGAGCAATGTGACAAGTCAGCCGAGCCGGGAGGAGGCATTATCTTCAAGAGTTCATCGAAAAGTTGAGTCCCGTGCGTCGCGAGATGCGGCAGCACCGAAAGGTGACGTTCCTGCAGTTCGTGCTCGGGGTAGAGAGCGTCGAACAAAATGCGCTCGTGACGGTCCAGGACGCCCGTCCGGAAATTTTCCGCCCGCCCGACCTTCTCCTTCAGCTTCAGCAACTGCCCCAGAATTTTTTCCTCAGTCGATTCGACCGAACCCACAAGCGTCGCGTCGAGCCGCTCCAGAGGCGCGCGGTAGGCGCGAATCGTCTGCCGCAACAGCTCTTCATCTCTTTCGAACTTCTTCGTCAAGTCATCCGGCAGCGACTTCTGCTCCATCTTCGCCCGCAATTGCTGTCGTCCGTGGAACACATCGCGAATATCCAGGTCGTATTGTTCCAGGAAGCGCGCGATCGGAGGCTCAATCAGCGTGAAGCTGGCCCGCGGCAAAACCGCCGGCATTCGCCCGAGCAGCTTTTGATATGCGACATGAGCCTGCGCGAGGTACGCGATTTCTGCCGGTCCGCCTATGATTGCCGCGGTGGGCAAAATTGTGTCCTGCACCACGGGCCGAAGCAACGCACTTGGTGTGAACGCTTCCGGCGTTTTTTCCAGCGCCGAAACGAGTTCCGCTCTTGAAAAGGAAACCGAGCCAGCCGCAAACCGCCCGTCTTTGCCCTGATGCAGCGGCTCACGTTTCCCCTCGACGCTGTAAAAGAGCATCGTCGACTCGTGCGTCACTTTCACTTGCGCGTGAAATCCGGCCTGCTCCAGCGCTTGCGAACGCTCCAGCAGCGATTCGCGCAGTTCGTCCGATGCTTCAATCGCTTTGCGATAGACAGGCGCGGCCAGACGGTCGAATCGCGCTTCCTGCGGATCGAGCAGAAGAATGCCGCGGCCTGCGAGCAATCTGCCCAGCAGCTTCCCAAACGCGGAACCGTACGTTTCGCTCGCCGCGTACGATTCGCGAAGCGCCTGCGACACTTGCCCGGCGGCAGGCCCGTCAAGCGTCTGCGCCGCGGTTTCGGCAAGCGCTAATGCGGCCTCGCCCAGAGGAACATGGCCTACGGATCTGCCCTCATCACTCGCGTTCGCGGGCAATTCGTATCGAGCCAGGCCGTTCCGCGTACACCAATAGCTCTCATTCACTTCGGCAAGATCGTGATCTTCCGTTGCGAGCCAGAAGACCGGCACGGCATCCACGCCTCGCCGCGTCATCTCCTCGGCGCACCGAATCGCCGAGAGGGCTTTGTAAAATGTCAGCGCGGGACCGGAAAATAGGCCCACCTGCTGCCCGGTGACAATCGCGGCAGCGCCGGCGGCAAGCCGATCCAGATTGCGCGTCAATTCGGGACCGAGTTTCCCGTCAGCCGCGAATTGCGTATTCCGGTCGCGCAAAATCTCGATGAGAATCCTCCGCGCATCAGGCGCAAGCACCGCTTCGCGCGCGGCGGACGCGATGCCCTCCGCGGTCGGTGATTTCGCAAAGTAAGCTGACAGTTGGTCGAATTCAGTAAGGTAAGTCGAAAAAAGGCGGGTGGTCTGCGGAATTTCCGAAAAAGGAATGCAGAGCGTTCTCATGCATTTCTTCCGAAACAAACACAGCGTCGGGCGCGGCTGTCACGCGCCGCTCTCCGGCCCTTGCCAGGACGTTCAGCCCGCATAGGAAGCATTAGACGGAAAACCAGGAAGCGCGATTCACCTTTTCTCGGGCTCCCAAACCGCTCAGTCGGCAGGAATTGGGCGAGGGATCGCATTTTGCGCTTTTAGGACGACGCCACCGATTTTCGCCGGTGTAAATCCTGAAGCGACGCGACTTCGGCTTCGTGCCCCTTCATCGCGCGAATACCCCGCGCTGCGGCGCTGGCGGCCGAAAGTGTGGTGATGCAAGGCACGTTGTAACGCACGGCCGCCCGCCGAATCGACTTTTCGTCATAGAACGATTCGCGCCCCAGCGGCGTATTGATCAGCAGGTTGATCTTTCCGTTTTTGATCAGGTCAACGATGTTCGGCCGCGCTTCGTTCACCTTGAAGACGGCTTCCACTTCCACGCCCGCGCGTTTCAGCGCGGATGCAGTCCCGCGCGTGGCCACAATGCGCAGCCCCACGGCGGCAAGATCCTTCGCCACAGGGCCAACCAGCCGCTTGTCGTGATCATTCACGCTGATGAAGACAGTCCCGCTCAGCGGCAACCGCTGACCGGCCGCGAGTTGCGCCTTCGCAAATGCCAGCCCGAAATCCGCCGAGATGCCCATCACTTCGCCGGTGGAGCGCATTTCGGGTCCGAGAATAATATCGACTCCGCGGAACTTGTTGAACGGAAACACAGGTGATTTGACGGCGTAAAAGTCGCGGACTGCCAACTCGCGCACGCCGTCCACCTGCACGATCGGCAGATGCAATTCGCTTAATTTCCGGCCGGTCATCAAACGCGCCGCCACTTTTGCCAGCGGCACTCCTGTTGCCTTGCTCACGTAAGGCACTGTCCGCGACGCGCGCGGATTCACCTCGAGCACGTAAACCGTGTCGTTCTGAATCGCGTATTGCACGTTCATCAACCCAACCACGTGCAGCGCCTTCGCCAGCCTTGCCGTGTAGTCGCGGATCTGCGCAAGCACCAAAGGCTTCAAACTCACAGGTGGCAACACACACGATGAATCGCCGGAATGGATTCCCGCCTCTTCGATGTGCTCCATGATTCCGGCGATCACCACGCTCTCGCCGTCGGCCAGCGCGTCCACGTCCACTTCGGTCGCGTTTTCGAGGAACTGATCGATCAGGATCGGCCGCTTCGGCCCCGAGACTCCGCCGATTTGCGTGGCCTGTGTGACGTACTCTTCCACCGTCTTCAAGTCGTACGCAATCACCATCGCCCGCCCGCCAAGCACGTAGCTCGGCCGCACGAGCACGGGCAATCCGATTTCGCCCGCTTTCTGAATCGCTTCTTCCGGAGCGAGCGCCGTCGCGTTTCGCGGCTGCGGAATTTCCAGCGACGCAAGCAACTCGCCGAACCGCCGCCTGTCTTCCGCAAGATCGATCGACTCCGGATCGGTGCCGATAATTTTCGCGCCGTTGCGTTTCAGGTCGAGCGCAAGATTCAGCGGCGTTTGCCCGCCGAATTGCACGATCACGCCTTGCGGCTTTTCCTTATCGAGAATTGCGAGCACGTCTTCCAGCGTCAGCGGCTCAAAATAGAGGCGGTCGGACGTATCGTAATCCGTCGAGACCGTCTCCGGATTGCAATTCACCATCACGGTCTCGAAGCCGTCTTCCTTCAGCGCGAGCGCCGCATGGCAGCAGCAATAATCGAATTCAATTCCCTGCCCGATGCGGCTGGGCCCGCTGCCCAGAATCACGATTTTCGGTTTGTCGGTAACGTCGGCTTCGTCTTCCTGCTCGTAAGTGGAATAAAGATACGGCGTGAACGATTCGAATTCCGCCGCGCACGTATCGACCCGCTTGAACACCGGCCGCACGCCAAGCTCGTGCCGCCGCTTTCGCACCGACGCCGATTTCACATTCCAAAGTTTTGCGATTTCCTCATCGCTCGCGCCGGACCGCTTCGATTCCAGCATCAGCTCGGCGGAAATCCCGTGCAGCGAAGAAGCTTTCACTCGCGAATCAACCTCCAGCATCTGCTCGAGCTGCTCGATGAACCAGGGATCGATTTTCGTCAGCGAGCAAATCTCCTCGCGAGACATGCCACGCTCGAGCGATTCGAACAACCAGTGAATCCTGTCCGGGCCCGCAACGTGCAAACGCTGCCGCAGCAGCGCCGTCGTCACTTCCGCCGGAGGACGCCATGCCGTGCTAGGCTCCAGCGCGCGGATCGCTTTGCAGATCGCTTCCTGGAACGTCCGCCCGATCGCCATCACCTCGCCCACGGACTTCATCTGCGTCGTCAGCGTGTCGTCGCTTCCGGGAAATTTCTCGAATTGCCATTTCGGGATCTTCGCCACTACGTAATCGATCGTCGGTTCGAAACACGAAGGCGTCTTGCGCGTGATGTCGTTCGGAATTTCATCCAGCGTCATGCCGACGGCGAGTTTCGCCGCGATTTTCGCGATCGGGAAGCCCGTCGCTTTGCTCGCCAGTGCGGAACTCCGCGAAACGCGCGGGTTCATCTCGATCACCACCATTCGCCCGTCGACCGGGTTCACGCCAAATTGAATATTCGACCCGCCCGTCTCGACGCCCACTTCGCGGATGATTGCTGCCGCCGCATCCCGCATCCGCTGATATTCCTTGTCCGTCAGCGTTTGCGCCGGAGCCACCGTGATCGAGTCGCCTGTGTGAATTCCCATCGGGTCGACATTTTCAATCGAGCAGATCACCACGAAGTTGTCGCGAAAATCGCGCATCACCTCGAGCTCGAATTCTTTCCAACCAATCACCGATTCTTCGATCAACGCTTGATGTACCGGGCTCGCATCAAGAGCGCGCGCAATCGCGTCCACAAACTCTTCGTGGTTATACGCAATCGACCCGCCCGTCCCGCCCAACGTGAACGACGGCCGAATCACCACCGGGTACCCGAGCTTGTCCGCAAACTTCACCGCTTCGGGAATCTCCGTCACCACGGCGGATTCAGGCACTTCCAGCCCGATCTTCCGGCACACGTCCTTGAAAAGCAGCCGGTCCTCCGCAATCCGAATCGCTTTCAGCGAAGCGCCAATCAGCTTCACGCCGTATTTTTCCAGCACGCCCGTTTCGGCCAATTCAACGGCCAGATTCAACCCCGTCTGCCCGCCCACGGTCGGCAATACGGCATCCGGCCGCTCCGCCGCGATAATCGCTTCGAGGTACGCCTTTGAAAGCGGCTCAATATACGTGCGGTCCGCAATTTCCGGGTCCGTCATGATCGTCGCCGGATTCGAATTCACCAGCACGACCTCGTACCCCTCCGACCGCAGCGCCTTGCACGCCTGCGTCCCGGAATAGTCAAACTCGCAGGCCTGGCCGATAATGATCGGCCCCGACCCGATAATCATGATCTTCTTGATGTCTGTTCTTTTCGGCATTTTCTTAGGTGGCGCGACGGCTTGCTGCTGCTTTCGCTACATCCCCCGCGCTTGGTCAAGTCTTGGACCACAAGAGAACGGTAAAGAAAGCTAGGACAATCGTCAAAATGACAAGCACGACCGTAAGGCCAATAAGCCATCCAGTCGCCTTTCGGCTCGCCTCGTCGAAACTCCTGACCGCCGTCAGATTCTGCTCCATCGTGCCTTTAAGCGACAGCACTGCGTCCAGGTTTCCTCGCATCGCACCATTCAGCAGGACGAGGTCCGCAGCCAGGGCGCTCATGAGTTCAGCAAAATATCGATGCAGCGAATCGTTCAGAAGAAAAGGGACATGACTTAGTCCCTCATCTAACTCCTCGCGTGTGAGCCTAACCGGCTGAGATAAACGTTTTTTGAATTCGTCCGTGGTCGCGAATGTCATAAAGTCTTGCTTCGCATCATCCTAATAAACTCGTCAAACAAATACCGCGCATCATGCGGCCCCGGCGAAGCCTCCGGATGATACTGCACGCTGAAAAGCGGCGCCGACCGGTGCCGCATCCCCTCATTCGTATGATCGTTCAAATTCACGTGCGTAATCTCCACATCGCTCGCAGGCAGCGAATCCGGGTCCACGCAAAATCCGTGATTCTGCGAAGTAATCTCCACTTTTTCTGTCAGCAGATTCTTCACCGGATGATTCGCGCCATGATGCCCGAATTTCAATTTAAAGGTCTTCCCGCCCAACGCGAGCCCGCAAAGCTGATGCCCCAGGCAAATCCCAAACATCGGCACGCGCCCCACCAGTTTCCGAATACTCTCCACCGCATATCCAATCGGCTCAGGATCGCCCGGGCCATTCGAAAGAAACACGCCCTGCGGCTTCATCGCCAGCACATCTTCCGCCGAGGTCTGCGCCGGCACAACCGTCACATCGCAGCCATGATCGACCAGCAGCCGCAAAATATTCTGCTTGATGCCGAAATCGTACGCCACCACGCGACAGCGCTTCTCTTCCGCATTCCCGTTTGAACGCGCCACCGCCCGAGCCCCGCCGCGTTTCCCCGCGGCAGACCCGCCCGCACCAACCGCAGCCGCCGCTGAGATCGGCGCGGCAAGCGGAATCGAACCTTGCGACCACGAATAAATTTTCGGCGAAGTCACCCGGCTCGCGAGTTCCCGCCCCGCCATCGTCGGCAATTTGCGCGCCTCCGCAATCAACGCCTCCGCCGGCGTCCCATCCGTTGAAACAATGCCTCGCAACGCGCCCACATCACGCAAATGCCGCACCAGCGCGCGCGTATCCACATCCCAAATCACGGGAACTCCGTAGCGCTCCAGATAAGCCTGCGTCGTTTCCTGGGAACGGTAATTCGACGCCAGCGGCGAAAATTCGCGCACCACCAACGCCTCGATGTAAGGCGCCGGCGACTCCTCGTCCTCGGCGTTCGTCCCCACGTTTCCGATGTGCGGATAGGTCAGGCAGACGATCTGCCCGCTGTAGCTGGGATCGGTGAATACTTCCTGATATCCGGTTAGGCTGGTGTTAAAAACGACTTCGCCGCCACGGCGCGTACGTGCGCCCGCCGCGCGGCCGTTAAATACGCGTCCGTCCTCTAGCGCGAGTATCGCGCGACCATCGGGCACTTCTGTCAGGGTGATGTCCTCCGGAAGATGTCATTTCGATGCCGCGCTGACGGTTGAAGGAGACGTCAGCGATCCAAAATGGTCCGCGGGCCAATACGCGAACACCGCCTTGCCGTAAATATATTGCCGTGGAACAGGCCCAAACATTCGCGAATCGTTCGAGCTGTCGCGATGATCTCCCATCACGAAATATTCATCCGGCCCCAGCTTTCGCGGCCCGTAGCTCGATGAATCCAGATAGCTCGCCGGCACGTAGGGCTCCGCCATTTCCGTGCCGTTCAGATACAAATGCCCGTCGCGAATCTCCACCGTGTCGCCCGGCAATCCGATCACTCTCTTGATAAAAGATTTCGAGCGATCCAAAGGATACCAGAAAACTACCACGTCTCCGCGCTCGATCGGCTCAAAACGGTAGATAAATTTGTTGATGAAGATCCGCTCCTGATCGCTCAGCAGCGGCGCCATGCTCGTGCCTTCCACTTTTACGGGTTGATAAAGAAAAATGATGATTACGAGTGCGAAACCCAGCGCCACCGCCAAGTCTCGTGTCCAACCGCGCAAATCGCGCTGCCTTTGCACTTCCGGGGCATTCTGCGGCGATTGGCTCGGAGCAGTATTGGGTGCTTCAGCCATCTTCTCTCCTACTTATATCATGGCGGAATCGGGAGGGCCATAGGCCACGCCGGCCTGACTCAAGCCTACAACAAGCCCGCTACAAAAAAGATGCCCGCTTTCGTCTCTCAGTTGCTAACTAACACGTTGCGGGAATACGCTCGCTTTGGAAGGGCGAGACTTCCAGTCCCGCCGTAACGCTGGCCTTTTCAACAGAGCTTTAGCCCCTGAAGCCATTCCTCTAATTTCTTGTAGCCCGCTAAAGGTAAGACGCCCGCCGTCCGCAAATCGTAAGCAATCCTCCTCTTGTCGTTGATCTAGCTTTAGTAGCGGCGACCGTTGGCCGCGCGGTTCGCGGCTGCATCTCGGTCGGCGTCTTTGAATTTGCTTTTGTAACGGCCGACCCGCCTTTCGGTCGGGCGCCTTTAAATTTGCCTTTGCCTCCTTGCCTCTCACCCCCGCATCGCAAACTGCACCACAGCCATCGCCGCGATCACGGCCGTCTCCGCGCGCAAAATATTTTCTCCCAACGACGCTTCCGCAAATCCCGACGCGCGCGCCGCCGCCAACTCTTCGTCCGTCCATCCGCCTTCGGGCCCGAACGCCAGCGTCACATTTCCTCCATCGGCGTCCCGCAAACTCTCCCCAATCGACGGCGCATCCGGCCGCTCGCTGAGCAAAATCTTTCGCGCGCTCTTGTCTTCCCCAAACGCTTCCGCCGGACGCGCCGCCTTCGCCAGCGCCGGC
>Ga0335074_10002597_pt1 | contig 24663 bp, 23 predicted proteins | sample Lox_Sample_23_FD_206715 | JGI IMG/M metagenome (GOLD analysis project Ga0335074, IMG submission 206715) | Soil microbial communities from Loxahatchee National Wildlife Refuge, Florida, United States - Lox_Sample_2.3 | ecosystem: Environmental > Terrestrial > Soil > Wetlands | place: USA... | reverse complement strand
TGCGGCCGCTGCTGGACGGGGCCGAGGTCACCATGTCCGGCGCGTTCTTCAGCCTCGACCGGGTCCGCGTCCGGCCGGCGCCGGCGCCGCCGGTGCCGATCGTGGTCGGCGGGCGGTCTGACCCGGCCTTGCGCCGGGTCGCCCGGCATGGTGACGGCTGGCTGGGCTTGTGGGTCTCACCCGAGCGCTACGCGGACGCCGTCGAACGGATCAGCAGATACGCCGCCGACGTCGGCCGGCTGGCTACCCGCTGGCAGCACGGGATGCACGTGTGGTGCGGATTCGACACCTCGGCGGCCGCCGCCCGGTCCCGGCTGGCCGTGGTCATGGAGGACTTTTACCAGACCCCGTTCAGCAAGTTCGAACGGTACTGCCCATGCGGGACCCCCGCGGAGGTCGCCGCCCGCTTGCAGCCGTACGTGGACGCGGGCTGCCGTTCGTTCAATCTGATCCCGCTGGCAGACAGCACGCGGAGCGCGGTCGAGGGAGCGGATGCGGTGCGTGCCGCGCTGCGGGCGGCATCCAGGGACCGCCGCCCCCGTGCGCTGGCCGAGCGGGGGGAAGGCAGATGACGCGCCGCGTTGTCATCGTCACCGGCGGGACCCGCGGCATCGGCGCCGCGATCAGCGAGCTGGTCGCCGCCGACGGGATGCACGTGGCCGCGGTTTACGCGGGCAACCATGACGCCGCCCGCGGGCTGGCCGGGCGGCTCGGCGCGTCCGGAGGCTCGGTCAGCCTGCATGCCGGGGATGTCAGTGACCCAGAGTTCTGCCGGTCGCTGGTCACCGGGCTCGTCGCCGACCGAGGCCGGGTCGACGGCCTGGTCAGCAACGCCGGGCTGCTGGTGGAGAACAGCGTTTCCCGGATGAGCCGTGAGCAGTGGGACGAGGCGCTGCGGGTGAATCTGTCCGCCCCGTTCCATCTGGCCCAGGCCGTGATCGGGCCGATGACCCAGCAGGGCTGGGGCCGGATCGTCAACATCGGCTCGGTGACCGCGGCGATGGGCAATCCCGTCGAGGCCGGGTACGGAGCGGCCAAGGCGGGACTGCTCGGGCTGACCCGCTCGCTCGCGCGGGCGGTGGCGCGCAAGGGCATCACCGTGAACCTGGTGGTGCCGGGGGTGTTCGAGACCGAGATGACCAATGCCATGCGGCCAGAGGCCCAGGAGGCGATCCGGGCGATGATCCCGCTCGGCCGCCGCGGCGACCCGCTGGAGCTGGCTCACGCGGTGCGCTTCCTGCTCGCCGACCAGGCCGGCTACATCACCGGATCGGTCGTGACCGTGGACGGCGGGCTCAGCATGGGCGCTTGACCGGGGAGCGGTCAGGAGGTGCCGAAGAGCTTAGCCGCGTTGTCGCGGAGGATCTGGCGCTGCTGCGACGCGGTCAGCCCGTCCAGCAGGCCGGCGAATGCGGCCGGCTCGGCGATGCCCTCGGCGTGCGGGAAGTCCGACCCCATCACCAGGCAGTCCACGTCGGGAAGGTCGCGGGCGATCCTCGGAATGTCATCCTCGGGGTACGGCGCGACCCGGACGTGCCTGCGGAAGATGTGACTGGGCCGCTCGGTCAGCTTGCCGCCCTTCCACGGGCCGTTGCGGCCCATGCCGCGGCTCTTGTCCATGTGCTCGGTGAAGTGCGGTACCCATGAGGCGCCGAACTCCGCGACAAGGACGTTGATGTTCGGGAACCGTCCGAAGAGGTTGTCGAAGATGAGGGCGGACAAGGTGTCCTCGATGGCCCGCTCGCCGTACAGGTTGTTCCACTGCCAGGCGGACATGTGCCATGGGGTCGGCCACGGGTCGTGCCCCCAGGCGGGCGCGATGTTCTCGTTGTACCAGTTCTCCATGATGTGGAAGGCGACCGTCACGCCGGCCTCGTTGACCCGCGCCCAGAACGGGTCGAAGTATGGCTCGCCCGGCGAGCGCCCGTAGGCCGGGCCGGTCGGCAGCAGGATTATCTGGGCCCCGCGGTCGAGGACGGAGTCGAGCTCGGCCACGGCGAGGTCGAGGTCGGCCAGTGACAGCAGCGCCGGGGGGAACAGCCTTCCCCGGTTGAACCCCCACTCCTCGTCGAACCACTGGTTGAACGAGTGAATGTTGGCGTAGGCGGCCGGGATGTGCTTGACGTAGTTGGGCACGGACAGCGCCGGCCCCCCGGGGAACAGGACCGCCCGCTCCACGCCCTGGGCGTCCATGAGCTTCAGCCGCGCCTCCCGCTCGAGGTACTCCGGCCGCATGGGTTCGGGCTGATAGGTCTCCTCAGGGTTGCCCGACGCCATCTGGCGGAGCATTTCCTTCAGCGAGCCAGGCCGGTAGGCGTAGTCGAAGCCCAGGCCCTGCTCGGAGTTGAACACCGCGACCCGGTCAGCGGCGAGGATGCGCTCGGTGCCGTCGGGCATCCGGACCGGGCCGATCGCGTACTCCTGCCACTCCTTGGGCAGGTGCCGGGTAAACGAGTCACGCGGCTCGTAGCAATGAGTGTCGCAGTCGAACAGGCCGTAATCAATACCGGTCATCTCGTCCCTCCGGCGATAGCACCCTAGAAAGCAAAATTATATAACGTTTCTGGCTGATTGACGAGCCGGCTGTGGTGGCGCCCCGGTCACGACGCAGCGTCCCGGCCGGACGGGGCCACCTTACGGCGGGGTTACGATCGCGATCCAGAGGAAGCCGACCACAGCGGTAGCGCTCCGGAGGACCCTTGTCAGCGACCGACACCACCGCGGAACGGGCGAAGATCGTGGCTGCCGCCTACCGGCTGCTGACCGCCAGTGACGGTGCTTCGGTGCCGATCACTGACATCCTCGCGGCCGCCGGGCTGTCGACCCGCGCGTTCTACCGTCACTTCGACTCCAAGGACGCGCTGTTGCTGGCGATGTTCCGGAGCGACAGCGACCGGGTTCTCGGGCAGCTCTGCGCGATTGCCGCCGACTCCGCCACGGCTCGCCAGGGTCTTGAGCGCTGGATCGCCACCATGCTGACCCTCACCGCCGATCCGCGGCGCCGCCGGCGCGTTCTCGTGCTCAGCTCTGACGAGGTGACCCGCGCCCGCGGTTACCGCGCCGAGCTGGAGCGCTACCGCGCCGACCAGGACCAGGCGATCGCGGCGCTGCTCCGCCGGGGCCTCGCGGACGGTTCCCTCCCCCGCTCCGAGCCGGGGCGCGATGCGCGCTACGTTCGCGCGGCCATCCACGACGCGTTCGACGAACTGATGGCCAGGCCCCTCGGCGGGGACGTAGCCGACGTCGTCTGCAGCCTAGTGGACTTCGTCCTGCGCAGCCTGGAAGCGGCTCCCGCCGCCCCGGCCCGCCACCCCGCTGCCCCCGGATCCCGTTCCCCTGACGAGGATGGGGCAGGAGGCGCGGTTGACAATCCGCGGCCATCCCGGCGAGACTGAAAAACGGTTTTTCAGTCTCCGTGGCCTCGTGCGCGCGCCCGGCCGCTGCGCGGCGGCCGAGCCCGCGGCACGACGACGGGAAGGACAGGCAATGGCGAAGATCTGGGCTAATTCCGGCGACTCGCACTTCCTCGAGCCCGAGGACTTGTGGCGCGAGAACCTGCCGCCACGGCTGGCCGAGCTGATGCCGCGGGCGGTCAAGGATCCCGACGGCGAGTGGGAGACCGTGTACATCGACGGCATGGCTTTCCGCCGCAAGCTGCCCAGCAGCGCGGTCCGGGCCTTCGCGGAAGCCACCCACCGGCCGCCCGGCGCGCGTGACGTGTCGCTGCGCATGAAGGACCTTGACCAAGAGGGCATCTGGTCGGAGGTGGTGTTCCCGTCGCTCGGCATGTGGAGCTCGTCGTTCCGCACGCCCGAAGCACTGCGTGAAGCGATCAGGGTCAGCAACGACTGGGCCTATGAGACGCTCGAGAAGTTCTCCCCCCGCCTGGTCACCGCCGGCCAGGTTTCCACGCTCGACGTCGGCGACGCAGTGCGCGAGCTGGAGCGCATCGCCGCGATGGGCTACCGCGCCGTCTACCTGCCCGTCCAGCCTCACCCGCTGCAGAAGGACTACAACCGCGAGGAGTGGGAGCCGTTCTGGGCCGCGGCCGAGGCAGCGAACATCGTGATCGCCTTCCACATCGGCACCGACCCGGTCGACCTTACCGACGCGAGCGGCGGCAACGGCCAGGTCAGGTTCCGCGGCCCGGGCGGGGCGGTACTCAACTACACCGAGACGACCTTCGGCGGCCAGCGGGCCGTGATGAAGCTGGTTGCCTCCGGCGCGCTGGACCGGCACGCGAACCTCAAGATCCTGGTCTCCGAGGGCGGGGCTACGTGGGTCCCGTTCATCGCCGACCGGATGATCGAGGGCTACCGGCAGCACGCGATGGCCGTGCGCCCGAAGCTCAACCGCGATATCCGGGAGATCGTCTATACCCAGGTCTACGCCTCGTTCCAGCACGACCAGTCGGCGGTGGCCGTGGCCCAGCACCTGGGCTACCAGAACGTCATGTGGGGCAGCGACTACCCGCACATGGAGGGCACCTTCGGGCACACCCAGGAAACGCTGCACGAGCTGTTCGACGGCGTCGACCCGCAGATCAGGGAACGGATCACGGTCGGCGCCTTCCTGGAGCTGTTCCCCGACGTCCCGCCGCTGCCGGCGGCGGCGTGACGCCCGGCGGCGAGGCGAGCGGGGACGTCATGCCCGACGGCAACATCATGTACGACACGCCGCTCGAGTTCGTTACCGGCGCGATCCAGCGCGCAGGCGAGTGCGCCGCGCAGTCGGTGATCCCGTGCGACAGCGGCGGCTACGTCTGCGGCTGCAGTTGCAAGAAGTGGGAGGCCACCGCGCCGAGCCTGGAGGAAGGGCTGCGCCTGGCCCGGCAGCACACGGGCACGCCGTGGCCTGCCCGGCCGCTGGCCGCTGCCGGGTAGGGCGCCTCAGGACCCCTGGCCGGCGCAGCCGCCGTACAGCGGCGGCAGCCCGCGGGTGCTGATGCGGTACAGCAGCCGGCGCTTGCCGTCCTCGTTGCTGTACTCGGCCGGCGTAGCGCTGTGCATGACGGAGCAGTTGTCCCAGATCAGTATCGACTCCGCGGCGGCGCGAGCCTGCTGCCGGAACTGTGGCTGCAGCGCGTGCTTCTTGAGCTCGATGAGCAGGTCGATGCCGGCCTGCTCGTCCCATCCGACGACTCCGCAGGCGGTGCCCGAGATGCCGAACAATGCCCGGCGACCGACTACCGGATGCCGCGAAACCAGCGGATGCGTGACGACCGGAAGCCCCGTATCAGAACTCTTCCCGCGGTTTTCGCCAGGGAGATTGACCTTGCCGCCGCGCGGATCGTGGATCACCCGAAGCGAGCCGATCCGGGCCTTCGTCTCCTCCGGCAGCGCATCGTACGCCGCGACCAGGTCTGCGAAGAGCGTCTCGCTGCCGGAAGCGGGCGCCTCGAGCGCGTACAGCATCGTGACGCTGGCTGGCTCGGCTTCGTAGGAGCTGTCGGAGTGCCAGTGCATGGCGCCGTCACGCAGCTGGGGCGGGGTCGCGGGCGAGTTTCTGATCTTGATCAGCTCGGGGAGATCGCCGTGCCGGCCCTCGGGCCGGAAGAACAGCAGCGGCCGGCCCCACAGCCGGCCGAAACGCAGATACTCGCGCTCGCTCAGCCGCTGGCCCGGTACCAGCAGGATGCGATGCTCGAACAAACCGTCGATCAGGACCCTGGTGGTCGCCTCGTCGAGCGGCCGGGACGCGTCGAGCCCGCTCACGGTGGCGCCGAACGAACCTTCCATCGGCGAGATCCGCAGGGTCTGGCTGCCTGTCGCCACCTCGGCTCCCTCAAGATCACCGGTTCTCAATTACATAACGAAGTTACATGATTCTGACCGGTTTCGCTCGCCTGGCCGCCCGCCTGGGCGGTCGCCAGGCCCGAGTATCTGCGCGGGCGCTAACCGGAACCGGGTTCGGGCGGGCCGGGGCGTCGCGTTAACCGCCGGTGCCTCCGCAGGACTCGACCACCTGCTGCCATCGTTCCCGGCCGGTGACGGAGCCGATGTCTGCACCGTACGGCGCGATGCGGTCGACGAGCCCGCTGTAGCGGCGGCCAAGCTCCGCGGGCAACGCGTCCCAGGTCGCGGCCACGCTGTAGGCGTCGAGCATCTCCTCGGTCACCAGCGAGACCATGGCCGCGGTGTCGCCCCGCGCGAACAGGTCGTGCAGCTCTTCGCTGACCGGTCCCCACCCGTGCGCCTCGAACACCGGACGGTACGTGCGCGTGGAGCCGTAGAAGGCGATCTGCCTGGCGATGCCCGCCCGCTGCCGTTCGATCTCGTCCGGAGATTCCCCCACGGCGATGAACACCGGGCAGCAGAGGGTGACGTCCCCTCGCCCGCGCCCCGCCGCCCGCGCCCCGGCCGCGACGATCGGCAGCGCTGTTGCCCGGAGGTACTCAGCAGAGTGCAGCGGGTGCAGGAAGACGCCGTCGCAGCACTCCCCGGCCAGGCGCAGCATGGCCGGGCCGACGGCCGCGACCCAGATCGGTACGCCCGGGTGGCCGATAGGTCCCGGGTTGAAGAACTCGGTCAGCAGCGAGAACTCGTAGAAGTCGCCGGCGAAGCGCAGGCGCCCGCCTCCCTGGAAAGCGCCGAAGATCGCCCGCAGCGCGTGCACGTACTCCCGCATCCGCTCCACCGGCCGGTCGAACGGTACCGCGAACCTGCGCTGGATGTGGGCCTTGACCTGGGTGCCGAGCCCGAGGACGAACCTGCCGCCGGCCAGGTCGGCTAGGTCCCAGGCGGCCTGGGCGGTGACCATCGGGCTGCGGGGGAAGGCGACCGCGATGCCGGAGCCGACCCTGATCCGCTCCGTGCTGGCCAGCGCCGCACCGCTGGCCAGGAAGGGATTGTGCCGGGTCTCAGTGACCCACAGCCCCGCGAATCCGGCCTGCTCGACGGCCTGCGCCGCGGCGGCCGCCTGGGAAAGCCGCAGGCCGTCCGGGAAGTAGCAGTCAATTTCCATGCCCCTCCTTCCGGGATGCCGTCCCGGCCAGGGACTACGCACCTACTAACCACTGTGTGGTTACGCCGGGTCAGTCGCTGGCCGGGAGTGGCTTGGCTTCCTTCACCACGAGCGGCTGCCCGCCGACGGCCAGCGTCCCCCGGCCGGCCTTTGTCACCAGCAGCTCCAACTGCCGGTCGCCGTCCGTGTAGCGCTTGCCGAGGGCGTTCCCGGCATCGGCGTCCTGCTTCAACGTCAAGCCGACCGTCGGCTCGGCCTTCAGGTCGATGAGCGGATGACCGCCGCAGGTGAGGTCGACGTCACCGGGCAGCGGGCGCACAACGATGAGCTCGGTGTCGCAGACTTGGCTCCGGTACCTGGCCCCGGTCTTGATCTGCATGCGTTCGGTCACGTCCTTCCAGCAAGTTAGGAGGATGCCGGCGAAGTGAGTTCCGCGACGATTTCCCGCCGCAGAACCTTTCCGGTTGGCGTGTACGGCAGCGAGCGGCAGACGACAACATCATCGGGGGTGTGCGAGCCGCGCAGCCTCGCCCGGACGAAGGAGCGGACCTCGTCCGCGTCGACGACCGCGCCCTCACGCAGGACGACCACAGCGACGATCCGTTCTCCCCACTCATCGTCCGGCACCCCCACCACGGCGACGTCCCGGACCGCGGGGTGCCGGACCAGGACATCCTCGATCTGCGCGGGGGCGATGTTCTCTCCGCCACGGATTATCACGTCGTCGGCGCGGCCGTCGACGAACAGGTAGCCGGCGGCGTCGATGCGTGCGCGGTCGCGGGTCGGGAACCAGCCATCGGCATCGAGGACCGAGCCGATGCCCTGGTAGACGCCGGATATCTGGGGCCCGCGTACCCACAGCTCCCCCGCGTCGCCGATCGCCGCGGGCCGCCCGTCCGGTTCGCGCACCTCGGCCTCGACGCCGGGCACCAGCCGCCCGACCGACGTCAACCGTGCTCGGACGCGCGGATCATCGCTGCCAGCGGCCTCGCGGTGGTCCTCCGGCGTGAGCACGGCGATCGTCGAACTGGTCTCGGTCAGCCCATAGGCATTGGCGAAGCCGACCTCGGGGAACAACCGGAGCGCTCGCTCGAGCACCGTAACCGGCATTCGCGCCCCCCCGTACGCGAGCGAGCGCAGCGTGGCAACATCCGCCGGCGCGTCACCGAGGTGCTCGACGATCCGCGCGAGCATGGTCGGTACCACCATCGCGCTGGTGACTCCCTCGTCGGCGACGAGGGCGAGCCACGCCCCAGGATCGAAGTTGGGGAGGTAGACCATGCGGCGGCCCGCGTAGAGATTCGTGAGCGCGCTCCCGACGGCCGCGACATGGTAGGGCGGCACGCTGATGAGCACCGCGTCCTCGGGGGCAGCCGCGCCGAATTCGACCGTGCCGACCACGTAGCTGACGAGGTTCTCGTGGCGCAGCACGGCCGCCTTCGGCCGCCCGGTCGTGCCGCTGGTGAAAAGCAGCACCGCGCACTCGTCGTCGGGCAGATCAGCCGCCGGAGCCGGATCGGCCGCGCGCGCCGCGCTCAGCCAGGCGTTGACCGTCATGACCCGGTCGTGGTGGTTAACCACGCTCTCGAATACGTCGTCGGCGACGATCAGCGGAGCGTCGAGGCAGGCCAGCAGCTGATTCAGGCCATCCGCGCTGAGCCGGTAATTCAGCGGGCTGAACGGGACGCCAGCGGCGGCGCTCGCCATCAGCAGAGCGGGTAGCGCAGGCCCGTTCACCCCGACGAAGGCCACGCTCCGCGCTCCGCTGGCGCCGATCATTCTCGCGCCGCCGGCCACCGTCCGGCTCAGGGACTCATAACTGATGGCGTCGCTTCGGCCACCAAGCGCCGCACGGCGCCCGTACGCCGACACGGCCATGTCGAGAAACATCGTGATGCTCATGGCGCTGCACCGCTCACACGGCAATCCAGACGTTCTTGGGGCGGGTGAACTCGCGGATGCCCGCAATGCCGCCGAGCCGGCCGTAGCCGCTCTGCTTGACGCCGCCGAAAGGGGCTGAGGTGGGGATCCCGGTGAAGCCATTGACCCAGATGTTGCCCGCCTGCAGCCCAGCGGCCACGCGACGAGCCCGGTTGAGATCGCACGTCTGGATGTAACCGGCCAGCCCGTAGATGGTGTCGTTGGCCATCTGGATCGCTTCCTCCTCGGTGTCGAAGGGCATTATCGACAGCACGGGGCCGAAGATCTCATGCTGCGCCAGGGACGAGGAGTTGTCGACCTCGGCGAAGATGGTGGGCGCGACGTAGTAGCCCTCGCCGAGATCGCCGCCGAGCCGGGTCCCGCCGGTCACGAGGCGTCCCGCCCCCTGGGACTTCGCGTCGTCGATGATCCCGAGGATCCTCCTCGCTGCCGCCTCGGTGACGACCGGGCCGAAGATCGTTTTCCGGTCGGCCGGGTCGCCCACGGGCAACTGCTCGACCATCGCCGTGGCCAGCTTCACGACCTCGTCGTAGGCGGGTCGCTCGACCAGGGCGCGGGTGCCGTTGATGCAGCCCTGACCGGAGAGATTGACGATCGCGCTGATCGCCTGCTGCGCCGCCGCCGGCAGGTCGGCGTCAGCGAAGATCAGGTTCGCCGACTTGCCGCCCAGTTCCAGGCCCACCGGCGTGAGGTTCCGCTGCGCGACCGCGATGATCTGCTGGGCGGTCGCGCCGCTGCCGGTGAAGTGGATCTTGTCGACTCCAGGGTGCCCGACGAGGGCCGTGCCGCCCGCCGGCCCGGCGGGTACCACATTGACGACTCCGGGTGGGAACCCGGCTTCGAGGAACAGCTCCCCAATCCGGATCGGTGTGTACGGCGCGAGCTCCGGTGGCTTGATGACGAGCGTGTTCCCGGCCGCGAGGGCGGGGGCGCACGTCATGCCGATCGCATGAACGGGCCCGTTCCACGGAATGATGATCGCGACGACACCGTAGGGCTCATCAAGGGCGTAGTCGAACCCGCCACCCGGCCACACCGGTATCACGTCGCCACCGATCTTGTCCGCCCAGCCTGCGTTGTAACGGAACATGTCAGCAGTCAGCACCGGGCCGAACCCGGCGACGAAGTGCGGCGTCCCGTTGTCGATGATGTTCAGGCTGGTCAGCGCCGCTGACTCGCGCTCGAGCAGGTCGGCGAAGCCAAGCAGGAGGTTCCGCCGCTCGCTGACCGGCAATGCCTGCCAGGCCGGCGCGGCTTCGCGTGCGGCGCGGACTGCGGCGTCGATCTCCCTGGCCCCCGCCATCGGCACCTCGCCCGTCGGCCGCCCGGTTGCCGCGTACACATGCTCGTGCGCTCCGCCGCTTGAGTCGCCGACGTGCCGGTCGCCGATCAGCAGCGACCGCTCGGGGAGCAGCTCCAACGGCGGCGCCGATATGGCCACGGTGGCTCCTTCCAGAAACTATAGCCCGAATATATCGCTTAATTCGATAACCTATTGATCCTATCATGGAGGCTGCGGAGTAGCCGCTACCCATTCGGAGGGACCGGCATGGCAGGGAGCACGCGCATCGAGCGAAAGACAGCCATCATCACCGGGACGACATCTGGCCTCGGCCGCTCGCTGGCCCGCACCTGGGCAGCACAGGGTGCAAGGGTCGTCGCCACCGGCCGCCGCACGGCCCTCGGGTGTGAGCTGGAGAAGGAGGTGCGCGACCAGGGGCACGAGCTGACGTTCATCCCTGCTGACGTGAGCCGGTCGGCGGACTGCGAGGCCGTCGCACGGATGGCGGTCGAGCGTCATGGCGGTGTCGACATCCTGGTCAACAACGCTGGCATCGAAGGCCCGGTCACCGATGCTCACGGGATCTCCGATGACGAGTGGGAGGCTGTCTTCGGCATCAACATGGGCGGCACGTTCCGGATGGCCCGCGCCGTGATCCCCGTTATGAAGGAACGCGGCGGATGCATCCTCAACATATCCTCGATCAACGCCGACGAAGCTCTGGCCCACATGGCCGCTTACAACGCGTCCAAGGCGGCAATTCTCCAGTTCAGCCGCACCCTCGCGGTCGAGTACCTGCTGGACGGCATCCGGTCGAACGCGATAATCCTCGGCGGCGTACGAGGCGGCGAGACGGGTGAGCGGACCCAGGACGGGATCGCCAGATATGTCCGCGGTCCCGAGTACCAGCGGCCTAAGGCCGACTCGGACGACCCGCTGGCCGAGTTCGTTCTTCAAGATCCGGACGAGGTCGCTGAGCTGCTTGCCGTCCTGTGCAGCGACGCCCTGCGGCTCATGACCGGCGCGACGATCGCGCTCGACCGCGCTATGACCGCGGGATTCACCAGCTCGATGATGATCCACATGTCGACGGCGAACCTGCTCCAGGCGGGATAGGGCCGGCCTGGCATCCGGTTCATGCGGCCCGCATAGGGTTGCCCTGGTCATATAAGGTAAACGAATCTAAGAGCCGCTGATCCAGCTGGAGGAACCGTCGACGCCGACCAGATCATGCTGCGGGCCGGCGGCATCGAACTGTCCGGCCTGCTGGCCGAGCCGCAGACAGCCCCGCGCGCCCTGGTCCTGGCGCTGCACGGGGGAGGGATGACGGCCGGGTATTTCCATGGCCGCGCCCACCCGGACCTGTCGCTGCTGCGCCTGGGATGCTGTCTCGGCTTCAGCGTCCTGGCGCTCGACCGGCCGGGCTACGGCCGGTCCCGCTCGGCCCTCCCGAGCGGGCAGAGCCTGCAGGAGCAGGCGGTCACCGTCCTGAGCGCGCTCGACAGCTTCACCGCCACGCACGACAGCGGGGGCGGCATATTCCTGGTCGCACACTCCTACGGGCTGAAGCTGGCGCTGCACGTGGCGGCGCATCCGCGCGGCCGGGCGCTCCTCGGCCTGGACGGCTCGGGCGCGGTCTACCGCTACCAGCCCGAGCTAGACCCCGGCACCGCCCAGCCCGGGGCCAGCGCCGACGGCAGCCTCACGGCCTACGCCTCTCGCAGCCCCCGAGAGTTGTTCTGGGGCCCCGGCTGGCTGTATCCGCCGGGCACCTTTGCCCCCGACAGGCGCCCGCTCGCGCCGGTCCCGGCGATCGAATCCGCTGAGGCGGCCCGCTGGCCGCAGCTGCTGCCCGCGCTCGCGGCTAAAGTATCAGTCCCCTACCAGCTCACCATCGCCGAACACGAGCCGTGGTGGCAGGCCACCGACACGGCCCTGGCCGAGTACCGCGCGCTGTTCACCGCCGCCCCCGCAGTGATCACCCGGCGGCAGCCTGCCGCCGGCCACAACATCAGCCTGGGCTGGGCTGCCCGCTCCTACCACCTCAACGCGCTGGCTTTCGCCGAGGAATGTCTGCTCAGGCGGCGCCAGGAACCCAGCCGGCTCGCCAGCTAGCCTCACAACGACTAAATTATTCATATGATTGTCGGCAGAGAGATCACCGCCGATCGCGGTCAGCTATGGCTCGCCGCCCAGCAGCGCATCCACGATCTGCTCACCGGGCGCGCCGCGGACGGCATGACCCGGCCGGTGCCCGCCATGCCCGGGTATGCGGTGCGTGACCTGATCATCCGGCTCTCGGGCACCGGAGCCGACGCACTCAGCGGGAATATCCACCCCACCCGTACCCCGCCACAGGCCGGCCGGCCATGGCTGGCCATGGCCGACGCGCAGCTGCTCACGGCCTGGAAGGCCCAGGCAGGCCCCCTAGCCTCTCTCGTGCGCGCCCAGCCAGGCGCTGGCCAGCTGCTTATCGACCTGGTCACCCACGAACACGATCTCCGCAGCGCCCTGGACCGCCCCGGTGCCCGCGACGACGACGCCGTTGTGCTCTCCGTGGAGTTGCTGGCCCACGATTTCTCGGACCGCCTGCGCGCCGCTGGCGCGCCCGCGCTCCGCATGACCTGCGAGCAATGGGGCCACGACACGGCACCGCCCCCCTACCATGCCATCATCGTCGCTGACCGGTTCGAGTTGTTCCGCGCCTTCACCGGCCGCCGGTCCGCCGCCGAGATACGCCGGTGGATGTGGAGCGCGGACCCGGCACCGTACCTGCCCTACCTGTACGCCGGCGGCGCCCTGCGGGACACAGACCTGGACGAGCCAGACCCCGATATCCCGCCCGAGTACGCGGCGCGGCTCCGCACCCAAAGCTGGCGCGAACCAATCGGCTAATCCAGGCCCGGGTTCCGCTGCCGCCGGTCCAGGCCTCACACAGCGCCCAGCAAGCTCAGCCCGTTGTCGCGCAGGAAACTACGTCGGGCGTCCTCGCCAAGCGCCTCCACCTTGGCGTAGAAGCTCCCAGGCTCGCGGATGCCCTCGGCGTGCGGCCAGTCCGAGCCCATGAGGAGACAGTCAACAGTGCCGAGGTGCCCGGCCAGTTCGACGGTGTCGTCTTCGGGGTACGGGACCACGCGCACGTGCCGCCGGAAAATCTGGCTGGGACGCTCCGTCAGCGGCCCGCCGAGCCACGGCCCGTTACGTCCCATGCCACGGCTCTTGTCCATGTGGCGGATGAAGTGCGGGATCCACTCGGCGCCGAACTCGCTCACCAGAACCCTGACGTCCGGATACCGGCCGAACACGTTGTCAAAGATCAGGGCTGAAAGCGTGTCCGTGATGGGGCGCTCCCCGTAGGTGTTCTGCCACTGCCAGGCCGAGAACTGGAACGGCGGGACCAGGCCCCAGCCCCAGTGAGATGCGACGTCCTTCTGGTAGTGGAACTCGGCGATGTGATACGCGATCACGGCCTTGGCCTCGTTTATCCGGGCCCAGAACGGGTCGAAGTACGGGTCGCCGGGGCTGCGCCCGTAAGCCGGCCCGGCTGGCAGGAGAATGAACTGAGCACCCGCTGCGAGTACCCGGTCCAGCTCGGCGCAGGCCAGCTCCAGGTCGCGCAGGGAAAGCAGGGCCGGTGCGTAGATCCGGTCCTGGTAGCTGAAACCCCAGTCCTCCTCGATCCAGCGGTTGAACGAGCGCAGGTTGTCGTAGAGCACCTGCGTGCCGTCGAGATACGCCTCTGCCATCAGCGCCCACCCACCGGGATACATGATCGAGCGCTCGACCTGCTGCTCGTCCAATTGCTTCAGACGGGCGTCGCGGTCGCGATACTCAGGCTGCATGGGCTGGTAGAACCGCTCGGCGTCGGCAGCCTCGCCGGCTGCTCGCTGACGCAGCATTTCGGCCAGCGAGCCGGGCACCCACACCTTGTCCAGGTCACGCTCCAGAGCGGTCACGATCCGGTCATTGGCCAGCAGCACCGTGCGCCCGCTCGCCGTCTGTACCGGGTAAATAGCCGTGTCGAGCTTGGCGCTGGGCATGTACCGGGTAAAGCAGTCCTCGGCCTCGTAGGAGTGCTGATCGAAGTCGAGCAGCCGGTAGGGCAGCTGACCGACGGTGTTGTTGATCAAGGCCATGTTCGCTCACCTTTCCGCGGCCGGGCCGCGACCCGTTCAGTGCCCGAGCGAGCGACCGATGAGGTCGCGCATGATCTCGCTGGTGCCTCCGTAGAGACGCTGCACGCGCGCGTCCCGCCAGAGCCGCGCGATCTCGTACTCGTTCATGTATCCGTATCCGCCGTGGAGCTGCAGGCAGCGGTCGACGATCTCCCACTGTGTCTCGGTGGTCCAGAGCTTGGCCCCGGCCGCCTCCTCCGCGGTCAGCTCCCCCGCGTTGACCGCCTCGATGCACCGGTCCACGTAGACCTGCATAACCTCGAGCTTCACGCTCATCTCGGCAATCGCATGCCGGTTGACCTGGAAGGAGCCGATCGGGGTGCCGAAGGCGCGGCGCTCGGAGGCGTACTGACGCGTCAGCCCCAGGGCGCGTCGGGCCTGTGCTACGGCGTGGATGGCAATGCCCAGCCGCTCGGCGGGCAGGTTGCGCATGAGGTGGTAGAAGCCGCGGTTCTCTGCACCGAGGAGGTTCTCCGCGGGAACCCGCACGTCGGTGAAGATGAGCTCGGCGGTATCGGCCGCCTTCTGCCCGATCTTGTCCAGGTTGCGGCCGCGGAGGAAGCCCTCCATTCCGCGCTCGATCACTAGCAGTGAGATCCCCTTGCGGCCCGCCGCAGGATCTGTCTTCACGACGGTCACCACAAGGTCGGACAAAATGCCGTTGCTGATGAAGGTCTTGGCCCCGTTGACGACGTAATGGTCGCCATCGCGGACAGCGGTGGTGCGGATTCCGGCCAGATCCGAGCCTGCCCCAGGTTCGGACATTGCGATCGCGGTGATCAGCTCGCCGCTAACGTAGCCGGGAAGCCACCGCTCCTTCTGCTCATCGGTGGTCAGATCGACCAGGTACGAGGCCATGATGTCGTTCTGCAGGCCGATGCCGATGCCGACCGTGCCGGTCGCAGCCATCTCCTCGGTCATGATCGCGTTGTAGCGGAAGTCCTTCACGCCCTGGCCGCCGAACTTCTCCGGCGCCTCCCAGCCGATCAACCCCAGCTCGCCGGCGCGCAGCCACGGCTCGCGCGCCGTTATGCCGCTGCGCTCCCACTCCGCCGAGTGAGGCGCGCACTCCTTCTCGTAGAAACGGCGCGCCGTCTCACGGAACATGTCGTGCTCAGGCTCGAAGATCTTGCGCTCCATCCCGCTCCTGTCTTTACTCCCGGCCTCGCTCTCGCTCGGACTGCCTAGCACAATACGCTAGATCATCTAACGATTCTATGCGGCCTTCGGTGGCATCCCTCGCCACGGAACGCGTCAGCACGCTTGCCGGGATCCGCTGAAGATGTCATCTGGAACCCGGCTGCTCCTTCCCGCTACCGCGGCCGACGCCGCCGAGCCGGCGCCCGCCGCCGAGCGCAGCCGCTAGATGGATTGAGTGCCGGGCGGGCCCAGCCCGAGATGATCGCGGGACCGCCGGTCATGCGCCGCATGGCCCCTTTAGACCTGCCGTCGCCCGGGTCACCCAGAACCGAAGACGAAGTCTTCGATAAGCGCGGCGAGCTCGACCGGGCGATCACCCTGGATGGAATGCCCTGCTCCGTCGACCATCTCTAGCCGCGTCCCCGGTCGCAGGCGCCGGAATTCCGCGCGGTCCTCATCGGTGACCACGCCCGACCTCGCTCCGCAGACAAGCATGACCGGAACCGTCACAGCTGCCACGTCAGGCCACAGACCAGCGAAATCAAGTTCGCCACCGGGCGGGCGCAACCGGTCGTAGCGCCAGGCCCAGCGGCCGCCGGCCAGCTCACGCGCGTTGTGCAGCAGCCCTCGGCGCAGCGAGCTGACCGAGCGGGACGGGTTGAACCTGATGGTCCGGTCCAGCAGCTCATCGAACGAGCCGAAGGTTTCCGGGCCCTGCACGAACTCTGCGATCGGCGCGGATTTCTCCGCCGTGACCCCCGGGGTGACGTCCACCACGACCAGGCGACGCACTAGCGCAGGATGCATGGCGGCGAGCCTGAGAGCGGTGAGTCCGCCGAGCGACATGCCGATTACAGCACGTGCCCGCGGGGCTAGCGCGCCAACGACGGCAGCGAGCGCCTCGGCGTTGCGCGCAGGCCAGTAATCCCGGTCGCCGCGCCAGCTCGACCGACCGTGCCCGGGCAGGTCCACAGCGATCAGCGGACGGCCGAGCGCCAGGGCAACGGTGTCCCAGGTGTGCGCGTTCTGCGCGCCACCATGCAGCAGCACGGCCTCGGGATCGGCCTCCCCCCAGACCAGCACGCTAACCTGCTGGCCGGGCGCGACGTCGACGAACTCGCGACGGACCGACGGTGGCTGCGCCCAGGGCAGCCCGTACTCGGCCGCGTTGTCGGACAACAGGTCGAACTCGGCATACTCCATGCCCTGGACTCCGATCCGGCTGTCGGGCTTCCCGCGCGCTCACAGATACATTACACTTATACAACTGATTATGCAGGTTTCGCGCGAACGCGACGTCGCCCCGGCCGAGCGGCGGGCGAGCGCGCCCTTGAGGAGCCGACCCCACGAGTGCTTCCTGCCGGCAGGTCGGTCTTGAAGATGCTCGCCCGATGGAGTGTCTCAAGAGAGGACGGAGCGTTCATGACTTGGGTGGGCGGCAGGTCCGTCGTGGTGACCGGAGCCGGGGATGGCCGACAACACTGCGGCATTCCTGGCGACAACCGGCTTCGGCACGATCTGGATCATCGTTCAGTTACGGTGCGGTCGTGATAGCGCTGCAGTTGACGCCCGAGGCGGGCCGTCTCCCTGACCTTCCGCAGGTCTGCGGGCGGATCGAACAGCTGGGGTACGAGGAGCTATGGGTCGGGGAGGTCAACTACGTGGACGCGGTCGTCCAGGCTTCGGTTGCCGCAAGTGCCAGCCGCGTGCTGAGGATCGCGCCCCTGTTCAACGTCTTCACGCGATCGCCGACGAATGCCGCGCTGGCCGCCGCCGGTCTCGCCCACCTGGCCCCGGACCGCATCATGGTCGTGCTGGGGGCATCCTCACCGTTGCTTGTCCAGCGCTGGAACGGGATTCCTTACGAGCGTCCCTTCTCCCGGGTGCGCGACTACCTCGACTTCCTGCGCTCGGCGCTGACCGGTGAACGGGTGCAGGGCGAGTTCGCGACATTCAGCTCCGAGGGATTCAGCCTCGCTAACCCGCCGGCAACTCCGCCGGAGATCTTCGTAGCTGCAGCAATGCCCCGCAGCATCCAGCTCGCCTCCCGGAGGGCCGACGGCGTCGTGCTCAACTGGCTGACGCCGGGCGACGTCGGCCGCCTCGACGGGCTGCCGACCGACCGCAGCCGGATACGGCTATCGACGATGGTCTGCCCGAGCCCGGATCCGGCTGTCCTGGACCGACTGCTCAGGCCGCTGCTGACCGACTACCTCGCAGCACCGGCGTACGCGGGGCTGCAACGACTGGTTGGCCGTGGTCGGCAGCTGACGAAGATGTGGGAGCTGTTCGCCGTCGGCGACCGGGCGGGGGCGCGCCGGGCATTGCCGCAAGCGGTGATGGAGGAACTCGTGGTCTGGGGATCTCCAGAGGAATGCGGGCGTCGGCTGGGAGAGATTGAGAAGCAGACAGGCATCCGCCTCATCGCCACGCTCGTCCTGCCCAGCGGCGAGGATGCCCAGTCAGTGATGCAGGCCATAGCGGCGTCCGCCGCGGGGGCCGCCTGAACCGGCGACCTCGAAGACGGCCCCCTGGTATCGCCGTCCGGCCGCCCTGCGTACGGTAAAGAACCGGGCCCGCTGGTCCGGCGACGTGGTTTCGGAGGCGCACGCCGTGCGCCCGCGTCAGGAGGGCCGGGTTATCCGGGCATGCATGATCGCGCACAGGAGTGGTTCGGCCTGCGGACGTCCCACTGGCAGGACTGGCCGCTCGACCGGCTGCTCGAAGCCAGGGCGCGGGCCGGCCTGCGGATCAGCGTGGTGATACCGGCCCGGAACGAGCAGCACACGGTGGGCGGCGTGGTGACCGCGATCCGCGACGCCCTGATGTCGCGGGCGCCGCTGATCGACGAGATCGTGGTCATCGACTCGGATTCGGCCGACGAGACCGGCCGGGCGGCGGCCGGGGCGGGCGCGACCGTGCACCGGGCGCGCGACATCGCGCCGGCGCTCGGGGCCTACCCGGGCAAAGGGGAGGCGCTGTGGAAGGCGCTCCTGGTCACCCAGGGCGACCTGCTGGTGTTCATCGACGCCGATCTCACCCACTGGGGAACGCACTTCGTGACCGGCCTGCTCGGCCCGCTGCTGGCCGAACCCAGCGTGCAGCTGGTCAAGGGGTTCTACGCGCGCCTGCGCACTGGCACCGACGGCTCCGCGTCCACCGAGGGCGGGCGGGTCACCGAGCTGGTGGCGCGGCCGCTGCTGAGCTTGTGGTGGCCCGAGCTGGGCGGCGTGGTCCAGCCGCTGGCCGGCGAGTGGGCGGCCCGTCGCGGGCTGATGGAGTCGCTGCCGATCCCGGTCGGCTACGGGGTGGAGCTGTCCACGCTGCTCGACACCGCGGCCGGCCATGGCCTCGAGGCGATCGCCCAGGTCGACCTGGATGCGCGGGCGCACCGGCATCAAGCCGACCATGACCTGGCCCTCATGGCGGCGGAACTGCTTCTCGTGGCGGAGCGCCGGCGGGACCGCGGCGCGGCACCGCCGGAGGCAGGACTGCCCGGCACGGGACCGCCGGATGCAGCGCAGGCGGACGCAGGGCCGCCGGACACCGGGCTGGCCGCAGCGACGTTGCAGCAGTTCGTCCGGACCCGGGGCCGGGTGCAGTCGCGGGAACGGCCGGTCCCGGTGCAGGAGCGGCCGCCGGTGGCCACCCTGCGGGGTACGGCGCTGCCCGGCCGCCCAGGGGCGGGATCGTGAACGGCGAGGTGCCCGGGCCGGGCGAGCTGCGCCTGGGCCGCCGGGCGTTCGGGCCCAAGCAGCGGCTGGTCATGGCGATCGTCAACCGGACCCCGGACTCTTTCTACGACCGCGGCTCGACCTGGGACGAGGCGGCCGCGATGGACCGCGTCGACCAGGTAATCGCCGACGGCGCCGACATCGTCGACATTGGCGGCGTGCCGGCCGCGCCGGGCTCCGTGGTTGACGTGGGGGAGGAAATCCGGCGCACGGTGCCGTTCGCCGCCGCGGTCCGCTCCGCCTACCCCGACACGGTGATCAGCGTCGACACCTGGCGGCACGAGCCGGCGCGGGAGCTTTGCGCGGCGGGCGCGGACCTGATCAACGACACCTGGGGTGGCTGGGATCAGCGGCTGGCCGAGGTGGCCGCCGAGCATGGCGTGGGCCTGGTCTGCAGCCACGCCGGGGGGCTGCCACCGCGGACCCGGCCGCACCGGGTTGCCTATGACGATGTGGTCGCCGACGTGCTGTCGCGTACGCTGGCGGCCGCCTCCCGCGCGGTCAGCGCCGGGGTGGACCCCGCGCGGGTGCTGATCGACCCGGCGCACGACTTCGGCAAGAACACCTGGCATTCGCTGGAAATCACCAGGCGGCTGGGCGAGCTGGTCGCCACCGGCTGGCCGGTCCTGGTCTCGCTGTCCAACAAGGACTTCGTGGGCGAGACGCTCAATGCCGCGCTCGGCGAGCGGGTGACCGGGACTCTGGCGACGACCGCCGTGTCCGCGTGGCTCGGCGCCCGGGTGTTCCGCGCCCACCAGGTCCGCGAGACCCGGCAGGTGCTGGACATGGTCTCCGCCATCCTCGGCGAGCTGCCGCCCGCCCGCACGGTACGGGGACTCGCCTAGACGAGTAAGTCCTTATGGGATCAGTGGTCATATGCGGTCAAGGATCGGGTGACCGGCGCGCCGGTCTGGTTGTTGCGCCAGATGGCGGCGGCCATGGCCAGGATGCGCTGGGCGACGCGGATGGCGACTCCGGCACAGCTGCGCCCGCCGTGGCCTTCGAGGTCGAGCTGGCCTTTGAGGGTGTCGTTGACCGACTCGATCAGCTGGCGGACCTTCTTGAGCATCGGCTCGCCGTAGCGGGCCTGCTCATCAGCGCGGGAGGGCCGCATCAGCGTGATCGAGTAGCTGGCCAGCAGCTGCTCGAAGTCCCGCCCAGCGAAGCCCTTGCCGGTGATCAGCAAGATGCCGTCATGCCCGGCCATTACATCCGCCTCGACCTCCAGCATGGCGGCCAGGACCTCCCGCTCGCCCAGCTTTGGGTCGGCCAGTGCCCACAGGATCGGCATCCCGGCCGGGGTGCACACCAGGTACAGCCGCAGTCCCCAGAAGAACCGCGAGTGGGAGGCGCAGTAGCCATAGCCGGCCCATCCGGCCAGGTCCGAGCGCTGGACCGTGGGCCGGGACATGCCGCAGGGCACCGGGGTGGAGTCGGCGATCCAGCAGGTATCCAGCCAGAAGTCACTCGAGCGGGCGAGTATCCGGATGACCCGTCTGACCAGCCCGAGCGCGGCCCGCAGCCGCTTGTTATACCCAGACTGCTGCGGCAGGTACGGGAACATCCCGGCCAGGTGCTTACGCGCATAACGCAGCCAGTGCGCCTCGGAGGTGAAGCCCAGCAGCGCCTGCGCAACCGCCAGGCACACCAGCTCAGGGTCGGTCAGTACCGGCGGCCTGCCCAGCCAGCGCGGTCCGCCGAGCTCGTCGTCGATCTTCACATACAGTGCGGTGATGAGGGTCTCGATGTCGTTCGTCACACACCGGCAACGAGGCCCTCACCCTTTACGGCTCAGCCAGACTTCGGACTTACTCGTCTAGTGCCGCAGGTCCGTGGTGCGTGTCCGTGGCCAGCATCCAGAACGGGTGACCAATGATCACAGCCGCTGCCTTGTGCCCGTCGCCGCCGCTGCTCGCTCGCGAGGTCACCGGCCGCGATCCGGTTATCCCCGAGTTGCGCCAGGCCTGCGCCGAGGCGGTCCGGCGGCTGGTCCGGTGCGAACCTGACGTGATTGCCGTCGTCGGGCCCGGGCCCGTCACGGCCCGCTGGCCCGCCGGCCGCCGGCTGGACCTGTCGGCGTTCGCCCCTCAGGCCGCTGCCGCGGCGGATGGCCGCCCGCCGTTCCCGCTAACGCTTGGGCTCGGCGGCCGCCTGCTCGACCAGGCGGGATACGCCGGGCCGCGGCTGCTCGAGGCGGTCGGTTATGACGAGCCGCCCGCGGGCTGCGTGGCCCTCGGCGAACGGATCGCGGCCAGCGCCTGCCGGGTGGGCCTGCTGATCATGGCCGACGGAAGCGCGCGCCGCAGCCCGCGCGCGCCCGGGTACCTGGACGAACGGGCCGCCGCCTTCGACACCGCGGTCGAGGACGCGGTCCGCGACGGCGATCTCGGCGCGCTGCTCGACATTGACCCGGTGCTGGCCCGGGAACTGCTGGCCGCCGGGCGTCCGGCCTGGCAGGTGCTGGCCGGAGCGGCCGGCGGGCAGCCCCCGGCCGGAGCCGTACCCGGACGGCCTGCGGCGGCCGAGATTCTCTACTCCGGCGACCCGTTCGGCGTTGCCTACCTGGTCGCCTGGATCCCAGCTAGGGACTGACGGTCAGGCCGGCGAGCGCGGAGCGAGCCTCGTCGGCGATCCGCGGCACGTCGCAGGTTTCCATCACGTAGCGGAGCGCCTGGGCGTAGGCGACGTCGTAGGCCTGATCGGCGGGCGCCGGGGTATCCGGCACGACGCCGGTGCCCTGCCAGTTTGTGCCGGTGACCGGGCTGATCGAACGGGCATGCGGGATGCCGATGTGCACGGCGGCGCTGATCGGGAACGGCCGGGTCGGGTGGGCTCCACCGCCGGTCGTCTCGCCAATGATTTCCGCCCGGCCGAGAGACTGCAGCGTGTAGCAGAAGTCTTCACCGCCGGAGAACGTCCGGCTGCTGGTCAGCACGTACACCGGCCGGTCGAGGTAGCGGCTGCCCGGCAGGTACGGGTAGGACCAGAACTGCCGGGTCTCGCCGGTATCGGCGTGGAAGATGTCGTTGAAGTGCGTGGGCTTTTCCGGGAACAGATAACTGCACCACAGAGCGACGCCGTCCGGTGAGCCACCGCCATTGCGCCGCAGATCGATGATCAGCGCGTAGGTTCCGGCCACCAGTTCCATCGCCGCCGCGACGGCCGGCCCGGCGATCTCGGCCGGCGGCAGCCCCTGCACGTCGAGGTAGCCGACATTACCGTCCAGCCGTTCGATGCGGCGTATACCGAAGTTGTCGAGCCCTACCCGTTGGCGCATCTTCAGCCGCCTGGCCTCGTGACCGGCCGGCCCGTCGCTGTCCTCAGCGTCCCGGCCGCGGTCGGACTGGTCGCGGCCGGGTTCGGCGGATTCGCGCCTGGGGCCTAGCCGGCCGCGGCCAGGGCCGTTCCGGTGGCGAGATGGCCCACCGCCGAGACGCATCCGCAGGTGCTTGTCCCCGCTGGCCGCTTGCAGGTGCTCGGTAAGGTGCTCGGTCAGCGTGATCTCGTCCAGGTTGTCGTAGTCGCCGGCCGCCAGCCGCGCCTCGATCTCAGCTGCGATGCGCTCGGCCTGGTCTGGGAACACGTAGTTCTCGCGCAGCAGGGCCAGCGCCTTGGTCACGATCTCCCGGCCGGACAGCTGCTCCGCGGCCAGCGAACCGTCGTCGGGCAGGCTGATCGGCTCGGTGCCCGGATCGGCATCCTCGAGCACAAACTCGAGTAGCCGCGCCGAGGGCAGCCGCAGCGACACGTCCCGCCGGAGCTCGCCCATCTGTTCCCGGTGGACCTCCGCCCACGCGGCCAGGACGTCAGCACCGCCGGGCCCGGGAACCAGCACCCGGATCATCAGCTGGCTCGGCCCGATCACCGGGTCGTCGCCGGGCCGCAGCAACTCGGCGCGCAGCACCGCACCCGGCGGGAAATGGTCCTTTACTGCCCGGTCGATGACCGGTGCCATTTCTTCCATGTTCAGGCAACGTCAGCCAGCAATCAGCCGTTCCCGCACCCGGCCTGCCGGTCTCAGCCGGGCACGCGCGCTGCCATCAGGCGCTCGGCCGTGGACGGCCGAAGGCCATCGGGCCGGCCGGAGAAGTAGCGCTCGTACAGGTCATCCGGCGTCAGGTGCTCGGCGACCGCCAGCCCGCAGCGCGTGACCAGCGTCTCGGCTTCGGCCGGGGAGAACGTGAGACGGTAGGGCTCACCGGCCGCGGCGACCATCTCGGACTCGGTCTTCACCATCTCGCGGGCGGTCTCATCGAGGAAGGGCGCACTGGCGTCGTAGCTCAGCACGGCTTCTGATCCTGGCGCGCATGCGGCAATGGTGCGCAGGGTCGCCTCCACTGCCCCGGTGGTCAGGTAGATGATCACGCCCAGCCAGGAAAAGAAGACCGGCTGGGACCAGTCGAGCCGAGCCTGGTTCAGAGCCGCCTCAAGCGGCTCGGCCTCGAAGTCAACCGGAACGAAGATGTGCCCTTCCCCGATCGGCAAGCCGAGGTCATCGGCCCGGGCGCGCTTCCAGGCCTGCGTGGCCGGGTGATCGACCTCGAAGACCCGCATCGGGCCGAGGAGGCCGGGACGGCGCCACGCGAACGAATCAAGGCCAGCGCCCAGGATGACGTACTGGCGGTGGCACCCGGCCAGCAGACGGTCCTCGGCATAGCGGGACCGGACGACGATGCTGGATCGGCTCTGCCGTCGCACCGGCTCGGCAAAGACAGCCTCATCCGAGGCGCGGATATCGGGCCAGGCTGGCCCGGCCAGCATCAGCGCGTAAGGATCATCAAGGACCCACGGGGGCTCGTCATAGGCCCGGTGGGAGCCCCGGGAGACGGCCACGGCCATCGCCGTCGCGCTCGGCCGCCCAGCGTCCATGACGCCTCCTCTGCTCACATCCAGCTTCGTAAGACCGTAGCCCGCCTCCATCCAGAGGAGCCGGACGCGGATGTCAAGACGCGGATGTCAAGACATTGCCAGGCCGCCGTTGACGGACAGGGCCTGGCCGGTCAGCGCCCTCGACCTGGTGGGCTGAGATCCGGTTCTGAACCGGCCTGACCGCGGGTGTTGCATCTCCAGTTGCTGGAGGATCCACACTTTCAGGCATGGACGACGATGGCCGCCCGCTGCTGACGATCGGGCAGCTCGCCAGCCGAACCGGCCTTCCGGTCCGGACCATCCGGTACTGGTCGGACATCGGTGCGGTGCCGCCCGCCGGGCGCAGCCCCGGCGGCCGCCGGTCGTATGACGCCGAGTCCGTCGCGCGGCTGGAGCTAGTCCGCACCCTGCGTCAGCTGGGCCTGGGGCTGGCGGAAGTGCGCCGGATACTGGCGCGGGAGACCGCCGTCGCCGATGTGGCGGCCGCGCACGTCGCGGCGCTGGACGCGCAGATCCGCTCACTGCGGCTGACCCGGGCGGTGCTCAGCGCCGTGGCCAG
>Ga0335074_10002596_pt1 | contig 24667 bp, 18 predicted proteins | sample Lox_Sample_23_FD_206715 | JGI IMG/M metagenome (GOLD analysis project Ga0335074, IMG submission 206715) | Soil microbial communities from Loxahatchee National Wildlife Refuge, Florida, United States - Lox_Sample_2.3 | ecosystem: Environmental > Terrestrial > Soil > Wetlands | place: USA... | reverse complement strand
GAGGCCGAGGGTGTCACGATTCAGAACGTTGACATCTGGGACACGGATGTCAGCGACGGCAGTTGGGGGTTTTCGAACGGCGAGAAGCCGCTGGAGGAAGCCGCCTGGGGTGAATACTTCGGCGCCACCACACCCACGATACCGGTCGTGACGATCGGTAGCGGTGACGACACGCTGGCGCTAACGATCTCAGAGGATCCTGGCGAAAGCAACGCGCAATTCACAGTCCTGGTAGACGGCCAGCAGATCGGCGGGACACAGACGGTCAATGCCGCAGCTCTACAAGCCAGCGGGCTTGCTCAAACCTTCGATGTCAACGGAAATTTCAGCGCTGGCAGCCATGTGGTCACCATCGATTTTCTCAATGCGACATCCGCTGGCGACCCGGGATCTGACGGTGTCCTATATCTTACCGGCGCGACCATCAATCTGTCGGCGATCACTGGTGCCACACTCACAGAGACAACGGACGGGCAACAGAGCTTCACGTTCACAGAGAGTGTGGCTTCAGGCGCTAAACCGGTTGCCGCTCTCATCTTCGCGGATAGTAATGGCCACACACTGACCCAACAGGTGATTTCGTCGGGTTCGCTGGATAGTTACAGCTATCAGACTGGCCTGAACAACAATGTGCACCAGTGGGTGGATGCCACTGGCGTACGTAACGTGAGCACCGATGCTTGGGGCTACGTTACTAAGGTCAGTATCACTGACACAACCGGCGCCTCGTACGCGGCCTACAACTTTGTAGAGGTTGACGCACGTCTCACCGGCGCGACCACGGCCGCGGGTCAAGCCGCGACGCTCGATGCAAACATTACCGAACGCGGTAGCATCAGCCTTGGCAGCGGCAACTATGACGTGTCATTCGTCGCCGGCAACGGCTGGGGTGCGGCAGCCGAGAATACGGCCAACCTGATCATGGGAAGCGGCGACGACACGTTGTCGTTGATCGGCTCAAATGGCGTGACCGACGCGCTGATTCACGCCGGGTCAGGCACTGACCAGATGAGTTTTATCGGTACCAACTCGGTCACGGTGTATGGCGGTGCGGGGACGGCAGCCGCAAGTGTCGATAGCGGGCAGAACATATTCATCGGCGGCACAGGAACGCTAAATATCGCCGGCAGGGGGACCGCCGACTCCTTCGTATTCCACGCCGGAGATGGGCTGATGACCATCGCCGACTTCAATGGCGCGCAGGGCGACGTGTTGCATATCGATGCGTCGCTGATGAGTTCCATGCGGGAAACAGTGCAGGCTGGCGGATTGATGATCAGCTTCGGCGCGGGGCCCACCGGCGGTATTCTGCTGAAGGGCGTCGGCAAGGTGTCGAACGGCAGCATCCACGCGATCTCATAGCTCGATCACGCTCGCGCCGGCTGGGTGGCACAGTCTGGCGTCGGTCTTCCTTGGTCGCTTTTTGTTCTCGCAGTCGCCGTCTACGGCCCGGAGACCGCACCGTCATCTTCGTGTACTCTCCACGAAATCCGAGCCGTTATCGGGTTTGAGGTCTGCGCGACGGTGCGGAAGTACACCTGAGGCTTCCAGATCCAAGCCGGAGGTCATCGTTCCGCACGATCAACTTACTCCGGAGAATCTGGCTCCCAGGCCAAAAGCATACTATCGCCAGTCCCGGACACCGGGGGCGGAGAGGAAGGCAGTGGTACCGGCAATCTCAAGGCTGCAACAAGCGCGCCGATTGGGCGCTGCATTTGGCCCGATCCGGCAGAGGATGCGCACGATCTCCTTTGCGCAATATGGCGAGGATGTACTGCTCTATACGCTGTTCGCGCCGGCGCTGCGCGGATTCTACATCGATGTCGGGGCGCACCACCCCTGGCGTCTATCCAATACCTACAAGCTCTATTTGCGTGGCTGGTCCGGCATCACCATCGAGCCGAACCCCGACGCTGCCGCTCTGTTTGCCCGCCGGCGGCCACGGGACCTTCATCTCACCTGCGGGATCGCGCGGGAGCGGGCGGAGCTGACTTTCTACAAATTCGCGGACTCCAAGCTGAACAGCTTCGATGGTGAGCAAGCAAATAGAATGGAGCAGGAGATCGTTGAGCGGATCCAAGTAGTCTGCCGTCCACTTCAGGATGTTGTTGATCAGTACAGATCAGATGGCGTCGTCGATCTGCTGTCGGTGGATTGCGAAGGCCTTGACCTTGATGTGCTCTTCAGCCTGGATTGGAGCCGTATCAGACCAACCGCTGTGATTGTAGAGGATTTCGAGCAATTCACCAGGAATAAGGATGGCATGACCCGAAGCCCGATTCGTAGTTTCCTCATCGAGCGTGGGTATGCGTTGGTTTCACAAGCCGTATTCAGCTTCATCTATGTCGATACGCGCGCTCTCGCGCGCCAGGAGGGAGGCTCCGGCTTCCGGTTGGAACACTCACAGCTCCGCGGGCTCATCTGAGGCGAGAACGGGCGTTATGAATGTGCCGCCGCCCTGGAACCGCTGGACATCGCACACGAATGCATCGAACTGTGACAAGGAACCATTCGTCGGATGGAGCGCGATCCGCTAGACCCCTTCACCTTGCCTGGATCGTGGGTTTTCGACACGAATGCTTCGAGAAAAGGAAGGTCACTGAGAGTCTGCCTCGAATCGCGATTGCAATGCCAGGGGTTTGATTTTGCTTGAGAAAGCTCCCGCGCGCATCGATTATGCGGCTGCCAGACGGCGTGACATCAGCTTGACGCTGGCAATGTAAAGCCAAGTCACTGCACTCTCTATCGTCGCTTCGACATCCTTTGCCAGACGTCGATTGCGGTTCAGCCAAGCAAAGGTACGTTCCACCACCCAACGCCGGGGCAGCAAAACAAAACCCTTGGCAGCGTCTGACCGCTTGACGATCTCCACCGTCCACTCGCCGAGGCTTTCCAGTGCCGTGGTAAGCTTGCTGCCGGCGTAGCCGGCGTCGGCAAAGACATGGCGCAGCCAGGGGAACCGGCCACGTACGCTCGCCAGCAAGGCCGGCGCACCATCACGATCCTGTATGTCCGCCGGATGGACGATCATCCCGACCGGCAGCCCGATGGTGTCTGTGAGGATGTGCCGCTTGCGGCCCTTGATCATTTTCTCGGCCGCATATCCGCGCGGGCCGCCAGACTCGGTCGTCTTGACCGACTGGCTGTCGATGACGCCAGCAGTCGGACTTGCCTCCCGGCCCGCGGCTTCCCGCACGTCCATCAGCAGCACGTGGTTGATGGCCTGCCATACCCCACTGTCTCGCCACGCGTAGAAATACCGCTGCACCGTGGTGTATGGCGGGAAATCCTTGGGCAGCAGACGCCACTGACAGCCGGTTTGGGCAATATAGAAGATGGCATCGACGACATCGCGCAGACTGGTCTCGCGCGTCCGCCCGCAGTGCGCCGGCGGCGGCAGGTATGGCTCGATCACACGCCACTCCTGCTCCGCGGTATCACTTGCATAGCGCAGCCCGTCGCGCCGATACTTGCGACGCGTGATTTCAGTCCAGGCCATCGAATCATTCCTTCGTGTCTTCGCAACCACGAGAGAATCGAAGCCTCTGAAATCACGCAACCCCGCAGACCGCTCAGCAGCCCGGACATGGGCAATCCCATTGAAATGACTCGATACAATATTCCGGGACCATTCCGGGTCAGCCTCTTAGCGAGGCCGATCATTACCGATAAGCAGCGGCAACACGTACATCCCGCGTTGGTGCGGGTCAATCCCGCCGTCCGCGTGAAGGGGCGCTTCGCGCGGCATCTCCGCTATCAGGATACGGAGCTGCGGCTTGAGCGATGACGCGCAGCGCGAGTTCCGGCTGCCGGGAATTGGCCTGGTCGAGAAAGGATCTGCATGTCGTGCGCGCCACAGCGGCGCTCGCCGCAATGGGCAGGTTCAAGTAAAAAGTCGCACCGCGGCCAGGAGAACTAACCGCCCACAGGCGCCCACCATGGGCCTCAATGATTGACCGGCTGATGCGAAGTCCCATGCCCGTGCCGTGCGGTTTCGTTGTGAAGAACGGGGCGAAAATCTGTTCCGCCTCCTGAATCGGGAACCCAATACCGGTGTCGCTCACGGAAATAAGAATCTGCCCGTCTTTAGATCGCTGCGACTTGATGACGACCTCTCGAGCTCCATCAACATCCTTCACCGCTTCGATGCTATTGACAATTAGGTTCATTACGACCTGTTGCAACTGTATTCGATCTCCGACAATCTGAGGAAGATCAGTCTCAAGCTCCGATAGCACGGATATGTTGTATCTCGCGGCCTCATCGCGCAGGAGGGCAATGGTCTCTCGAATAATCTCGCTTATATCAAGTGTATCTTTTTTCGCGGGCCCCTTCTCGAATTGTGAGCGGATCTTGCCGATGATCTCGGCAGCACGTTGTGCGTCTCTTGCAAACCGTGTGACGACCCCGCGCAGTTCGTCGAGATCGGGTCTATCGTGCCCGAGCCTTCGCAGGCAGAGATTGGCGTTGGTGATAGCGCCACTGATCGGTTGACTGATTTCGTGAGCCAGGGATGCCGCCAGCTCTCCCATGGTGGTCACCCGGTTGATGTGCGCGAGATCGGCCTGCGCCTGGCGCAATACGTCTTCGGTACGCTTCTGGTCGTCGATGTCAGTCGTGGTACCGACGAACTTGACGACCTTTCCCTCGGAATTGCGCAAGACCACGGCTTGATTGAGGTGCCAGCGATATGTTCCGTCCCGGGCGCGGAGCGACCGGGTTTCCATCGCGAAACCCTGTCCCGAACGCACTCCCTCCCAAAAGCTCTTGGCTACACTCGCCCGATCGTCGGGGTGGACCGCGGTCATCCAGGCCTCTGGCTGTGACCGGACGAAGTCAAGGGTCTGACCGGCGAATTCGAGCCAAACTCGATTCACGAAATCTGGTGTCCCATCCGGCTCGAGCGTCCAGGCGGAGACGGGGAGATGCTGCAGCAGCCCGACCTGGAGCTGCAGGTCGGTATAGAGGGCGGCATTCTCGAGTGAAATTGCGGCTTGCGAGGCCAGCATCTGCAGCACGGCGACCCGGTCCTGCGTGAAGGCCCTCGGCGTCAAATTGTTCTCCAAATAGAGCGCGCCGACGAGCTTCGTCTGCTTGACAATTGGCAGGCACAGGACCGACCGTGAGTGCTTCAGCCGCACATAGTCGTCCCTGGCATACAAATCGTCGGACGAGGCATCATCCAGGAGCACGCGCACCTGCGTCCGGATCGCGTAATGCAGCACGGATTGCGGCAGATCGGACGGCGTGATGGCGGCCCGCCGAACCGCAACCGCGATCTGGCCGAGGCCAGTGGTAGCCTCTGCTTCGATCCGCGGTTCACCGTCCCGAATCAGGACCAGCAACCCCCGCTCGGCCCCGGCATGCTCCACCGCGATTCGCATGAGCCGCTCGATCAACTTGGGAAGGACGATCTCACTCGAAAGCGCCTGCGACGCTCTGACGACAGTCTCGACATCCAGTTGCCCGGCCGATGGGCCAATCGTAGCCGAAGAGGCGGAGGGTTCCTCCTCGCGCAGGCGCGGGTAGCGTTCGTCGAGCTGCTTCACCTTTCCGTCGGCGCCCCAACGGTCGTAGCAGTTGCGCGCGTTGCCGAGATGGGCGTAACCAGCGGTTTCGATACCGCGGACCAGGTAAAATCGTCCCGCAAGCTCGTTGGCCACGGCCTCGTTGTGTACAAAGCCGCTTGCGTGTGCGGAGTGGATCGCCTGCTCGTAGAGGCGCATGGAGTCGAGGTCGCGGCCTTCGATCCGGGCGATTTCCGCGCCCACCAGTGCAGCGCGGTTTTCGAAGTTCTCCGGGCAATTCTCCGCCCATTCTTCGAGGCGGCGATGGTGCGCCGCCAACGCCTCGACGTGCTGCCGCCGCAGTTTGACCTCCGCAGTATCGAAGGACGCGGCTCGGGCAAGTCCGCTGTAAAACTCATATTCGGCTTCTTCAAGGGCGCCGAGTGACGTCCAGAGCAGCCGTTTCGCCCGCCAAGACGCATCGATGGCCGCTGCGTAGTCGCCAGCGAAGACGCGTGCCTGCAGCTTTCGGACCCAATATCTGCACTCGGCCACGGCCAATGCCGGGTTGCTTGAAACGTGACGCTCAAACCGAAGCTCGTCGAATTGCTCGTCGTCGAAGCATCCAAATTTTGGAGTCAGGCCGCGGAGCGTTCGGATGAGCGCGAGTTGCGCGGCATTGAGGTCGCAGGCGAGGCCAAACCGGGCTCTCCGCGCAAACGCGAGGCCGCGCTCGGCTTGGCTTTGTGCGTCCACGAGCGGATCGCCTGCCGCGAGAACGTTCGTGGTTATGCTGTCGCCGCTGAACACCGCGAAGGTGAACGGGCCTCCCCTGATTGCCGCGTCGAATGCGCGATGCAGAAGATCTCGGCACGCCTTGATTGGCCTGGTCCATGGCATTACGCGATCCCCGAACGGCTGATAGGTCGGGGCCTGAAAGCGTCTCAATCCGCGCTGTTCGACCAGTTCATAGCCGAGCTCCGCAAACCGATAGCCGGCCTGGTAGTCGCCGAAATGCGCTCCGGCGATCATGCCAAGCAGTACGTAAGCGACACACGAACCGTCGCCGTGACCGTGCTCGAGGCCAAAAGCAACCGCGCGACAGATCTTCAGGGAGAGAAGGTTTAGATCCGTGAACATCATCGGCACGAGCTTTGACAGAACATTTAGAGTCGCAATGGCGACGGGGTCATCGATCAAGGGCAGCTCAATCAGATCCTCGATCGCATAGCTCCTGAGCCGGGAGGAGATCCGATCATATTCGCGGCGCGCCTCCTCTTTCGACGGATGAGGAGACCATTCAATTCCTTGCTTTCGGAGGTAGTCCAAACTAACGCCAATCGCGCGATCGATTTGATCGAGGGTCATATACAAATCAACGCGCAGGCACGCGACAGCAGAGTCCTCTACCGTGCTTGCGGCGCGGGTTGAGAGCATCTCCAATCGCTGCGCCCCATCGAACACGGCGCCAGTCAGGAACTCGCATTCGGCCCGATTTAGCTCCAGTGCGTACATCAACTCGCGCTGGCGCTCCCAGGCATCCTCCGACAACAGCGCCGCACCGGCCTCGAAATAGGTGAGTGCCGAGGCGTAAGCAGTGGACCCCTTTGCGCGCTTGCCTGCGACCAGATTTAGCTCGGCTTGATGATCGCGTTCCTCTTGTTGGGTGACCAGCACAGCGCCACGGTTAAGCTGATTGACGATCTCGAAAATACGCTCCTCAAGAATGGCGGGCGGCGTATCTGCCACGAGCAGTCGACCGATCCGGAGGTGGGCCTTGGCGCGTGCTTCCTCGGGGATCAGCGAGTAGGCAGCTTCCTGGATTCGGTCATGCTGGAATGCATAAGACCCTTCCAAACGGAGCACGAGCCCGGTTCGAACCGCCTCCCAAAGGCTTTCATCAAGGTCTTCCTGCGAGATCTCGCAGACCGTCCGAAGGACAGAGAATTCCGCGCTGGAGCCGACACAGGCAAGCTGGCGGAGCGACGCTTGGGTTTCGCGCGGCAAGCGGTTGAGCTTGCCGACCATGAGATCGACCACGTTGTCGGTGTAGCGCTTAGCGTGGATGCGTTCGAGGTCCCACGACCATCGCGCCTCTGCGTGATCGAAAATCAGCAGCGCTTCGTCCGCGAGCGCATGAAGGAACTGAATAGCGAAAAACGGATTGCCACCGGTCCTCTCCTGCACGAGTTGCGCGAGTGGGCGGGCGCGCTCCGGCTTGCAGTGCAAGGTGTCGGCGATCAGGTGCCCGAGGCCGTCACTGCTCAACGGCGCCAATACGATATCTTGGACTGTGGCACCCCCTCGGCGGATCGCATCGAGCTTGCGCAGGAGCGGGTGCCCGGAATCGACCTCGTTGTCCCGATAGGCGCCGATCAGCAGCAGATGTCGGATGTCGCCCTGCGTTAGAAGATCTTCGAGCAGCTCCAGCGTGGCGGCGTCAAGCCACTGCAGATCGTCGAGGAACAGCGCCAGTGGATGCTCCGCATGCGCGAAGACGCCGATGAACCGCCGCAGCATCGCCTGGAACCGGCGCTGGGCGTCCTGCGGCGGCAGATCGACAACCGGCGGCGGCTGGCCGATGACGAGTCCCAGTTCGGGGATCAGCTCCGCGATCAGCCGGCCGTTCGATCCCAGGGCCCCGCCAAGCGCCTCCCGCCAGTGCTGGAGCTCTGCCTCGCTCTTGCTGAGGATCTGCCGGACCAGCCCTTGAAAAGCTTGCGCCAAGGTGGCGTAAGGGATGTCGCGCTTGTGCTGGTCGAACTTGCCGGAGGCGAAGAGGCCGCGGGGCGGGACGAGGACTCTGTGAAGTTCGTTCACCACCGAGGACTTGCCGATGCCGGAATATCCGGAGACGAGAACCAGCTCCGGCGCGCCAGTCGCGACGACATTCTGAAATGCGCCGAGCAGCGCGGCGACTTGGCGCGAGCGCCCGTAGAGTTTCTCGGGAATCAGCAGCCGATCCGGCACGTCATGCTGACCAAGCGAGAATTCGTCGATCCAGCCTCGCGTTTCCCATTCGGCGCAGCATCGCCGAAGATCGTGCTCGAGGCCGGCGGCGGTCTGGTAGCGATCCTCCGCGGTCTTGGCAAGCAGCTTCAGGACGAGCCCGGACACAGCCGCCGGAAGGATCGGGACACGCTCGTCCGGCGGCGCGGGCGCTCTGGCGATATGGCAATGAACCCATTCCATGGGGTCGGACGCGGCGAACGGCAGCGCCCCCGTCAGCATCTCATAGAAGGTGACCCCGAGAGCGTAGAGGTCGCTGCGGGAGTCGATCGAGCGGTTCATCCGCCCAGTCTGCTCCGGCGCCATGTAGGCGAGCGTCCCGGCGATGGACCCGGGCGGCGACGGCGCTTGCCGTTCACGCGGCAGGCGCGAGGCGATCCCGAAACCCGTCAGCCAGACCCGATCGGTCGCCTCGTCCACCAGGACATTCCCCGGGTGGATGTCCTTGTGGACGAGGCCGCGTTGGTGCAACCCGCGCAGAGCGGCCGCCATCGCCTCGGCGAGGCGGAGGAACTTCGGCAGCGGCATCTGCGCGCCGACCTGGCGCCGAAGCGGCACCGCGCCGGGATCGTCGAGCACCAGCATCGTTCGGCCGTGGTCGCGCACCAGATCCAGGGGCCGGACGGCCCACGGCGCATCCAGATCATCCTTCAGGCTGTATTCGTGCGCCAGCCGATCGAGGCACACAGCCGTTCGATTGTCGGCGGCGGGAATGACCCCAAGCACCGTGCGCCGGTCGCCGCCCGGCTCCTCCTGCGACCCTCTGCAGAACACGCGCTCGCCGTCACTCCACAGCACTTGGAGAGAACCAACATTCTTTTCGCCAGCGCCCGACCTGGTTGGCGTCATCGCTTGCGACCTCTCTCGCCCCAGCCCGGGTGAGGCGCGGCCCCCACCGTTAGCACGCAGGGGACATGCAAGGAACGGTTGACCGATCCGAGGTCTCGGAGCCCGACGTCCTCGGACGCCTACGGTCCGGTCTGGGTTCTTTGACTTCGGACAAACTGACCCTCGGCCTGTGTCCGGCAAACGGAACGGCCCGGACTGGGGATTGAGACTCGTCCGGCTGGCCCGTCGTCCGGTCCCAATGCGGACAAGCAGCTTTGACCCGACGCTGGCAACGCCCGCTCAGTCTCGCATTCGTCGTTCCAACGGCGTGCTAAATAGTTGGCGCACGGATTGAGCATGCTGTCCACTGACGGCTACCGCTATCCAGGTGCACCGTCGGAAGCCAAGGTCTCACGATCCTGCGCTCGCTGCCGAGTTGAACGGCGATGCGATGGATCGGCGTTCCAGCGGCGCGCAAAGGAGCGACGTGCTTGCAGCGAGCGTCATGTGCATCCGCGCAGGCTCGGTCCGGAGCGTCGGGTGACCCGCTGTCTCGTTCGAGCGCGACACCTAAGTATAATGGACGCCGGCGGGCGCGCTGGCGGATGGTGATGTCAGCACGACTGGCACAAGGGCGCCGGAATGGCGAATGAGTTCATCAGCGCGCCAAGCGCAACGCGGTGCTGAGGACGACCTTGCGTGGCGGGAGACTTCATGTTTCGTACAGACGCACGATGCAGGAGATCGCCGAGGGGGAGAATAGACCGTCAAGGGGTCGACAGCCCCTATTCGCTTTGTTGGTTCACAGCTCGGCACGTCTCGCCACGTCGGTGGGGTTCTGTGGGCGGCGCCGAACGACGGGCCCGGGGGTACGTTTGCATTTTCCATTTCGCGCGATGCAAAGAACGAAACGCCCGCCCATCCGCCCTGGTGCGATTCAGGCGCCGACCGCCGCAGGCGCTGCGCAAGTAGTGAGGGCCTTATGATGGGCAGACGCCCGCTCGTGGTGGTGGTCGTCGACGACGACGAGTCCGTCCGCGAGTCACTACCCGATCTCGTCAAGGAGCTCGGCTTTGCAGTCGAGGCATTCCCATCGGCAGAAGACTTCCTCGCCTCCCCTCACTTCGACGAGACCGGCTGCCTGATCCTCGACATCGGTATGCCGGGCATGTCTGGACTCGACCTGCGTCGCGAACTCATCCATCGGGGATTGGAGATTCCGATCGTCTTCATCACTGCTCACAGTGATTTGACCGTCCGCCCGCGACTGCTCGAACAGGGGGCGGTGGAGTGTCTGTTCAAGCCGTTCAGCGATGTCGCGTTGCTTGAAGCGCTCAATCGAGCGCTAAACATGAGTTGAGTAACCGGCAACACTGTTGCGCCTCTGGCTTCAGAGAGGGATAAGGGCGACGCTTCTGGCGAGTGCAGCCGTATTTCGATCGAGGCCATCAGCGTTGCCCAGCCTCGCGGCGACCGTGTTCGTGGTTGACGACGACATCTCGGTCCGGGAGTCGCTGGAAGCACTTGTCCGCGACGCGGGCTGGGAGCCGCAGATATTCGCGTCCGCGCAGGAGTTCCTTGCTCGCCCTCGGATCTTCACGGCAAACTGCCTGGTACTTGATGTTTCTCTTCCGGACCTCAACGGTCTCGAGGTGCAGAAGCTGATTGCCAGCGATCGGGTCGACATGCCGATCATTTTTATCACCGGCTACGGCGACGTGCCGATTACCGTCCGGGCGATGAAGGCAGGAGCCGTCGAGTTCCTGACCAAGCCATTCGACGACGATGTGCTGTTGAATGCCATCCGACAGGCCATCGAGCGCAGCCAAGCTGCACTCGATCAGGAGGCAGAGATCAAGGTGCTCCGCGACCGCTACGCATCGCTCAGCCGTCGCGAACAGGAGGTCATGGCGCTGGTGGTCTCCGGCCTGATGAACAAACAGGTCGGGGGCGAACTCGGAATCAGCGAGATCACCGTGAAGGCGCATCGAGGCCGGGTGATGCAGAAGATGCAGGCCGGTTCGTTCGCCGACCTCGTGAACATTGCCGGCAGACTCCGCCTCTCGCGATAGCGCCGAGGGGCTGACGCCCCGCAGATCGATCCGGTTCCGAGCGCAGGCCGCGCCGGTGCCGCTGGCCCGCACCTCCATCGCGCCCCGCGCACGGCAACACCGTCCCGCGAACCGGCCGCCGTTCTCTGTTCCGCCCCCGACGCCCATCCGTCGCCAAGCCCGCAACAAAGACGCGCCGGCTATGCGTGGATTCTCGCCGCCAGTCCCTTGGTGTGGTCCGGTGGCAACCTATAACATTCGACCGAGCGTTAGCCCTCGTCGAAGGCGCTCTCCGCCACGCTTGCTATGAAATTGCGTGCACCGCCTCCACGATATCTCTTGCCGAAATGCCGAAGGCGTCAATCAACTCATCCGGCTTGCCGGAGTGCGGCATCTCCCGCACCGCGATGAACTGCGACTTGGCAGGGGCGACGCTGGCCTGCACAAGGGCAGACAGGACCGCCTCGCCTATTCCCCCTTCCGCCCAGTGATCTTCCACGGTGATGAGCCGACCGCCTAACCCATCGACGGAAAAGAGCTCGCCAAGGAGATTGCCGCCACATTGACGCAATAAAGGTCGATCACCCGCACGGCTGTGCCGTCCGCTTTCAACTGATCGGCGGCCTTTAGCGCCTCGTGTAAGGCGACTCCCGCGCCGATCACCGTCACTTTATCTTGCAGGCTCTGTCGCAGCACCTTGAATCCAGGGATCGGGAACTTCTCGTCCTTCGAGTAGAGGATCGGAAATTTCTGCCGGGAGGTTCGCAGATAGTTGATGCCTGCCCGCCCCACCATGGTTTCCGTAAGCCTCTCGGCGGAGATGGCATCACTTGGGTAAAGGACGGTCGAGGAATAAGCGGCGCGAAATATCGCGATATCCTCCAGCGCCATCTGCGATGGACCGTCCTCGCCGATCGAAACGCCGCAATGCGATCCGCACAGGTTGATGTTGCTCCGGCTGATTGCTGCCATGCGGACCTGGTCATAGGCGCGCGCCAGGAAGCACGCAAAGGTATCGAGGAAAGGCACCTTGCCGCGCGCGGCGAGTCCTACGCCCGCGCTCACGAGATTCTGCTCGGCGATGTAACCCTGATAGAAATGATCCGGGAAGGCGTCGCCAAATATTTCCGAGAAAGTCGAGTTCTTCACGTCGCCCGAGACAGCCACGATGTGCGGATTCACCGCGCCCAGTCGCTTGAGGGCAAATCCGTAGGCCTCGCGCGTCGCGACAGGCTTTGAAGGATCGTAGTCTGGCGACGCAGGAGCCGGGAAATGCGGAGGTTTAGGGAACGAGGTCCTGGCATAGGACTTGCCGGGGTCATGGGGAAGGTCGATTGCCGGTCCGATTTCCTTGATCGCGGCAGCGAGCTGATCCTTCGGAATCGCCCTGCCATGCCAATGCTCCTTGCCGGCAATGGAGCTGACTCCATGACCTTTAATCGTCCGCGCGAGGATTGCCTGCGGTCGGCCATTCGTCGCCTTGGCTTGATCGAGGGCGGCGAGCACTGCGGCAACATCGTGGCCATCAATGATTTCTGTCGCCCAGCCTCCCGAGTCGAACTTCTTGCGGTAAACCTCCATGTCGTGCCGGTACATTATCAATTCGCTTTGGCCCAACGCATTGACGTCAGCCAGAACCGTGAGGTTGTCGAGTCCGTAATGTGCGGCGAACGCTGCCGCCTCCCACACCTAACCCTCAGCCATTTCGCCGTCGCCCATCAGCACGTAGACACGCGTTGCACTCTTATCCATACGCGCGCCGATCGCGAGCCCCGAACCGACAGATAGTCCCTGGCCAAGCGAACCTGTCGCGGCGTCGACACCGGGAATGCGCGGCGTCGGATGACCTTCCAGCTCGCTTGAAGATTCGCGCAACGTCATCAGGCGCGACTCCGGGAAAACTCCTGCCTCAGCCAGCGCGGCGTAAAGCACCGGCGCGCCGTGGCCTTTCGAGAGAACGAAACGATCGCCATCCGGCGAGTTAGGGTCTTTCGGATCAAACTTCATCGCGTAAAAAAACGTTCCGACTACCAGCTCTGTCGCGGACGTGCAGGATGTCGGATGTCCGGAACCAGCCGCGGTTGTCGACATCATCGAAAGAATGCTCAATCGTTTTGCTTTTTGTCTTATGGCCTCGATAGTTGCTGCGGATGGCGCAGTAGCGGTAGTGGCAGTCATAAGACCTCTCCCTCGGGTTCCAGCTTCTGATTTTACCCGATTCAGAATGGCTCGGCGAACCGCCTATTTTTCTTGCTCGTGCAACGCAAAAGTGAAGCTATTAGCATGGGCTGCTCTGGAAAGCCAGCGCCAGCGTGCCGACCAGCCTGTACGCGGTGCTTCCCGCGGGCACGCCCTATGTCTCCATCCAGCCAATCGACTATCCATCGTCCTTCGGTGTTACTTCCCTCAGCTCGCCCGTTGCTAGATCGTAAACGAATCCGCGAATGACCACCTCCGAAGGGATCCACGGGTGCGACCTGAGTTTCAGTACCTGCTTTTGTGTCGCCCGATTCACGTCGGAATAGAAGTGGAATTTATCGGGCGCCACTGCCCACACGCCGCATTGTGTGTGGAGGTGGTTCTCGAACTCCTCTTCCGAGAACATTTCCATTCCGCACCCAGTGTGCCCGATGACCATGACCTCTCGCACGCCGAGAACGTGAATCGAAAACATAAGAGACCGCACAACATCTGCCGTTGCTGCCGTTCCGACGTTCCGAATCACATCCGCATCGGCGGGTTTGATGTGCAGCCATTCGAGCAGTTGGTTCAAACGTGGGTCCATGCAAGTGAGGATTGCAATCTTCGGAGCTGGCTTGTTTGCCAGCGAGGGATCATGGTGTTCTGCTGTCTTGCGGTTTGCCGCAATCGCATGTTCGATCAAGCTCATTTGCACTCTCCTAAATCGCGTTGCAAGTCCGGGACTCGGTTTGCGACAACGCGTCGTGTGATGTTGTTTACGCGGATCCAACTCCCTCGGGGGGGACTCGTCATTCTGTTGTGAAAGCTCTGGAGAGCATGAAACCCCATCGTCGGCAACGTCGTCTCCGGTGGGACAAACCACAATTAGACCAAGGTATCGATCGATCCTTGGTCTAGTGGCGCTCCTACAGCATTACGGCCGTCGGGAAGGCTTACATCAACACAGCAAAGCGCCGTCATTGGACGCACTCATTTGCGGGGCCTCCCTCCATGGGATCAAGCGGCTCATCGGGCTCGAACGGCTCCGCACAACACACAGGGCGCCGACCGATGTCACCGACGGCGCAAACTTTTTTCATTGTGTACTCCCCCCATATGGGTCCTCGGGCGCTTCGCCGGAGGCCAATGCGCCGCTTAATCGGAGGACGTCTATAATACTTTGGTGTCGGTCGTTGGGCGAGGCCTGCGGCATCGATCTCGGAGGCCGACGGGCGACACCTTCGTCCAATAGACGTGCGCTTGGCCTGATTGCAAGTTCGCGCCGTCGAGGCGGAGGCCGGATCGGTGCCCAAGTGCCGCGCTGGAACACACAGAAGAGGGGAGTCCAAGTGTATGGGATTCAGCTGTCCCCTGGCCCCCACGGGCGGGCACTTGTCATGGTATTTCCGCGGAGTCCGTTCCTTTCCGATGCTGAGCGCCGAGGCAGAGCGGGCCCTGTGTTACCGCTGGCGCGACCACCATGATATTAGTGCTGCACACCAGCTATATAGTTGGGAGTCACCTTCGCCTTGTTGTGAGAGTTATCAAGGTGTATCGCGGCTATGGCTTGCCGTTGGAAGACCTGGTCGGCGAAGGTTACGTTGGCATGATGCGGGCGCTCTGCCGCTTCGATCCGGACCGGGGTGTGCGCTTCGCCACTTTCGCGCTCTGGTGGGTACGCGCTTCGATCGAGGAGTACATCCTGCACGATTGGTCCAATGGGGTGCTTGGAGGCTCGGCGCCAGTGGATGCCTTTCGTCATGTCGCGATTGGGGATGACGATGAGGCGCGCATTGAAATGCACCGTGAGGCTACTCGCGATGTCGATTTCGAGATGGCGGATGGGTGCTTTTCGATGACCATGAAGGAGACCATCCATACCGAGAATAGCCTCAACTATGGTCCGCGAGACACCGGCGTGCGCTTGCGAGCCGGCGGTTGGTCCCCGTTGGCTGAGTAATCAGGAGAGACTCTCCTCACTGATTTTGGCGACGGCGGGCCCTGACCCATCCACACCGTGCCTGTATCGATAAGTCGATGCTCTCCAGAATCATGGAAAGCTGTAACCAAACCAGGGGATCGACCTGCAATCTGGAAGGCGCACACAGAGAGCAGAGGTGTGGGATGAACGTGGAACGGGAGTAGTAGGATGGATGAGTCGAATGAGAGTGGATCCTGCAATTGTCATCGTGGCTAGGGTGAAAGGTCACTGTGCCATGTTACCAAATGCAAATGACATGACGGCCGCCATGCAGCCCCATTTCGCGCCGGCCGCCACCTCGATGACTTCCGGCACCGCAATCGACGAAGCCAAGGTGGGGCAGCTTTTGGAGAACGACGCCAGGCCGCGCCGACCGCTCGACCGCAACGCGACGATGCCGAAGGCGACACTGCGGGAACGGCTACGTCGCCCGCTGTTGGTCCTCCTTCCGATCCTGCTGGTTGCCGTCGGCACGGCGTACTATGTCGCCGAGGAGCCTTACGTTTCTACCGACGATGCCTTCGTCTACGCAGCCAAGGAATCGGTCAACGCCCGGGTTGCCGGCCAGGTGGTCGATATTGCCGTCGTGGACAATCAGCGCGTCAGGCAGGGTCAGCTCCTGTTCCAAGTCGATCCGCAACCATACCGGATTGCCGTCGAGCAGGCCGAGGCACGGCTCGACAGCGCGCGTCTCCAGGTCGACGAGCTCAAGGCCACCTATCGCCAGCAAATTGCCGAACTGCGATCGGCGATCGACACCGTGGACTTCGACGAGCTTGAATATGCGCGACGGAAAGCGCTCGTCACGGACGGTTGGACGCCGCGCGAGGTCTTTGACCAAGCCGATACGAATCTCAGGGTCGCCCGTCAGCACGTTGCATCGGACGCACAACAGATCGCCAACACCGTGGCCGCGTTGGACGGCAATCCAAATATTGCGGTCGATCGCCATCCGTCGGTCCGCGCAGCCAAGGCCCAGCTCGACCAGGCCAGGCTCAATCTCTCCTACGCGACGGTGGTGGCGCCCGACGACGGCATCGTGACAAGGGTCGATGACCTGCAAGTCGGCGACTTCGTCAATCCCGGAGCAGCCGTGTTCTCTATGATGTCGAGCCGACACATCTGGGTCGAGGCGAATTTCCGCGAAACCGGCCTGACCCACATGCATCCGGGTCAAGAGGCAGTCATCAACGTCGACGCTTATCCGGATCGCACCTTCAAGGCACATGTCGTCAGCATGAGTCCGGGCACCGGATCGGATTTCGCGGTCCTGCCGCCAGAGAACGCGACCGGCAATTGGGTCAAGGTGGTCCAGCGTCTGCCGGTACGCCTCGAGTTTGATCAGATCGATCAGACCCAGCAGCTCTTCTCGGGCCTCAGTGCCACAGTTCGGGTCGATACTGGCTATCGCCGTACCTTGCGCCATCCGCTCCAGACCATGCCCGTGAGCGAGACGGCCGAATGAGCACCAGACTCGCATCGAACACTGCAGCCGAGGGCCATCGCGCAATCATCGTCGCGGCGCTGATGGCGAGCTTCATGCAGGCGGTCGCCCTCTCGCTACCCAACGCCGCCTTGCTCTATCTCCAAGGCACGCTGTCGATGGCCGACGACGAGGTCGGTTGGGTATTTACTTCGTATATCGCGGCGAGTCTCATCACCATGCCGATGACGCGTTGGCTCGCAGGCCGCTATGGCAGAAAGACCATCTATCAACTCTCGATCGCCATCTTCGCCCTCGGCCTTGTACTGGCGGCGCATGCGACGACTCCGATGCAATTTGTCGCCGCCCGCATCGTCCAGGGTGGCGCAAGCGGCCCCCTCGCTCCTCTGTCGATAGCGATTCTGCTCGATATTTTGCCGCCTCCACAGCACGCTCGTATTAACTTGGTGGTGGCCGTAACCCTAATTGTCGGCATCCTCAGCGGTCCCAGCATCGGCGGCTGGCTCAGCGAATATCACGGCTGGTCCTCGATGTTTTATCTTCTCCTGCCGGTGGCAGGTTTCATCTTCCTGGCGGTGTCGCTCTCGCTTCCGGAGAAGAGGGCCGAGCAGAATCCTGCCTTCGACTTCTTCGGCTGGACGACTCTCTCACTCGGCATGATCGGGTTGCAGATGCTGCTCGACCGCGGCGAGCGCATGGAGTGGTTCAACTCGGCCGAGATCTGGGCAGAGGCGATCGCCTCGGTGCTTGGGTTCTACCTTTATCTTGTGCACGTCCTGACCACGAAGGTTCACTTCCTGGATAAGGCGTTATTCAAGGATCGCAACCTCGTTCTTTCCGCGATGATGTACTTCGCGTTCGGCTTTGTCCTGCTGCCGACCATTGCGTTGACATCGCCGATGCTGGACGAACTGCTCAACTACCCGGCCGACACGACCGGTTACATGGCGATTCCGCGCAGCATTGCGCTCGTGGGAGCGCTGATCTTAGCGGCGCGCATTGTTCCGGCGCGGATCGACAATCGGCTGCTCCTGGCCGGTGGAATGGCGCTCGTCGTCTACGCCAACTGGCGGATGCTCGGCTATTCACCCGAGATGGACTGGTGGCCAGTTATCGTCGCGGGCGCGCTGCAAGGCGCCGGCCTGGGCATCTTGCTGCCGACGCTCACCAAGACGGCCTTCAGCACGCTCGATCCGACATTGCGCCCGGAAGGGACTGCGCTCTTCAATCTGTCGCGCCTCTATGGCAGCTCAATCGGCGTCGCATTGGTCCTCTTGTTCTTCTACGACAATACCCAGGCCATGCACGTCGCGCTCGCAAAGGACCTCACGCCTTACCGCGCCGCCGCTCGTGTCACGGGTTCGATCGCCGAACCAGGGCTTGCCACGCTCAACGAAATGATCACCGGTCAGGCAGCTTTGGTCGGAGTCATCGATCAATTCAAGGTCATGATGATCGCGATGTTGATCGTGAGCCCACTTGCACTGTTTCTCCGCAGACCGCGCCCAGCAAACCAACAATGAGCATGAGCATGGCAACTCCAATACGCTTCGTCACACGAGGGTTCCTCTTACCCGTGGATCTGGCGCGATGCCGGTGGTCGGGTTTGGCATGCTGATCCCCGATCCTGTCGCGACCACGCAATCCACGAGAACCGTTTAAGAAGTTGGATTTCGGTATCTCGATTGTGCGGGGTGATATCGTGATGAAGAGACGGTTGGTGACACGATGCAGGCAGCGCTCAAGGTACGGACGATCCGGCGGGAGGGCGCCTTCGTTACGGCGAAACTATGGAGCATCAATCATCGTCCTGGACAGGTCAAACTCGCCTTTGACGCAAGTCTCCGGCGACTCCAATTGGACTATGTCGACTGCTATTTCATTCATACCCCGTTTGCCCTTCGACCCGGTGACGAGCAAAACCCTGGTGATGAGCGCGGTCAGGTGATCTATGATTGCGGAGCGACGTTAATCGAGACGGGCGGGCGCTCGACGTCTCGTCGAGGATGGTCATTGCAAGTCGATCGGCTTGTCAGATGTTGGCCTGGGGAAGCTGCGAGAGCTGGTTGCGGCTGCGCAGATGCCGAGGCGGACTAGATGCGTCGCTCGAAGGTTCCATGATGGGCCTGATCGTTTCGGTTAATGTCGGACTGCCTCAGAACGTCGCATGGCAGGGCAGGACGGTTCGGACGGCGGTCTGGAAGACCCCGGTGACGGGGCGGATTTTCGCCCGCCGGCTCAATCTCGATGGCGATGGCCAGGGGGACCTCCGCGGCCATGGCGGCGAGCAACGTGCGATTATGGTGTACCAGCTCGATTCCTACCGGTACTGGGCGAGCTATCTTGGGCGATCGGATCTGGTGGCCGGGAATTTCGGCGAGAACCTCACAGTGGAGGGTCTCGCCGATAACGAGGTCTGCATCGGCGATCGCTTCAGGATCGGCGGTGCCGTGGTCGAGATCAGCCAGCCGCGTGACACCTGCTACCGCGTCGGCATCAGGCTGAATCACCCGGAGATTCCCGCGCTGCTGGTTTCGTACCACCGGCCCGGCTTTTATTTCCGCGTCATACAGGAAGGCGAGATCGGCGCTGGCGATCGGATCGTGAAGCTCTCTGACGGCCCGGAGCACATGACGGTTGCCGAGATCGATGCCCTGCTCTATTCGGCGCAACACCCGCTCGAAGCCTTGCGCCGTGCAGTCCGAATTCCTGCACTCAGCAAGGATTGGCAAGGCTCGATGCAGGCGTTGCTCGCCGCTGCCGAAGCGGGCGGCACAACCGGCAACGCGGGCCTCGGACTCGGCGCGTCGGCTCCCCCAGCGTGGCGTGGCTTCCGCCCGGTCGTGGTCGTGGCTTCACGCGAGGAAAGCGCGGACGTCCGATCGTTCGAGCTCGCCGCCGAAGATGGTTCGCCGCTGCCACCGGCACTGCCGGGCCAATACATCGTGGTCCGCATGAGGCGGGGCCCGGATCCTCCCGCCGTCAGGCGAAACTATTCGCTGTGCGGTCCGCCCGGGGCCCCAACCTATCGGATCGGCGTCAAGAACGAGCGCGGCCTCGCGAGCGGCTTTCTCCACCACAGCGTCCGGGCAGGCAGTCGCCTGGAGATCAGCGCTCCTCGTGGATCGTTCACGCTGGCGGCCGGTGCAACTCCCGCTGTCCTTGTCAGCGCCGGTGTCGGCGTCACGCCGATGTTGGCGATGTTGCATGGTGCGGTTGCTACAAAAGCCGGGGCGTGTCGGCCGGTTTGGTAGCTGCATTCTGGCCGTGATCGGGCCCACCATTCGTTTGCCAAGGAGGCGGACGATCTGCTCGTTGCGCTGCGTGCGTCCCATCGCGGCGTGATCTACAGTCGGCCTGTACCAGGAGACATGTTCGGCCGGGACTTCGATCGACCAGGCCATCTTTCACTCCAGCTGCTCCACGAGCTCGGGATTCCCCAAGACGCTGATTTCTATCTGTGTGGTCCGCCCGGCTTCCTCGATGATTTTCAGAAAGGCTTGGCGGCATGGGGCATTCCCTGGCCCAGGGTGCACGTCGAAGTGTTCGGGCCCGCACCCACACGCACACCTGGCATCGCCAGCGTCGCCGCGGCCTTACCTCATCGTCCTGACGGCCCTGCGGGCGGCGGACCCATGGTGACGTTCTTGCGAAGCGGTCTCGCCGTGCCATGGGACTCCCGCTTCGGCAGGCTGCTCGAATTGGCGGAAGCCTGCGCCATTCCCGTGCGTTGGGCCTGCCGATCAGGCGTATGCCACAATTGCGAGAGCGGCTTGATTGAAGGCGAACTCGCTTACTCGCCAGAGCCGTTGGACATGCCAGCAGAAGGCAATGCGCTCATCTGCTGCTCAGCGCCAAAAACCGCCGTCGCGCTCGACCTTTAGTGGTGCCGCCGCGAAATCCTTGCAAGATGGCGGGCGCACCGGGCGGCAGCAATATGCCAAAATGCGGATCGTAAGAACCTGCAAAGAGAGAGCCGGCCGCGATGGCTATCACCACGATCGGCATGGACACCTCCAAGTCCGTCTTCCAAGTTGACGCTGTCGTGTTGCCGTTAATGACTGGACCGAGAATTAGGCGCGACAATGGGGAGTGGAAAAAAGTGGGGCTGGCTAGAGCCGCAAACGTGGCAGGGTTCCCCGTCAGGCGAGGGATGGCACGATCGCTATGCGTTATTGAGCGGCCGTGAACGCGAGGTCATGGCACCGGTCGTCAGCGGTCTGAATGAACAGGCCGGGTGGCGGTGAGCTGGGCATCAGCGAGATCACGGTGAAAGCGCATCGGGGTCGGATGATGCAGAAGATGAAGGCGGGCTCTCCCGCTGATCTGGTGGAAGCCCCGGCAAAGCTGGGAGTCCACCGGTAGCTTCATCAGTATCCCCCGATACCAAGGTGTCTGCGATACTTTCGTCTGATGGACGTGCTTCCGACAATCTGGCTATCTCCGCCGAGCCCCGAAATTGGCCGGCCCACCCAGTCGTCGGAGGACACAGATGTCCGACAGTGAACCCAGTAAGCAGATCCGCCTTGAACGCCGCTCCCCGGCCCACTGGTGCGTTACCTTTGATATCCCGCCATTGAACATCTTCGGTCCGCAGAACATGGCCCCGCTGACCGCGATCGTCGCGGCCCTCGAAACCGACAGGGACGTGAGGGTCGTTGTCTTTGAGAGTGCGATTAACGGTTTTTTCCTGACGCATTACGACTTCCTCGCCAAGCCCGAGGACACGCTGAGCTTGCCGCTCGGGCCCACCGGCTTGCAGCAGTTGCCCGATGCGTTGGTAAGGCTGAGTCGTGCGCCTGTGGTCTCGATCGCCAAGATTCGTGGGCGCGCCACCGGGGTCGGCAGCGAGCTGGCGCTCGCGAGCGATATGCGGTTCGGCAGCCGAGAGAAGGCCATTCTCTCGCAATGGGAGGTCGGTTGCGGTCTGGTGCCGGGTGGGGGACCCATGGCGCGACTGCCCCGCCTCTTGGGGCGCGGCCGTGCACTGGAAGTGCTGCTTGGGGCGGACGACATCCGCGGCGACGTCGCCGAGCTCTACGGCTATATCAATCGCGCCCTGCCCGATGACGAACTCGACGGCTTCATCGATGCGCTGGCGGGACGGATCGCATCTTTCGAGAAGCATGCGATCGCGGAGACAAAGCGCCTCGCCAACCAGGCTGATCTCCCGCCCGATGCCGAGATCCAACTGGAATGGGACGCCTTTATGGCCTCACTGGCACGGCCGGCTACTCAAGCACGGATCAAGAAGCTCATGGAGAGGGGCTTCCACAAGCCGGGCGATGTCGAGACGCGCCTCGGCTACCATGTCGGACAGCTCGGTCGCTGATCTCGGCCGACATCGCATCGCTATTGTTACATCTCGTCAGGGCACCGGCGGTTCTTGCCGGCGCCGGGGCTTTGCTTTTCCGGGCAACTCCGTTCGCGTCTGAGACGAAGGTATTGGTGATACCTTTGTCCGATGGTTTCCAGCCATCGCCAGTGCCAAGCCGTAGGTTGAGGCAGTCGACCGAGGAAAGGAGATTCTGCCGTGAGTGCCGAAAAGAGGGTGGCCGTCGTCACCGGTACGTCTCACGGGATCGGGCAGCCCTAGTGGACGCCTATCGCAAGCAAGGTTACAGCGTCGTGGCGACGGCGCCAATGGTGAAGCAAACCGACGACGCCGACATCCCCCGCCTCCTCTGCGACATCGCCGAACGAGAGACGGCGCAGGCACTTGGGTGGGCGAGATCACTGATCCGCGGGATGGAGGCACGTACCGGGTAGAGCTCCGGGTGGATGCACGCCTTCATCGGGATCCCAGAACTGGGCGCCACGGTGATTTGGGGTCCATCCACCAGGCATCTGACCGCTGAATGCGATCTGGCGTGACTGCCGAAGTTTACGGAAGGAGGAGCAATGATGACACACAATATCTCCGCAATCGGGCGCCGCGACCTGCTGGGTCTGGTAATCACTGCTTTCGTCGTTCCCATTCCCTGGCGGCCGGGTGGTGCCCAAACTATGGACGCCGCTTCCGCGCGGATGCCGGTCGAGCGCCTTGATGACGCCTTGCTCGCGACAATGAAGGCGGGCGACCACACGCCGTTCACCGAGCGTTATCGCGCGCTTGCCCCGGTCGTCGAGCAGGTCTTCAACCTCGATGCCGTGCTCGCCGCATCAGTCGGTCTGTCCTGGGCAACGCTGCCCGAGGCGCAGAAGGCAGACCTCGCGACGGCGTTCCGCCGCTACACGATTTCCAGCTACGTCTCGAACTTCGACAGCTACAACGGCCAGAGCTTCCAGGTCCTGCCGTCCGTGCGCGCTGTCATCAGCGGCGAAGTGGTGGTTCAGACCCGTTTGGTGAGAGTCAACGACTCGCCGGTGAAGCTCGACTACGTCATGCGCAACGGCCCCGCGCGATGGCAGGTGGTGGACGTGCTGACAGACGGCTCGATCAGCCGTGTCGCCATGCAGCGCTCTGATTTTCATGAACTGCTGGTTGCCGGTGGCGTTCCAGCGCTGACGGCTGGCCTGGCCCGCAAAGTGGCCAACCTCTCCGCCGGCATGCTGGGATGAGAGATACGGGTTGGGCTCCGCCTCTCAACGATCACGGAGGACCGAGACGCTGAAGACGACCCGAGGCCGCGCGGCGCAGTCATGTCGACCTGCGAATTGGCACGGCGGGGCCACGTCGCGAAGCCGTCGCACCAAGCAGGGAGGCAGGCGCGTCCTTCCTGCGGCGATTGCTCGTCTGTCTTGTTGATGCGAGCCGCAAGCCAGCCTCGATGGTTGTGCTGCTCGGGGTCTTGCTCGCCGCGGTACGCGGCGTTTATGCCAGTCACCATCTCGGTGTGAACACCGATACCGACCAGATGTTTTCCGCCTCGCTTCCCTGGCGACAGGGCATCTGGCAATGGAGCGCGCGTTCCTGCGGGCCGAGCGGTGCTTGGACAGGCTAAGTCGCCATGCGCCGGCACCACGATTCGTGGAGCGGCCTTCTCATTACCGTTTCATCAGTATCTGCGGAACTACTTTCCCGAGTTCGAGCGGCAGACAGGGATTAGGGTTTCATTCGATATAGATGCATTCCCCATCTACAACCAACGCATGGATCTCGAGCTATCGACCGGCGGCTCGAGCTATGACGTGATCATCGTCACATTCATCTATCAGGGGAAATGGATAGCGGCAGGCTGGGTGACCGATCTGGAGGAGTTCACCATGAACCCGAACGCGACGCCGGCAGCATGGGATCCGGGCGATATTTTCGCAGGCGTGGAAGCCTCGATGCGCGATGAAAAGGGCCATACTTACGCGTACGGCGTAGAGGCCGGGGCGATGATTCTTCTCTGTGCGCTGCGGCAGGGCGTCGATCTCCGGTAATGTCCAGGGGCGCTTGTCGGCAATCAATCCGGCCGGCTCGAGGCGCCATTATCACGACGATGTAGAGGATCTTCTGAACCGCATTGTAGGTCGTGAGATCGTTATGTTTGATTTTCAATCGAAGCATGTCACGCACGGTCTGAATCACGTCGCGTAAACGGATAGGCAGAAGCCGCTCGCGCAACCTGCCGGTCACCACCCCGTAGATGAGATAGCATAGGCCGTTGATGATCAGCAGCCACATACCCGCGAAATGCCAGTTCAGGCTCCATGCCGCCCAGTCGCCGAGGCGCAGATA
>Ga0335074_10002595_pt1 | contig 24669 bp, 25 predicted proteins | sample Lox_Sample_23_FD_206715 | JGI IMG/M metagenome (GOLD analysis project Ga0335074, IMG submission 206715) | Soil microbial communities from Loxahatchee National Wildlife Refuge, Florida, United States - Lox_Sample_2.3 | ecosystem: Environmental > Terrestrial > Soil > Wetlands | place: USA... | reverse complement strand
CCGCTGGACAGATATTGTCGAGATCAACGCCGGAGGAGGAATGCTCACGATCAGCGGCGCCGATGGAACGAAGATCGTCCATACTCGCCAATTGCCAGACAGGCCACGACTGCTGACGGAAATCAAGCGCCACTGCGGAGAGAACCTTCCCTCAGGCTTTCCCGACGAAGCGACTGGCAAATCGTAGATCGCAGGATGATGCGGTCGTGGGCGTCGAGCATAACATCCTTAAAGGGGCTGACCAGACGCTTACGCGGTAGGTTAGTCACCCCTCAAAGAGTCCTTTACAGTTGGGATGTGTCATGAAAAGCGTTCAACTTTCAGATGATCTTTACAAGCGTGCTGCGGAATTTGCAGAGGCCGACCACGTTTCGGTTGACCGATTGGTGGCGACGCTCGTAAGTGAAGGCGTAGGAAGGTGGGCTAGAATTAAGGCGCGTGGTGAGCGCGGCTCTCTTGAAAAGCTCAAGCACGTTTTGTGCAAGGTCAGCGGTACGCCTGCTGACGTTTTCGACCAATTGTAGGAGGAGGCGGCGCTTCCGCCGCCTCCACCGAAAAAATGGTCCGTGTACGATACGCATGCGATTACTCCGGCAAAGTTGACTTTTGGGCACTTCATTACCTTTTTAGAATCTGCAACTTGCGGAAACTAAAGGATTTGGAAAAGTCAGACTCCCGCCGCCTCCACCAATAACAGGCTTAGTTGCAATAGTTTACAGACGTAAAGCGCAGGAAAAGCGAAGAACATTGCCACGCATAAGCTATTTAGAATTAATTAGATCCGAATCTCGATCCGTAACTCTGAAGAACCGCCTCCAGGAAAAACGGTCAATATTTTCGCAGGGCGCGAAAATATTCAGATGAAGGGATTCGGAGGCAAAAATGCGGACCGAAATTGAAGCTAGAGAGCTGGTCGTCTGGGCACCGCAAGAGTCGTTGGCGGAAGCGAAATCCCTCTTCGCTCGGTACTCACCGAAATTTCAGACCGTCCCGTGCAGCGAAATAACAGCCTTCGCAAAGGCCACCGTGAGCGTTCTGTATCTGTCGAACCCTGAACAGGACACTACAGTTGAGAACGCACTGGTCGCGCTACGACATTGCAGAGTGTCGAAGCTGCTGGTCTACACGCCACGCGATTCTTCACATTTTGCATTCCGCGTAGGAACAATGGTGGGACGTCGGAAGTTCTCCGAGGCTGAGTGGGCTTTCAATTGGCCACATTTGAGACAGCTTTTGAAAGCACGGAACATCCGGACCCACGCTCGGCAAGACCGAAATACGCGTAACGATTTCTCCCTCTTCGAAGCGAGACTAAGGCTCGGCCTAAGCCAAGGCCAACTGGCAAAAGCCCTGAATGTGACGGCGCGAACCTTGCAAATTTGGGAGGCCGGTAAGGGAACCAGCCAGATAGCTAAGAGAACAAGAGACCTGCGCGAATTGCTCTCGCGGATGGATGATTACGTCGTCGCCCCTACGGGGAAAGAATGGCTGTCGTCCCCACTTGAGGCATTTGCTGGACATTCTCCACGACAGTTGATCACCGAGGGCCGAATCCGCGATCTGGTCATCGAGTTCGACAGATTGCGAGAAGGGCAACCAGTCTGACTTCAATGGTAAGCGTACGGCCTTAAGCGGCCTTCCCCTCCGGCGGGAGCAGCCGTTCGGGCTGGACATCGCGCCATGGTGCAGACACAGAAAGTGGTTGGCGAGCGTCGAGTTCGCAGATGTCGGTCAGTTTCAGAGAAGCGGCAGATTGTGCAGTTGATGCTGGAACTTGGGGCGAGCGTCTCCGAGGTGCCCCGGGCGCATGGTGTGACCGCCAACGAGATGTTCGCGTGGTGGCGGCCATTTGAGGGGGGCAGACTGACTCAGCCCTGCTCGGCCCTGCTGCCGGCTTCCGCGTCATTTGTCCGAGATGGCGGTTTTACGGCCAAGTGGACTGGATTTGTAAACACTCGCCGGCCTATCGGTACTAACCCAGCTTCCGCACTCTGGATGCTACGGTGCCATCGAAGGTATGTGTCGGCCCGCGAACTAGACCAAATTAGTAAATAGCGTATCCGGTCCAATCGTGGTAGGTTGAGATCGGCGATTCTCCCAAGTCGGATGGCGAGACCATTTTCGGACGATCTTCGGCGCAGGATTCTGGAAGCCCTCGAGCGTGACGAAGGAAGCGAACCGGAGCTGGCTGTACGATTCGGCGTCAGTTATGGATATGTGAAGAAGATCCGGCGGCATCAGTTGCGAACCGGCCAGCTGACGCGTGTGCCGCATCGGCCGGGCCGTAAGCCCAAGTTCAGCGAGCCGATTCGTGAACGACTACGCAGTTGGCTGCGGCAACAGCCTGATCTGAGTCTGGGCGAGTTGCGGGATAAATTGCGCGAGCAGGCACAGCTGGGGGTTAGCCGGCCGTCGCTGTGGGTGGTGCTCAGGCAGATGGGTCTGCGGCTGAAACAAAGTCGCTCCACGCTCGCGAGCGGGACACAGAAGCCAACCTCAAGCGGCGGGAACAGGTCCTTGAAAAGCTCCGTTCGATCACGCCGGAGAGGCTGATTTTTCTCGACGAAGGCGGTGTCACGACGCAGATGACGCGTGCTTGGGGACGTGCGCCGAAGGGTGAGCGCATCGCCGAAGCAACGCAGCAAAGCCACTGGAAGGTGCTGACCACGCTGGGAGCGATGAGCCTGCGCGGGATCGAAGTGGCCATGACCATCGACGAGGCCACCGATGGAGAAATCTTCAGCGTCTTCGTCGGCCGGGTGCTCTGCCCCAAGCTGCGGTCTGGACATGTGGTTGTACTCGACAATCTGAGCGCACACAAGGTCTCTGGCATCCGCGAGAAGATCGAAGCCTGCGGCGCTGAGTTGCTCTACCTGCCGCCCTATTCGCCCGATCTGAACCCCATCGAGAAGGCCTGGTCGAAATTCAAGCAGTTGTTGCGGTCGGCCAAAGCCCGCACCCAGGAGGCTCTTGAAGAGGCCGTCGCCGCTGCGCTCAACGCCATCACTGCCGATAACGCAAACGCTTGGTTTGAGCACTGCGGTTACCGGACACAGAATTAACTAAAATGCTCTAGTCCAATTACTCAAGAGATACTCAAGATAGCTCTCTTATCGAGGTTCCGCGGAAAAACTGTTACGCTTAGGCGTTCTCCGAAACAAAGTATCCATGTATCTAGCCCTCAGAGGAGCTTCCTATGGACAACCTGTGTAGAGCAGTCCTCATCGCTTTGTTTTCCGGAACAATACCGCTTTCCTACAGTCAGAATCCCACCCTTATTGATCCTACGGCGGCCGAGTGCGCCAATCCCGGATGGGATGCTCGAGCACAAGTCTACCTGCCGCAGTGTTCGCCCTACGCGCTTGGGTCGTATCCTGGAAACCATTGCTTTGTGACTATCGATCGCGCGGCCCCTACCAGTCCGCAGACAATTACTCTTCCGCCGGGAACGCATGTTTGTGTTGCTCTGCATAGTCCCAGACCGACGGAGAGTGTTCAGTTCGAGCCGACGATTTCCAACATCCCGGCGCCCGATCTGGGCAGCAGTTTCCTGCCCAACCTTTCTCCGCTACAGAGCCTTGGGTTTATCGCCGGGCAAGTGAGTCAGGTGAGTCCGCACAATCTGCTGGAATTTGAATTCCAAATTCCTGGATTGGAGCAGCAGTCCAGTTTCGAGGAGCTCGCCCCCGCGCAGAGACTGGAGGCGCTATCGGTTGTAGCGACGCCCCCGGGAGCCCCGGTTCAATTGAGCGCTCCGCAGATGCTGGTGGTCGAGACCTCGGACACGACCAACACCTCCGACCTCACGGCCATCGTCGAGGCTCTGCCCGCCCCGGCGCAGCAGAATCTGAAGGATGCTTCCAACGCAGTATCAGCGGCGCACCAGTTGCAGGGGTTGGAGGCCGCCCAACGAAAGAATATCGCGGACGCCTTCACTACTGCCATTGCGAAGGCATATGTAAGCGTTAGCCCCGAGGTCCAAGCGGCAGCGCTGAGCAAAGCCACCTCGTTGTCGGCTCTTCTTAACGGGAATAGCGGTAAGGTGAATGAGTTGACCCTGGCGACGGAACTGTTCTCTTTGGGCCACACAGATCCGTTACTCCTCACAGCTTTCAAGAACGTAGCCGAGCAATCGAAACCGACCGCTCCCCCGTCCGACATTCCGGGAACGCTCAACCCGAAGATCGATACCTTGGACGAACAGGTCACCTCTGCGACTTCGGCGATCATACACGCGGGGAACCTTGCCACTTGTTTCTTGCAGTACAACCCAGTTGCACCCGCCGCTTCTGATCCTAATAAATCGGAACTCATCCGGTTTAGGGGTGAAGAAGGGGACAGAAGCAAAGTCGTAACGTGCAGCCCCCAGCTTCTCAACCTCGAGGGGGATACGCTTCGGACAGTACTCCAGCCGATCTATGACGACGTCAATGTGGCCTCCGACATCGGTCTATTGCAGGGAAGTTTCACCAAGCTGAACACGATCGTCACCGACGGTTTGAAGCAGTGCGCCACGACAGACGAGAGTCCCTTGGGGATATCGCCGAGCACGCCAAGCGGTGGGACTTCTACACAAGATCAGAGCAAGGTGAAACCACCACCACTACCCCTAGGCGCCTGCCGTGCATTGGCCGCAATGAATGACAGGCTCACTGCTATTCAATCGAGGATCACTCTCCTGTCGTCGCTTCAGGGGCCTTTGCAACAGGTGAAGATGCAGCTAGAGCGTCTACCGAAACATATGGATGACATCATCTACGAGCTTCCTATCAACGGCAGGTTCCAGCGGGGCTATACGAGCGCCTCGGTAGCAGTGGTGGTGCAACCCCTTGTTTCGCTGAGCTCACAACCAACCACATCAACCATCGCGACCGTGCCGATTACCTATGGCGCGGGACGCTATCGCACCTTCACGACTTCCACCGGCGTAGCGTTCCTGCTGGGGAAAGCGGCCAATTATTCGCTGCAACAGCAGGCCACGGCTTCGACGACAGGCACACCAACACCGGGTACACTGTGCTCCGGCATTGCAACTTCATCAGGCACTTCGACCAACACGTATTGCGTCGTCAACAGTCCATCCTCCTCACCGCAGATTATTGCGCCGGCAGTTTATCTCCACTACCTGCTTTTCGGCGCAAAAAGATCACCGTTTCAGGTGGGGGTCCATTTGGCCGGAGGCGTAGGGCTCAATCTCACACCGGCAAACAAATCGGCAGCATTCATGACCGGGGCCTCGCTGCAGCTCGGCACTGTGATGATTACACCGGCCGTCACGTTCTTTGAGGACCAACGACTCGCGGGAGGCTTCACGACCCAGCAGCTTTACACAACAAGCGGCACTGTGCCAACGAACATCGTGTGGCCCAAAAAGTTCAGCATAGGAATTACGTACGTGATTCCAGCGCTGAGCTCAGCTTCGCCGGCGAGCCCTGCGAGCAGCCCGAGTTCGAGCAACTCGAGTTCGGGTAGCCCGAGTTCGAGCGCGTCAGGTGGGGCCGGCGGGGGCGGTAAGAAGCCACATTGAGCGCTTTGCTCCTGCTTACAATCTCAGCGACCATATTGGCAAGAGTTGAAAAGCAGATAGGGTTTCGGCCTCTCACGAGTGCAAACCGCAGCAATCTGGGTTGAAGCCGCCTCAGAGAACTACGAACCGAGGTACTGTAGAATCAGATTTCACGTCCCGGGAGAATAGAGCGTGCCCCTTCTGCAACGACAGTTAGCGTCTATTCTTGCGCTTCTAGCCGTTTGCGTTTCTGCCGAGTGTCAGGATAAAAATCCGGCAATCACGGCGGTAAACCGTGAGGTCGGACTATATTTCTCTTCCACTCATATCGCCTATGCTGAGTACCTCCCTGCATGGTTCAACAGCGAACACGGCTGGGACACGGGTGGAGGATTCAAGGCGTCGGCTCCTTTCAGGACTCTTAGGACTGACTGGTTGACTGAGGCTAGTTACGAGTACAACGATGGCACTACAAAGCACACGCAGCCAAATACTTTACCAGTCGTTTCAGCCTTCGTTACTAACGACATGCTTGTTGGAGTAGGACCGACATTCGCGCCGGCAGCTCGCTTTTCGCTGACGCCTGTAGCCGATGCGGAATACAGAGAGTGGCATCGCGGTTTGCCTGGCAGCCACCTCGATTTGATAGAACACTACACGTTCTGGGCTCCTGGGGTAAGAGTGAGAGTAGCCTATAACCCAAGGGACCGTGTGGTGCTGACGGGGCAAAGCGGATTTGCATACACGGTGTTTCCGACGATGGCGGGAAGCGGTGACGCAAGCTATCAGGTGCCTGCGCATGTCTTTTCGCTTGAGCCGCACGATGTGTGGCGGGCGGGCCTGGGTGTCGATTACGCGATGGGGCGTCGCGTGCACGCTTTTGGTGGGATCGAATACTCCCGCTTCGGCTTTGGCGCGAGCGCAGACACCTACTACGGCCCTGGGTTGAAACTAAATCATCATGAGCCGAACAGTGTGACCGACCTCGGCAGGCTGAATCTGGGGATAGCGTGGTCATACTGAGGCGTGAATACGTCAGTCATCCCCCTCCTCGTTCGCGCCATTCACATTGCGTCCTTTTGCCAGCTTTACGGGGCTGTGCCGGACTCTCTCGAACGTCTGCGCCAGTCACTCCGCACAGAGTCTGCTATTGTCGTCGAATGGGGGCCGCGCATCGTGTGGAGTTGAACGCTTTTGCGCGCGAGTTTCTCCACTGGGAGCGAGCGCAGGCTCTATAAGAGTAAGCGGAAGAATTAGGAAGGCTTGATCGCCGCCTGGCACATGCCAATCGACTTCTGCGTCAACGAATCTGGGCTTTCAGCGACTCTAATCACTTATTGGTAATTGCGATTTAGGAAAGGCACCGGTCCCTATCGACCGCCGCGTTTGGATTGATACCGATAAACGGGCCAGGATTCCGCGATCCACCTTGTTGACGCGAAGTCGCCTACGCGGCCCCTAGGCGTCGGAACTGGGCTCCGGCTCGATGCCGATGTGGTCGTTCACAGCTCCGCGAATGCGCTGCTTGCATCCGAGGTATCTTTCCGTCGTTTGGACAGAAACGTGTCCGAGCAGGAATTGGATCTGTTCCAGCTCTCCGCCAGAGGCATGACAGAGCTTCGCGCAGGAGCGCCTCAGATCATGTGGCGCCACCTGCGACAAACCGACTGCTTTTGCATACTGCTTTACCACGTGCCAAACCACTCGCTCCGAAACTCCATTGCCCCAAGCTTTGCCTGCCCGACAAACGCATTGGAACAATCGCCCAGTCGAGATGCCAGCTGAAGAGACCCATAGATCAATCGCAGTCTTCACCCATTCAGGGACAGGAACGGTGCGGATGTGGCCGCCTTTCCCGATGAGGTCTACGATCGCCCAATGCTCCTCGCGTTGCTGAAAGTGCGTGAATTCCAGTTCTGCCAGTTCACGGCGCCGCAGTCCGCAACCGAGCAATACGGCGAGAATGGCTCGATCGCGCTTTCCTTTGAGCGTGTCGGCCGGAGGTGTCTGTAGAAATCGACGAGCTTCCTCGGCCGTGAGCCAGTTCCCGAGCCGAACGCCTAACTTCTTGACACCCTTTACGCGCCGAACTCCTGCTGCGAGTTCGGGACTGAGCAGGCCAGTGTCGGCGGCCTCGTAAGCCAGCCGTCGAACTGCGGCCAGTCGTCCATTGATCGTGCCGGCGGCAAGATTTCGATTCTCGAGAAATATCCTGAATCGCGTAACCACTACTTTGCTGAACGACAGGCGAGGTTCAGAGCAGTACCACTGAATGAACTCATCGATCGCATGCCGATAACCGCGCTTTGACTCACGTGAGCGAAGACTATCCAAGACAGCCGATTTGCTGTGGTCCAGATCAGGGAGACCAAGCTTTGCCTTCGGTCGCCTTCCCTTGGAAAGACTCTTCCGGGCGTGTCTGCTCATTCCATCCGCCTCCAATGCGGCGGACATGAGCGTACTCCTCCACTCGGAATCGTAGGCCGTGTTTCGTCAACTTGACCGCGGCCAGGAAGCGCGAACACTCACATAAATGGACCTTAGCAGGGGACGTTCGCCGCGCCTCACCATCCGGCGTGCTGTTGTATGTCGTGCTCGATGACGGAGTGGTGAGTCCTGGGCCTTCCCTCCCAAGCGCTGAATACTGCTGTGGAGCCAGGCCCAGGCTGGTCCGGTTCCTTTCTGAAGGCTTGTCCGCAAGGAACTGCTTGCCACGCGCTGGCGTCTGTGTGCGGTGTGCTGGTATTCCAAAGCGAACCAGTCGATCTACGACTCTGAGCGTTTGAGAAAACATCGCTGTTCAAAACTCTTATTCAGCCGGCTCAGCAACCTGGGGGGAACGATACACTTGCTTGCTGACGAAGATCGCGGCCGACGAAAGCAGTACGACCGATAGACCCAGAAGGGGGCCCAAGGTGAAGCGCAGCCCAGGATGGCGGGACACGATGGTTGTCCACCCTGATTCGATCGTATCTGGGATTCCCGTCAACAAGAAGCCGCTATGAAGATCGTCATAGCCTTCCACGAGAATTCCGAGAGCGGCAGCGAAAGCGGCGAGGCCGGTGACGAATAGCCGCAGCCGATCCTCGCGAGGAATCCAGCGCGCAATTCCATACAGAAGGCGAAACAGGAAAACGACGACAACCATGCTAACGAAGATCCAACCGTGGGACCAGAGTGCGGATAACTCGCGGCCAATATCGCGGCCAGACGCAACCATGACGTCAATCGTAGAGGCAATCGAAAACGGCCCGACCGCAGCGGGATTGCCGATGGTCACTGCAACGGTCGCGACAGAGTAGGTGACTGTGTCCAACCAAAAATGGCAGGCCGCTGTACAGAGTACGACGGCCGCCGCGAGTTCCGTGAGGCTTCTCGCATGAAGTTTCACCGGCGCAGCCGCGGCATTCACCAGCATCGCCACCGATGCGACCACCATCGCAATGGCAACGGCTTCCAAAATCGCCAGGTCGAAGATTCCTCCCCCGATCATTGATGTGTAGATGTTGAGGGTCATAAAGACCGCTAAGAACAGCGAGAATAAGAAATACTTGAACTTCGGGAGCAAGAGCGATTGCGGCCGCGCGAATAGCTCCACCCGCTCCGTTTCCGAGAGGTGAGTAAGGCGAAACGAGAACAGCGAGCGGGCGCGGTCTGCATAGTCAGAGTGATGCACCAGCGGATGGGTCAGCGTTGCATCCAAAAAGGTCTTGAGACCACCGGCCCACTGTGCGGCGCGGACGTCCGCGCGAAGCTCGATCAGAGATGTGATCATTCCGAAATACCGCCGGACAATGCTCACGGCTGCAGGGCCGACCAGCATGACAACCATTCCGATCAGCAGCAGCATGCACTCAAGCGCAAGGATTGTCATCACACTCCTATGGTCGCGCCAGCCCGCATATGCGCTGTGGGCTATCATGAACGCCAGGACTCCCGACAGAACGCGAACGAGAATGTGCCAGATCCTCTTGGTGGTTTCGAGGAGGGCATGGAAGCGGGCAAGGCGGATCGGATCGTTGTACGCAAGGTGCGCGAGTTCGTGGAGGAGAATCAATTCCGAGAGTGGGTCGGCCGCTTCACTGCGTTCCCACAGGCCGATGCTCACGGCGATCGTGGGTTCGCCCTCATACCGAGTGGCACAGGCAGATACTGAGGAATTCGAAAACCACATGACCGTGGGCGGGCGTTCTTTTTGGTTTGCCAGTCCCGACCAGAGGGCAGTGACTCTCTGCCGCAATGCATCGCCTCGTAAGCCGACCAGCCGCCTGAACCGCCGGTCCTTGGAATTGAAGGCAGACTTGCGGCTCGTCCGATAGGATCGCGCTGCAGCCATGACTGTGAAAACGGTCAGAGCGAGTCCGGTGAGGATTTCTTGTTGCTGGGTAAGGAATTCAGGATCGTCGAGACTGCGATGCGCGGCGGTATTCCCTCGATGCTGCCAGTCGTCAGCAAGATTGCGATTCACCAGCCCAACCCCCAATTCGTAAACGAAGTAGGGATACACCAGGAACGCGAGAGGCAAGATGACGGCGAAGAGCAGGAGGAGGTGAACGAGGATTTCGATCGATAGCGCTCTGCTTGCCGCCGCAGCCAAGGGATCGGGACGGTTCCGGTCATCCATTAGACGTGCTCGAACTTATGCCAATTTCCCGTTTGCCAAATGCGACTTGAGCCGGTCGGCGTCTCCCGCCGAAATCCTGTTTGCGGCCACTAGATCGTCAATGGACTGAAGCAGCTCCTTCAAAGGTTTGCTTGCGGGATTCGGCGCCACGTTGTGCTTGAACCAGCGTTTGGCCTCATCGATCGTCAGCTCTGCCGCAGAACCGCCGGCATCTTCGGCGAGCTTCTTCAGATATTCGGACCAGAAGCTCTTGAGGAGCTCCACCAGCACTGGAGCCAAGAGAGAACCTGCGATTTCCATACCGAAGTCGCCGGCGCGCCTGCTGTTCGCTGTAAGCGAACGCAATCCTTCAGAAAAGGAGCTTCCTTCCTCGATCTGCGTCTCGAGATCTTCAACAATAAGAGCCTGCAAGGGAAGATCACTGACAGTCAACCAGTGGACGGCAAGCCACAGACTAAGTCTCTCACTTTGTTCCACAGCGCTTCTCCTCGCCCATAAGGCCATCGGGGTATCGAGCAACAGTCTAGCAGTAATCCGCTCATGCCATCGATATGGATTGCCTGGTCAGGGCGCCGCGCCAATTTGCAATGATTACCGAAAGGTTCTGCTCATCTGTCTCATGGTCAGCTTCCTAGTATTTCGCATCTCAGGAGTTTTGTCCGTACTTTGCTGACTGTCAAATCGCACTGCCAGCGGCTTTGGGACCCATGTTCCTGCTGACCTCTTCGGCGCATTTGGCAAGGCGGAGGGCGGATCGGGTGCGATGGTTCCCCAAGCCATCGGGGGAGCAGGATCATCGGGTGACAGTTAACCTAATGCATCCACAGTAGTTGTTCTATTTATCCACATCGCATCGCGCAGCACAGAGACGCACCGGAGGCAAGTTCAAAGCGGCACAAAAGCGGTACCGGATTCCCGGTAGGACCCCTTCCCTGTATCCGGCGTCGTACACATCCCAACCGGGCATTTGCATGAACGATCCTCGAGCTTATCTCCTTCGATTTCTGCATCCTCGCCAGTTTCGCCCGAAGCCGAAATTCAAATCCACGGACAAGGATTAGGAGGAAGGCATTCCGCTCCCTCTCGATGTTATTGAGGGCTTCCTTGGACGAACTGCACCCCGACCGGAACCTCATTCTGCCCACGAGCCAAAGGCGATACGACTTGCTGGTCATGATCAAGGACATTGCCCGGTGCACGGAAATTGAATGCGGCTGGTGCGCGAACTGCAAGACCAAGGTGAAGGGCGAGCGCCACTGCGAGAAGCTTGAGTCGCAGGCAATGCCGCCGCACCTGCGTCACCACCTCATTGCGCAACAAGTTCGATTCGCGCACGATCATGAAACGTGGCCGCAAGCGCCTGCAAGACGGCTGCGCTTTGACCTGTGAAAGCTGAATCCACGAGTATACTGGGTGCTCCAAGGATCACCTTCCTGAAATGGAGCTTAACGATGCCGGTCTTGAGAATCACCGGTTTTGTGCTCGTTGCCGGGCTCGTCGTTTGGATCGGACTCTGGTTCACGCGGGCGCCTCACCCAGCCCCTCGGCTGCTTGACGACAGCCACGCGTTCGAGGGCAACGTTCAGCTTCCGGCAGACCAAATTCAACAGGCACTGACGAACGCGCGCGTACGAATGGACAAGCGATATGCCGAAAGCGAGCAAGTCAGCACACTTGCTATACTGGGCGACTGGCTCGCATTCCTCCTAACGGCAGTCATAACACTTCTTGCGGGCTTCGAGGGGCGCATCACGGCTCTCACTGCCCCCACTTCGGAGAACCTTGCAGAGATTCTGAGAAGTGCCGGCAGACATTTCTCCCGGACAGTAGGCTTGATTGCTGCTGGAGCAGCAATTTGTACCGCGGCGTCGGCCAAGGCAAAGGACCTTGGCGACAACCTCTACAACGACGCGGTCGCTATTCAGGCCGCTGCAATGAGTGCCCGCAAGGACATTGCAAGGGCACCCGACGCCACTTCAGCCCAAGATGCTCTCGACCAGCTAAAGCAGGCCGTCTCGAAATATTGAGGACCTAATGTGCGATCGCTGAACTATCTCTTGCTCGTTTCATGTGTCCTCCTCGGAGGCTGCCGCCGAAATGCTGGAGGGCGCCCTTGTTGCGAGCCTGAGGACTACGGCCCCGAGTCGTGGAACATGCACCCTGAGGTGATCGAGGAGGCCATTGCCCGTGCGAATGCAATTCTGGCAGATAGCCCAGTACTGCTTGCGATTCCCGGCTCCAGACTTCAGCCTAGAGGCCTTACCGTAACTGTCCGTGAAGTACACGGTGAATTGGAGCCAGATAGTGACATTGCATCCATCTCAAGCGGTCAATGCATTTTTGTGAATCACTTCTGGAGGCAGGAGATCGTCCCCCTCTTGACCAAGTCGAGAATCGGGAACTTTGACCTTGACCCAATGGATTTACTAGTCGTCATCTTACTGCACGAAGCTGGTCACGTTCAAAAACAGCCGCTGCCCGACACGCCAACGATACGGAACGTACGCGCAACCCTCAATGAAGCCCAGCAGGAGGAGTTACGGGCAGATGCATTCGCAGCAGAGAGAATCGCAACTGCTCTCAAAGGCTCGGTCAAAGGCGGCGTAGAAGCATCCCGCTTGATGCTAGCACTGTCATGCATCGGCTGGAATCTTCAGGCAGATCGTCTGCTGAATCACTTTGGGGCGACGACTCTTAGGTCACCACAATTGTTTCGCGATCCGGGTGCTTCCCATCCGAATCTGGAATTACGCTTCCTCGTGATTAATTACTTAATCACGCCCACTCCGGAATCGTCATCGCTCCTGAAGAACTTTCTCGATGCGAGGACACATCCGCGAAGAGCAACTCTTTTTGGATCGTATCGATTGCTGAACCGGACCACTCATTGAAGAACTCGCACTCATCCTGCTCACCGTTGCGAGCCCACAACATCTTACTGAACTCGGTTACCTATGATCCACCAAGCACAACCCGAGCCCGTAACCATATCCCAACTTGGGCTGGCTCTAGCGAGTTCAATGACGTTTCTGGCTTGTGATCATCGCCTCGACGCACCGGATACATGGAACAACCAAGATCAGAACGCGATCGCGCGACTTGCAAATCGGATCCATGAAGGACAACTAAAGAGACGGTTTGGCTTTCTGGTCCTTGGGCTTCTATCTCTCATTTTGGCAAGCACCAAAGCTCCGTGGAGTGTGGGCCACCTCTCATTATCGAAGGTATTCTTTCTGAGCTGGATAACATTGCCTGTTGTCTCATTGTCGTGGTCTCGCAACCTACGCTTGTCGATCCGTCGACTAGCACCCTGGTTGATAACCATCATCGCTGGAGTTGAGGTCGGCCTCCACTTGCGTACTCTCCAGATCCTATGGATAGTATTGATCACCTGCTCCGTATCGCTTCTTTTAGGCTTTCTGAATGAATTCTGCAGGTTGGGGAGGAGTCGGATGCGGCGCCGAACGTACCGATTCGCTGGTACCCTCCACCCAAATCAGCAAGGAGCATTGTGCCTGATGCTGATAGGGGTGTCCGCCTACCTGATGTTCTTCGGCTTTCTCTCACCACAGGTTGGTTATGCGATCTTGCTGGTAGCATCATTTACGCTCACGCTTACCGGTTCTCGTTCTGCACTGTGGGCAACACTTTCGTCGATTTCGATCAGCGTGTTAATTGTTCAGTGGCGTGCACCCAATGCGAAGGCGTTTGCCCTTCTGGTTATGAAGATAGCTCTCATTGGCACGTTCTCGCGACTAGGTCAGCTGGCATTCCAAAAGTACCTCGGGCACATCTACGGCGACTCCCCGATTCGACGTTTCATAGAATTCCGTAACCAGAATTTACAAGCTCGTCTACTAAGCGCAAACGGCCGCGTGGTGCTCTGGAGGTATGTAATCTCCGCAACGAGAAATCGCCGCCTGCTCGGAGGAGGATACGGTGCTTTTTGGGATACTGACCGTCTTGTGGAGGCCCGGCAATATACCGGATGGCGCTTCGCGGAGTGTCATTCAATATTTCTTGAGACATTTGTATCGACTGGAGCGACTGGTCTCGCCCTGCTTCTGCTCATTTTGGTTGATATGTTCGTATTGTCTCTGCATGCAAACGGTACGGACTTCCTGCTGGTCGTCGGCGTCCTCACAACGGTTCTTGTGCACGGGGCAGTTGAGAGCACCTTTGCCCAACCTTGCTTCCCATCGTTTGTCGTAGCGGCCCTTTGCGCAGCAGCTTTGCCCGTTGCTTTTCCAACGTGATCAGACGACCGCGGCTTCTAACACCTGCACGAGTCGCCGTGTTGTGGACGCGCATGTGTATTCGCTTAACCTCGAACCTGCAATCTGGGTTCGGGTGGGTTCCGAAGCGGAAGAAATGCACTCCTCTAACAATTGAGTGGTCGTCTCAACGTCACTTGGGTCTGCAACAACTCCTATTCCGGTCGTCTCAACAATGTCCGTAAGATTGCAGCGTGGGGCAATGCACAAAACAGGTCGACCAGCAGCCATGTAGTCAAACAATTTGGCGGGGACATGCAACCGTTCGTCGCCGTACCCCAGAAGTACAAGCACATCCGCCCTCGCCAGTTCATCGGTCGCAGCACCAGACCCTATTAAGCTTTGCTGAACCACAACATGCGGCAAGCCCAATGAGTCCGCTAATGAGAGATCGTCCTGCCGCACTCTGCCGTAATTGAGCAAAACCAAACCTCGATCAGGCCAGCGACCGCTGCGCCGTAAGGATTCGAGAGCTCGGAGCAAAGTCGCTAAACTGCGGCTCCCGTTGCAATGACCAAAATGAACCAGCCTGACTGGACCGTCATGGGAGCGTGCAACTGCTTCACTGAGTGCTTCGAAACAGTTTGTGATCGTGTTTATCCTGCCGCATAAAGCTAAACGCAGCTTGTGCGAATACGCCTCGGCCGTGTCCTGAGATGTGAATATTACCTGTGCAGCGCACGTGAACAATGTTCTTTCGATGTAAGCCTCAACAGTTCGGACCCACGCTGCTTTGTCGGCTTGAAGATAGTTTAGTGTCCAGGGATCTCTGAAATCTAAAACTAGCGGGAGTCCGCTCAACTCGTGTGCAACCCATGCGTATATGCCGACGATCGGCGGGCCGATGGTTGCCCAAATTACGTCGCATTTGTGCCTTTCGATGACATGAGAGAGAACGAGAGATGCCCTGGGCAACAAAAGCATTTCCCATCCAATTGGGAGAGCGCAATACCTCCGGAAGACGCGCTTCAGTCGCGCGACTTTCTGGATTGGCACAGAATCAACGGTATGCTTCATGAAGCCCTTGGGCCACCATTCCGGCTGCATCGTGCGAAACACAATCGACCCACTACTTTCGACATACGAGCTGTCGATGGGATGATCGAAGGGGATTGGCGTTGTCCAGACAATGCTCTTCCAGCCAAACTCAGGCAGATGGTTCGAAAACCTGAAGGCGCGTTTTCCGCCAACATCGTACAAGGGTGGAAACGATCGGGAAAGCATAAGTACAGTCCTCATTGTTGAAATCATCCGCCAATCTCATTGCGCAGTGTCTCCGCTGCATGGTAGCATAGCTGCTCTCGACTCGACAGCAGTGCATCTAGTTCGACGCTCTCTCCAGTAGCAGCTTGTCCTATTGAAACCGAGGCGCGGGGGTCGAAAGTGCGAATCGTACAGGTCCATAATCATCACCTGGTGTCCGGAGGAACCGAGGTGATGTTTGCTCGAACTGCCAACATTCTCAATGCCGCAGGGCACGAGGTCTGGAACTTTGAGCGGTTCAACTCGGAGGTCATCGGAGTTTTGGGGCTACTGAGCGCCTCTTTCAGTGGACTGTACTCGCTCGGAGCCCGCAACGAGTTTGCCTCTCTTTTGGATCACCTGCACCCTGACGTGGTGCACGTCCATAGCTTCCTACCACTGATATCCTCCTCGGTGTTTGATGCCTGCAGGGAACGTCAGATTCCAGCATTCCTACGACTCGCGGATTTCAGCCTGCTCTGTCCAGCCGCTCACCACTTTCGCAATGGCATAGTATGCGAGAATTGCCTTGGCGGACGCGAATTCCAGTGTGTCGTGAACAAATGCAGGGGTGGGGTACTTCGGAGCTCTGCTTACGCAGCTCGGACGTTCGTGATCCGAAAGCGCGGCTATCTCTTAGATCTTGTGCAGCGCTTCATCGCTCCGTCCCATTTTGTTAAGCAAAAGCACCTCGATGCGGGAATTCCAGGAACCAAGATTTCAGTCCTTTACAACCCAGTCCCCATTCCTGAGCTTCCCTCAGTCCCAGCGGATGGAGATTACATCGCATATATCGGTAGGGTAAGCGAGGAAAAGGGCATTTCTGTCCTTATGCAGGCGGCCCAAAGGTGTGGACTGCCGATCGCAATCGCAGGCGGGTGTAGCCCCGGACCCATGTGTGACATGCAGATTCCAAAAAACGTGACGTTTGTCGGTAAGTTGGCCTCAAAAGCACTGGAACAATTTTATCGAGGTGCGCGGATGGTGGTTGTGCCGAGCATATGTCTTGAGTCATTCGGGCTGAGTTGCGCCGAAGGTATGGCGTACGCGATCCCAATCATCGCCTCGCGCGTTGGTGCTCTTCCCGAACTGCTCGAGGGAGGTGAATGTGGTCTCTTAGTCGAGCCAGGATGCGCCACGGAACTGGCAAGTGCGATGGCGGACCTCTGGAATCATCCAGGCGAGGGCAAACGCATAGGCATGAAAGCTCGCGAAAAGGCATCGTCTGATTTCAGCCCGAGTAGCTACTGCACTAATCTCTTGTCGCTCTATTCCCAAAGCCTCAATAGGTAAGGGCTGCCGAATGTCGCCAAATCCAACTGCACCGAAGTCACTCCGTATCGCCGTGATTGGAATGCGCGGACTTCCACCACGATATAGTGGAATTGAGAGCGCCGCGCAGTATCTATATCCTTCCTTGGCAACTGCAGGGCATACAGTCATCGTCTATTCGCAGCGACTGACCCAACGCGAAAATCGGACGTTTGTGGCAAATCTCTCGCAAGAGTACACGATGGGCATTTCGCATCCTTCTTTGGAAACCCTGTCGCACTCAATTGGCAGCGTCATCAGCCTACTTCGAGAGCGATCTGTTGACGTTGTCCACCTTCACGCCCTCGCACCGGCGATCGTACTTCCAATCCTCAAGCTCCTGCACTACCGAACGGTTGTTACGATCCACGGGCTAGATTGGAGAAGGAAGAGATGGGAAGGCCTTGGCGCGTGGATTCTCAGGTTGGCTGAACGCATCGCCGTGGGCATGGCTGACGAGTTGATCGTCGTCTCAAGTGAATTGAAGGACTATTTTGCGGTGAAGTACAGACGCTCAACGGAACTCATCCACAATCCAGCAGTTTCATTTACAGCGTCTGCTGGAGAATTGAAACGAGTAACGGACAAATACGACCTCCTCCCACAAAACTATATTTTGTATTCCGGCAGGCTAGTCCCGGAAAAGCGGATCGAAGATATCATCCAGGCGTACTCCCGCCTAAACACCGTGACACCGCTAGTGATCGCGGGCAGGGGATCCCATGCATACACGGCGCGCTTACATGCGGCTGCGAATGGTGCTAGCAACAGAGTACTCATTACCGGATTCTGCACTCATGACGAAATTCTGTGTCTCACAAGTTCCGCTCTGGCGTGCGTCCTCGCTTCGGAACTCGAAGGGTTTCCAATGAGCGCCCTTGAGTCGCTCGCACTCGGTGTGCCTATCGCTCTTAGCGATATAGCGCCCCACCGGGAATTGATAGCAGACAATCATGGCTACGACCTCTTCTTTCGTGTCGGCAGCGTCGCTGAGATTCGTGATTGCCTGGGGAAAGTTATCACAGATCGGGAGGCGTACCGCCAGATCGCGCTTGACATTCAGCGCGACGTATTAACGCGATTTGATCTTGATACGTTCGTGCAAAAAACAGAAAGAGTGCTGATCCGGGCAGCTAGAGGGGCTTTCGATGTGGCCACACCTCAGGAATAGTCGAGTTTGTACCGCGTATCTTGGCCTGGATGCCGTATGGTTCTCCGCAGGATCGCAACTGTTTCGCGAAACCCATACTGATGGTGCCCATGTGCTCCGGGATTTTGCGGGGGCTAGCCGTGGTTTACGTATGCTCAGTGTTACGGGAGCCGACATGCTGTATGCAAGTCCCGAGGGAGGAACCGTCGAACCATCGGAGCGCGGGCTGTGGCGACATGACGGGAGCGTGTGGAGTCGCGTAATCGATCTCTCGGCATTTCCGAATCCAACATGTATTTGGGGTTTTGAAGCCGCTCGGGACGGGACTCTGTTTGCTGGAGCCTATACGACGGCCCGTGATACGAGAGCTTGCTGCATCTTTGTCAGCAGGGACCATGGTGCACGCTGGACCGAGTGTTACAGCGATATGAGAGCCCGTCACGTTCACGCGATTACGAGTGATCCAATTACTGGCGCGATCTATGCGTCAATAGGAGATGATTTTGGGATTTGGAACAAAAGAGCGATTCTGAAGTCGCTCGATCAGGGTTCAACCTGGACACCTATCCTACTCGATGTCCCTCAAAGTGCGCCTGCCGTGTGCGTTCCGGGAGCGCGCATATTCGGCTCCGACCACGACGGAGATCTTGCTATATATCGGTCTGAGGATGATGCAACATATAGACGGATCCCCTTGGCTGCGGAGCCAGAGTACTTCTTTTGGATGAGAGTTGATCATGCCAATTGCTTGGTAGTGGGTGGCACAGTTGCGGGCGGCTCAGCGAATGCAGCAGCGCACATTTACCTCTCCCGAGATCTTGGGCAGTCCTGGGCCCCAATCGTCACGCGCGCGGTTGAAACAAAATGGGATGGCTTTCCCAACGCCAGCAATATTCATGACAGTCGGATCCTTGTCGCCCGCAGAAACCGCGGCGTTACTGAGACACCCGTGCTGATAGACCTGATTGGGAGGGAGGATACCGATGGCATTCAGTGAATTGGGATCGCCCTATTACGCGGTACTGAAACGTTGTTTGGATATTGTAGTGGCAATCGGGCTTTTGATTGGAACGCTGCCACTGACGATTGCGGTATTCGCCCTCGCAGTGTGGAATCGCCAATCCCCATTTTTCGTGCAAAGCCGGGAGGGATTTCACCGGAAGAAGTTTAGAATAGTGAAGTTTCGAACTATAGCTAAGATCCGGCCTAAGATCGAATATACCGTCGGGGGAAGGTGGATCAGGGCGTTGAGCATAGACGAATTGCCTCAAGTCATAAATGTCCTAAGAGGCGAGATGTCACTTGTTGGACCACGCCCTCATCCGATTATATTGAACAGGAAATATCGTAAGCTTGTTCCAGACTATGATCGTCGGCACGACGTCACGCCCGGGATAACCGGATTAGCACAGATCAGCGGCGCGCGTGGACCGGTTCGGACTACAGATGATATGCAGGGGCGATTGTCATTAGATCTGACTTATGTGCACCAACGATCAATTCTTCGAGACATTTGCATCATGGCTCGCACACCGCTATGCGGAATCCTTCCCCCGATCGTAAAGCAAGTGCGCACCATTGTGATTGTTCGCAGAAGGAGCACCGGAAGTGTTATCCCGTGACAACTGTCCGCTCGACTTCGAATCTCCTCTCCAAGAGATATCGCTTCGATTATGATGGCTGAACAAGTGTCATCGGAACGCCCCCAAGGAGACTTTCAGGGAAACCGTCCCATCAGTTCCTGGCCACAACTCGGCGGAGTGGACTAAAGGAATTCGCGAGATCAGGCGGGGGAGAGGACAACCGCCAGCGGCGAAGTTCGGGAACTAATTGAGGTAAGCTCCAGCCGCTTTAGCTCCTTCGAATTTTCAGATTGCACCGAACGTCTCTTCTGTGACATAATCACGGACCATACCTGCTGGGAGGTCGTCGGAGTCATCTTCTCTCCCGCAAGCGCCAACCGGCTAGACCTTGAAAGATATCGGTCAAGGAGGATTGCTAGGTGAAAATACGCAGCCAAGAGCGCTCTGCGTTCGTCAACTCCCTTTCCGTCTCCCGCCGCCAATTCGTTGTCTCAAGCTCATTGGCAGGGCTCGCCACATTACCTCTCCCCAAAGTCTTCTCCGAACCTGCTACCCTTGACTACAGTCTAAGACCGTATAAGCTCGGAAATGCATTCTTGGCTACCTGCGGCATCTATGGTGCCATGGACGACGCTCTCATGTTTAGCGAGGATGATGGATTCACCTTTCGTCGGTTGGCATCCTTTCAAGGCGCTACCCGTGGTCTTAGAACAGTGTTTCGGTCACGAGAGGGTTACGTCTTTGCGTCGCCCGAAGGATCTCAACTGATGGATGGACAGAAGGGACTGTGGCGTTCCGGCCATGAACACGGCGAGTTCAAAAAGGTGATTGACCTATCGGGGGAGCCAAATCCAGTGTCAGTGTCATCTCTCATTGAGACGTCCTCCTCGGCCTTACTTGCAGGAACGTTTACAGCAGCATCTCGATGCAGTCTCGCTAAGATATACAGGAGCACAGATCTTGGCGCGTCATGGGACTCCGTATATTCCGATGCTACTGGGCGGCACGTGCACTCGATCGCTTACGACCGCTTCTCTGACACGATTTATGCATCCATAGGAGATGATTTCGGTTCTTGGCGAACCAAACGGCTGATCAAGAGTACGGATGGAGGTACCAGTTGGGACGAATTCCTCAGCGAGTTGCCTCAGATCAAGCCAATATTGGCTCTGCCTCGTCGTCGCATATTTGGAACTGATAGCAACGCGATCGCCGGCATCTACATTTCTCATGATGATATCGGCTTTTCCCGAGTATATGATCTCCAGGAGAACTCTTATGTCTCTTGGCTTCGCGCCTTGGATGAAAGTACGGTTGTAGCTGGAGCTGTCGCCGCCTCTGATGAAGCCGCATTCACGGTGTTGCTGTCAAGGAACGGCGGTTTAACATGGGCACCGCTCTCCTCTGGCCGCGCAGTCAAGAAATGGGATGGCCCTTCATTCGCGAGTAACGTAAGCCAGGGCAGGTTCCTGATCTCGGGACACCTGGATCGTACTCTTCAGCCGACAGTGTCACTTGCAATGAAATACCACGCTGGGTAGGGCGGTCTCCAGGCTGGCCAAGTCTCCGCCCCAAAACCCTCATTACAGCCAGATCACCCAGACCCGGTTGGTAAATCCTGTTTACATGCGAGGCTTCTCAGAGCTTATGTACGCTGTCGACGAAATCCGCACTGTTCATCTTGAGATTACTACGAGCTGTAATCTCCGGTGCCCACAATGTCCCCGCAATCTACAAGGCGGGCGTGTCAACCCAAACCTTCCAATAACTCAGCTACTTATAGACGACATTCGCCGTATCTTCCCCGTAACGTTCGTCGGTCAACTCAACTTCATGTATATGTGCGGCACTTACGGCGACGCCCTCGTCGCTCGCGACACTTTAGAGACCTTTAGGTATTTCCGGAGCGCGAACCCCAGAATGACGCTGAGGCTGCACACAAATGGTAGCGCCCGATCGCATTCGTGGTGGGCAGAACTGGCTGGGGTCATTGATGCATGCATCTTTGGCATTGATGGTCTCGCCGATACTAACCATCTGTATCGTCGCGGGTCCGTATGGGACAGGGTGATTGGAAATGCGACTGCTTTTATCCACGCAGGTGGGCGTGCCGAATGGGTATTTCTTGCGTTCCGCCACAACGAACACCAGATTGAAGACGCGCGGAGGCTCAGCAATGAACTTGGCTTTTCTAAGTTCACCGTTAAGCGCACAGGCCGCTTCCTGTCAAATGGTAAGATCAACCCGAAATATCCGGTATTAGACCAACACGATCGCGTCGAATATTATCTTGAGCCACCTATCGCCGCCGCCTTGTCAAACGCTGCTGCTGTGACGTTGGAGTCGGCTATTCACGACAATGATGACTATCTGGCATATCTAGCGTCTACGGATATAGACTGTAAAGCCGTTCACGAAAAGATGATTTATGTGACTGCCGAGGGATTGGTATTTCCGTGTTGTTGGATCGGAAACTTATATAGACGCCCGGGAGACAGATCTAGCTTCGAAGTAGAGCGTCTCTTGGATCAACTGCCAGGCCGACGTGCGGCACTCGATGCCAAGCTGCACTCTCTTGCAGAAATTATTTCAGGTCCATTTTTTCGCGACGCCGTGCCCTCAAGATGGCCAAAGGAAAGCCCAGAAAGGTTGCGCATCTGCGCCAAGACTTGCGGGACATGCGATGTCATTAAAGGCCAGTACATTCGTCCGACTGTCAATTCACAACGCGGCTCGCTGACCTAAGAGGCCTCCGACATCTACGAACTTGCAGATGGAGACTGCCTCTCCTCTCTTCCAAAAAGTCTACAGCTTCACTGCTTCAGGTCACTCCTGACGTGACCCCATTTTCCGTCCGATTCGGTGTATGAAATCATACCTCAAACGGGCGTTGACGGATTGACGGATTGGTAAAGAAGTGGTTAGCGGTTTTCGCTCGAATAGATGATGATAAAAGGGCTGGTGTCCCGCAATCCACCTTGACGGGAAGTCGCCTATGGTGACTTGTGCCTGCCCCGGTCAAAGAGGAATCGCGCAGGTGGACAAGCGGCAAATCGCCCACGCGCTCACAGACCGCCAATTTGTAACCGGAAGTACTCTCGTTCACGTTCCCTGCCCACTTCCGTGCGGTCCAGCCACAAGTTGAAGGCCGTGGCGCGGCAACCTTACTTCTTGGCAGCCTTCTTCTGGGCCGCCCAGCGTTTCCTCTGCGCGGCGGCGATTCGCTCTCTGGCCTCGGCGCTGAGATGGCGCTTCTTACGCGGCTTTCCTGAGTTTGCGCCGAAGGCGAATGAAGTCGCCGCGTGCGTGACACTACCTTTGGTGCCTGCCAGCAGAGTGCGCACCTGCTGCAGTCGGCTGATCTCGTCGTCGAGAGCCGCAACTATTTCGTTGATTCCCATTCCGGTCCTTTCGAATTCAGTGATTCCTGTCCATTGAATCAGATTTCAGGCGGAAAACCTATCTCGCACCCATTACAACTACAAGGAGAAGTCATACATGAGCGGTCTCAAAGTTGAAACCCTGCAGCGTGAGTTTTTCTATAACGGAACTCGCCTCGACGATCCCGCGCCAAACCTCTCTGTCGAGGAAGTAAGAGAATTGCTCACACCAGCGTTCCCGGAACTCGCCACGGCAACACTGGCGGGGCCGGAAGAAGTGGGCGGGGCCCTTCGCTACACGTTCAACCGTGCCATCGGGTCGAAGGGATAGTCGTGCGCAGCCGGTTGAATAGTCCGGAGGACCTGATCGCTATCTTCAAGGCCAGGTCCGCTGCTCCTTCGAATCGGCAGAATGAGCTTCTGGTGAGGCACCTCCGATGCAAAGAATCCCTCGAACTCTCAGACGCCGTGACCAGCGCGCTGGTTCGGTATCACGCGGACAACGTGCGGGCGTTGCCGGCGCCCACGGAAATCCTGCCACCGCTCCAGTAGAAACTCTGGCCCCGGCCTTCGCCCAGGCGCTGCCCTCCCTTTCCGGGCAGCCGGTCAGCTACAGCCACGAGGTCAATGGGGAGATGCTCTTCGAGTTGTGCGCGGTTCTCGTGCGCGTGGAGTTGGGGACGCCCCAAATGTGGAGCAAGTGTGGCGAAGACCCCCTTACCTTTGCCCAGCGCTCCATTGTGAATCGGATCGGCAAAGAGACCATTGAACTGCTCGAACGCAATGTCGAATATCACCTCGAAATGACGGATGTGGTGGGCGCGGACAGCGCCGGCCTCAGCACGGGACAGCTGGCGATCACCATCCATTGCAGCGGCTGCGGGTTTCTGAAGATAGGCCCCGCATTGCGGGCTCTCGAATCGGAGGAGGTAGGGTTGGGCGCGGCGCTTTACTGGACGCTCATTCGGTCGCTCTACCGCGTGATGCGGATCTACGACCACAGCGATGCGCAGGCCTATGAGGAGAACCTGATCGAGTATGCCCAGGAGGACGACCCGGCAAATCGGGACCAGTATGAGTTTCCCGAGGTTGACAAGGCTTTGCCCGAGTGCATCCGCAGGAGTCTCGAACACGAATCGGAGCACTGGCGTCTCGATTACCGGCGATTGCTCCGGCGTCACCGCAATGGACGATACCGGAACTGGATTCGGCACGTCGAGGCGATTGCCAAACTTGCCAGAGTCAAAACGAGATCGTTTGAACCCTCGGATTACGACGGGTACTACGACGGCCCGCCGCTGCCGGCGCTGTTGATCGTCTTCGAGGAGCATGACGCCGTCGCGGCCTGCTTTGACGAAGAGAGCCAGCACATGCTCGAAGGCTCGGCGGAACCAGCCTTCTGTGTGGTGTTCACGCTCGATAGTCCGGAACAGTGCTCTGCGGCGATGCGTGCCGCTGAGCGGTTTGTGCTGGTGAACCGGGAGGTTTGTGAGCTGATCGAAGAGATTCATGCGCTGGAGAAAAGCGATGAAGGTCGAGATTTCAATCGGGGAGATGCATCGCTTCGAGCTGCGTGATGCGCTGCTCATCTATCGCGAG
>Ga0335074_10002594_pt1 | contig 24670 bp, 24 predicted proteins | sample Lox_Sample_23_FD_206715 | JGI IMG/M metagenome (GOLD analysis project Ga0335074, IMG submission 206715) | Soil microbial communities from Loxahatchee National Wildlife Refuge, Florida, United States - Lox_Sample_2.3 | ecosystem: Environmental > Terrestrial > Soil > Wetlands | place: USA... | reverse complement strand
ACGGCCAGCCCCGCCGTCCCGATTCGGCGCGCCGCCCGGCGAGCAAGCAGCATCCGCCCCTTGCAGCGCCAGGGGGCCTGTGGTGTTAGTGCCGCCCGGTGGCGGAGGCTTGGCGATAGATGGCGTCGACGTTCGACACAGTTGCCGGAATCATTTCCGATACCTGTGACATCCCGCGGGAGAAGATCACCCCCGACAGCCACGCGATCGACGATCTCGGCATCGACAGCCTCGATTTCCTCGACGTCGCCTTCGCCATCGATAAGGCGTTCGGCATCAAGATGCCCCTCGAAAAATGGACGCAGGACGTTAACGAAGGAAAGGTCTCCTCCGACCGCTACTTCGTCATGAAGGACCTGTGCGAGAACATCGACACGCTGGTGGCCGGCAGGGCCGCCTGAGCCATCCCGAATGCGGCTCGAATACTTCCAGATGGTGGACCGGGTCGCCCTGATCGATCCCGAAGCGGGCCTCCTACAAGCCGATTGCGCCGTGCCGGACACCAGCCCCGTGTTCGAAGGACATTTCCCCGACTACCCCCTCCTGCCAGGCGTCCTGATGATCGAGACCATGGCGCAGACCGGCGGCTGGCTGCTGCTCGCGCTGCACCGCTTCGCCCGCATGCCGTTCCTCGCCCAGGTCCGCGAGGCGAAGCTGCGCGCCTTCATCCAGCCGGGCCAGCATCTGGCGGCCGAGGCGCGGCTGGTGCATGACGGATCAGGCTACGCGGTCATGAGCGGACACCTCCGCTCGGCCGGCAAAGCCGTGGCGGAGGCCGAGATCACCTATCGCGTCGTCCCCTTCCCCCACCCGGCGCTGCAAGCGCGGATGCTGGACGCAGCGCGCCGTATCGGCGTGCCTCGGGAGTTTCTGGATGGCGCGTGAACGCGACGCTCTGATCACCGGGATCGGGCTGGTGTCGTGTCTCGGCGAGGGGATCGACGGCCATCGCCGCGCGTTGCACCAATTCGCCCCGGCAGTCGATGCCACGAGCTTCGCCCCCTTCCCCGTGCATCCGCTCGTGCCAGTCGAGTTCGACCGCCAGATCCCCAAGCGCGGCGACCAGCGCCAGATGGAGCCATGGCAGCGGATCGGCACCTACGCCGCCGGCCTGGCCCTGGAGTCCGCCGGCATAAAGGGCGACTCGGTCCTGCTGTCGCGCACCGAGATGATCGTCGCCGCCGGCGGCGGCGAACGCGATCCGGCAGTGGATGAGGCGCTGCTCTCGGCGCTTCCGTCCGCGACCGACCCCGATACCTTCCTCAACGAACGGCTGATGACCGATCTGCGGCCGACGCTGTTCCTCGCCCAGCTTTCCAACCTGTTGGCCGGGAACATCTCGATCGTGCACGGCGTGGTCGGCTCCTCGCGCACCTTCATGGGCGAGGAGGCGGCCGGCGCCGATGCGCTGCGCATCGCCTGCGCGAGGATCGCAGCGGGACAGGGGGACTTGTTCCTGGTCGGCGGGGCCAGCAACGTTCAGCGGCCGGAGGTCCTGCTCCACTACCAGATGGGGCGGATCCTGTGGAAACGGGCCTACGCACCGGTGTGGGCGAGACAAGCGGAAGGCGGTGGGATCGTGCCCGGCTCGCTCGGCTGCTTCCTGGTGATCGAGAGCCGGGCATACGCCGACGCCCGAGGCGCAACGGCGCTGGCTGCGATCGCGGCAATCGGCACCGACCGCTGCCGCCGCCGTCCCGGCGAAGCCGCGGCCAACGCCGCTCGCCAACTCGATGCGATGCGCGGACTGGTCGATAGCAGCGCCGCGGCGGTGGTCAGCGCAGCCGCCGGTGCGGCACCCATCACCGCCGAGGAGCGTGCGTTCCTCGACGGAGTAGGCGTGCCGGTGCGGGCTGCGGCAACGGCGCTCGGCCATTCCATCGAGCCGTCCTTTCCCGCCGCCGTGGCACTGGCGGCAATCGCTGTCGCGGATGGCCGGCTGTTTCCGCCACTGGAACCGGCCGAAGCGCCGATGGATGCGCCGTTGCGCCAGGCGCTGGTAACTGGCTGGGGGCATTGGCGCGGCGAAGCGCTCGCCCTGGTGACCGGGGCGTAACGGGATGACAGGGCTGGATCACGCCGGCCGACCGGTGGTCGTCGTTACCGGGCTCGGTATGCTCACCTCGCTCGGCCAGGGCGTCGCGGAGAACTGGCGGCGGCTGACCGCGGGCGAATCCGGCATCCGTCGCATCAGCCGCTTCCCGCTCGCCAGCTTGCGCACCACGATTGCAGGCATAGTCGATTATCTGCCGCTGGCCGCCCCATCCTCTGCAGCGCTGACGGAGGTGATGGCCGACCTGGCCGCGCAGGAGGCGATCGCTTCTGCCGGCCTGCCGATCGACGATTTCCCAGGACCGCTGATGCTGGCCCTGGCGCCGGTCGAGATGGAATGGCCGCAGCGCCGGGCAATCGCGGCGGCGTGTGGAACCGGGCCTGTGACCTATGCGGCTCTGCTGCGCGCCGCCGGCGACGGCGACTTCATCCGGTACTATCAGCGCTTCCTGTTCGGCTCGGTAGCGGAGACGCTGGCGGAGCGGTTCGGCACCAAGGGCTCGCCGATCGAGACCTCGACGGCCTGCGCCTCGGGTGCGACCGCGCTCCAGCTCGGATTGGAGGCAATTCGCCGCGGCGAGACCGGAGCGGCGCTCTGCATCGGCACCGACGGGTCAGTGAACCCGGAGGCGCTGATCCGTTTCTCCCTGCTGTCCGCGCTATCCACCCGCAACGACCCTCCCGCCGCAGCCGCCCGTCCGTTCAGCAAGGACCGCGACGGCTTCGTAATGGCTGAGGGAGCCGCGGCGCTCGTGCTGGAGAGCCTCGCCCACGCGCAGGCACGCGGGGCGGAGATCCTCGGCGTGTTGGAAGGCTCCGGCGAGCGGGCCGACTCGTTCCATCGGACCCGATCGTCTCCGGATGGCAAGCCGATCATCGCCTGCATGGCCGAGGCCATCGCCGACGCGGGGCTGAGCCCCGACGACATCGGCTATATCAACGCACACGGCACCGGCACCCCGGAGAACGACAAGATGGAGTGGCTCGGGGTCTCGGCGGTATTCGGCACGCGGGCCTCGTCGGTGCCGATTTCCTCAAACAAATCCATGATCGGCCACACATTGTCCGCCGCGGGTGCGATCGAGGCGGCCTTCACCGTGCTGACCCTGCGCGAGGCCCTGTTGCCGCCGACGATCAATTACGAAACACCCGACCCTGCCTTGCCCGTCGATTGTGTGCCGAACATCGCGCGGCCGTTCCGCGCGGCCCATGCGCTCTCGAACTCGTTCGGCTTCGGCGGCCAGAACGTCAGCTTGGTGTTCGGCGCGGCGCCCTGATGCGTGCGCTCCAACTCCTCGGCGACCGCGACATCGCGCTGCGCGACATCGATCCGCCGCCCTCGCCGGGGCCCGGCGAGGTGCAGCTTCGCATTCGCTTCGTTTCGCTGAACCATATCGACGTATGGGGCTATCGCGGCATGGCCTTCGCCAAGCGCCAGTTCCCGCTGGCGGTCGGCGCCGAAGCGGTCGGTGAGGTAGTTGCGACCGGCAACGACGTGAGCGGCTTCGCGCTCGGTGACCGCGTGGTGCCGTACGCGGCGATCGTCTGCGGCACATGTCGGTTCTGCCGCGCCGCGCAGGAGAACCTCTGCGAAAACCCTTCCGGCGTGCGCGGCTTTCACATCAATGGCTTCGCCCAGGAACGCGTCAACCATCCCGCCCGCCTGGTGGTGAAAATGCCCGACACCGTCCCGACCGAGGATGCAGCCTGCGTCGCCGTCGCCTATTCGACTGTCGAGCACATGCTGTTTGACAACGCGCGGCTAGAGCCCGGAGAGTGGATCCTGGTGCATGCCGGCGGTTCCGGGATCGGCAGCATCGCCATCCGCATCGCCAAATCGCTCGGCTGCACGGTGATCACGACCGTGGGCAGCGAGGCGAAGGCCGCCAAGGCGCGCGCACTCGGCGCCGACCACGTAATCAACTACCGCGAGGACCGGTTCGAAGGCGTCGTGCGTAAGCTCACCGCCAGGCGCGGGGTCGATGTCGTGTTCGAGCATGTCGGCGCCGAGACCTGGAACGGCTCGCTGTTGTCGCTTCGGCGCGGCGGGCGACTCGTAACGTGCGGTGCGACATCAGGTCCCTCCGCCAGTCTCAATCTGATGCAGCTCTTCCAGCAGCAATACCGGATCATCGGCTCATTCGGTGCGCCGCTGAGCGCGCTGCCGCGGGCACTCGCCCGTATCGCAACCGGTGTGCGCCCGCTGATCGACACCGTGTACGGATTAGATGCCTTCCGCGCCGGTCTGGACCGCCTGGAAGGACGCGACGTGTTCGGCAAGATTCTCGTCGCCGTCTGATACTATCCGCCCCAATGATCGACCCACTGCCAGCGGCGTACCCACCCCGTCACGCCCCGCCACTCCAGCGTCACGCCCGGCCACTCCAGCGTCACGCCCGGCCCAAACGTCACGCCCGGCCGCCCAAACGTCACGCCCAGCCGCCCAAACGTCACGCCCAGCCGCCCAAACGTCATGGCCGGCCTTGTGCCGGCCATCCCACGCCCGCTGCGGCACCGTCGCGCGAACCGGCCAGAGATAGCCGGCACAAGGCCCGCCATGACGGCCGCCGTCTGGTATGACATCGACACTGTCCCGGCTGACCGAACCGCTGCTCGGCAGCCTGACCTCGCTGGCCCTGCGCGGTCTGGCCAGCACCGACCCGGACCGCGCGTCCGCTCTCTGCGGTGCGGCGACCCGTCGGCTGGGACCGCTGCTGCCCGCCCATCGCATCGGTCGGGCCAATCTGCGCGCCGCCTACCCCGATAAAGATTCGGCCTGGATTGAAGCGACCCTGCGCGGCGCCTGGGAGAATCTCGGACGACTCGCCGGCGAATATGCGCATCTCGGCAGGTTGTGGGATTACGACCCGGCGCATCCGGACAGCGGGCGCATCGTCACCGACGACGCGGCTCTGTTCCTGGAGTTGCTGAACGACGGCAAACCCGCGCTCTGCTTCACCGCGCATCTCGGCAACTGGGAACTGCCGGCGGTGATGGCGACGGTGCACGGGATGCCGTCAGCGGTAGTTTATCGCATGCCGAACAACCCGGCGGCGGCCGCCGAAATCACCCGCATTCGCGCGCCGCTGATGGGCCATCTGATCCGCACTCGACCCGAAGCCGTCCTGGAAATGGCCGCCGCGCTCAAGCGCGGCGAGCATCTCGGCATGGTGGTCGATCAGCACTTCTCGCGCGGCGTTGACGTGACGTTCTTCGGCCGACGCTGCAAAGCCAACCCGACCATCGCCCGGCTCGCCCGGCAGTTCGATTGTCCGGTGGTCGGTGTCTGGGTGATCCGCCTGCCGGGCGGGCGGTTCCGGATCCGCGGGGTCGGACCAATCGAAATGCCCCGCGATGCGAGCGCGCGCGTGGATGTGACCGCGGCGACCCAAAAGATCACCAGCATCGTCGAAGGTTGGATTCGCGATCACCCCGAGCAATGGCTGTGGTTTCATCGTCGTTGGCGCTGACCCGTCCGTTCAACTTCCGGAGATCGGGCGACAAGGATGGGGTGAGGGTCGTTGCTGGCATGACCACCTGCTGTTCCTGACCCATTCCGGCTGAAAGGAGCCCGGCGTCATGCGTTCCAAGCTTCTGGCGTTCACCGCTGTGGCGGTGCTCGTGGCGGCCCCGGCCTTCGCGCAGACCAGCTACACCGCCCCGCCCCCGAGCGTCGTCGCCACGGGCCCCGGCAAGGTGGTGACCGGGCCGCCGGGCCTGCCGAGCGTCGAGCCGCTGTCGCCCCGCGCCAGCAATATCAATGGTATGGACACCCGCTCGGTCATCGCACCAGCACTGCCGTCGGTAAACCTGGGACCGAACGCGGGCCCGGCGGCCTATCTGCAAGCCGCGCAGTCCGCGCTGGCAGCCAATCAAACAGGGCAGGCGCAGGAGGCCCTGGAGAACGCCGAGACCCTGCTGCTCACACGATCGGTGTCGCCGAGCACAGTCGGCCAGCCCAGCGAGAACCCCGCCGTGCATAACGTGAACGCGGCCCTGCAGGCACTCGCCGCGCACGACAACGCGCAGGCGATGAATCTGATCCAGCAGACGATCCCCATTGCCGACCAGATGACGGCCGCCGGCGGGCCGCCGATGCCGCCTACCCAGTAACCGACGCGACCATCGGCCGAGCGGCGCGGGCAAACTCCACCTCTCCCGCTTTGCGGGAGAGGTCGGTTCGCGAAGCGAACCGGATGAGGGTGCCCGCGCAGCCGCACCCGCCGCCTTGGGTGGCTGTTCCAGCGCCGAGCGGCCTGTTAGGCTGCCCGCGGTACAGAACGCGCCGGAGCAGACCGTTGGCGACGATCAAATTCCCCGTCGAAGCCTCCCACATCATGATGTTCGCCCGCGCCGTCGGCGACACCAACCCCGTCTATCACGACGCGGATGCAGCGCGGCGGACCGAGGCCGGCGGCATCATCGCTCCGCCCACCTTCCCGCAGGCGATCGCCCAATTCGACCCTGACTACCACCTGCGCCCGAAGCCGGGTGAACCCTGGTTCGGTTCCGGCAAGACGCCCTCCGGCGTGGAAAAACCAAAGTCGAGCGGCGGGCTGCATGCCGAGCAGCATTTCGAATATCATCGCCATCCACGCCCCGGCGACGTGCTGACAGTAGAGACCAGGGAGGGAAAAACCTGGGAACGAGACAGCAAGCGAGCCGGCAAGCTTATGTTCCGTGAACGCATCGCCGAGTACCGCGACCAGAACGGCGAACTGGTCATCGTCGCCCGCAGCGTTGGTGTCACGACCGAACGACCCGTGGATCAGGGTTGAAGGAGGCGCCGATGGCCCTGAAAGCAAGCGAACTCAAGGTCGGTGACAGCCACAGCGAACGCGTGGTGGAGAACCTTTCGCGCACGCAAATCGTGCAGTACGCCGGCGCGTCGGGAGATTACAACCCGATCCACACTGACGAAGTGTACACGACTGAAGTCGCCGGCTATCCCAGCGTGTTCGCGCATGGGATGCTGACCATGGGCCTGACCGGCAAGATGCTGACGAACTATGTTGGCGACGGCAGGCTGACCAGGTTCGGCGTCCGCTTCACCAACCAGGTCTGGCCTGGCGACTCGTTGGATGCGAAGGCGACCGTGACGGCAATCAAGGACGGGCTGGTCGAACTGGAAGTGGTGACGACGAACCAGGACGGGAAAGAAGTCGTCCGCGGATCCGCCGAGGCCCGTATCGACACCTGATCCGAGGCGAGCACCGTCATGGCCCGTGGCACGCCTGTCCGGTTTCACTCGGCACATCGCGTGCCGGCCGTCCATTGTCATTGCTGCCGAATTTTGTGCCTGCAAACAGCGTGATCATTAGCTCTTATGCCAGCCGCCCGAACGACCGACTCTCCGGCGCTCGCGGCCCCCCTGTCATGGCCGCCCCATCCGTCATGGCCGGCCTTGTGCCGGCCATCTCCGGCCAGTTCCGGCACGTCGGCGACGGCGGTAGAGCGTCATTCTTTCGGGCGCCTGGTATCAGCTCGAAAATCCAGTGTTCGTTTGCACGGGGTGAGTATCACGGTCGATGCGCCCAGAGATATCTGAAGGATTAGCGCGCGCGGACGCGCTGCTGCGGCTTGCACAGGCCCACGGAACCGCGCCTCAGTGGTACAAGCCCCCCCTCTGGGTTTCCTATAGCGGCAGCGCGGCGATCCTCCTGGCGATCGTGCTGCTCGTGGTGGCCGGCGGATTTGCCTGTGCCGGCACGTGGCTGCGGACCCCGCTCGAGGTCACACGGCCAGGGCGCGCCGCCGCTGGGTTCATGATCACGATCTTGCTGCTGGCGATCTACACCTCGGGCATCGCCACGTTCGTGTATGGACTGCAACTCAAGCAGGTCTATCCGGGCTTCGTCGCGCCCCGCGTGCGCGTCGGCACGTTCGTCGATGCAGCGGTGACCTTCTTCGTGATTATCTACCTCACGCGGCGCTGGGGCTGGAAAGTCGCGCTGGCCAGCGCCGTCATCGGGACTGCCGCCGCGCCGATGATCTTCGAGTTTCCCTTTGACCTGATCATTATGACGCGGACCAATCCGCCAATCCCGACGCATCCAATGCTGTATCGGCAGCTCTTCTTCCTGCCGTTGTTCATGGTCGAGTTCTCAACGGTGTCGCTGCTGACATTGCTGCCTTCGATGCGGGTGACCGCCAACGCCTCTTACGCGGTCGCCGGGATGTTTGTGGTATTCGCCGTCTGGGCTGTATTCGGGTTCAACTTTCCCATGGAACCCTTGCCCCTCGCGCTGAACGCCATTTCGAAAATTCTCTGCTTCGTGGCAGCGGTCATGCTGTTTGTCTGGCGGGCAGACGATAGGGCTGGAGTATGATGATTCGGGCTTGAACCGCTCTACCCGCTCTATTCCTCCCGGTGCCGCACGCCATCTCTAACGACCCGGCCGGCGGCTCACGGCGGGATGATCCCAACCCGCGGAGAACCTCCGGTTGTGTGCCGCGTTGCACTCGGACACACAGCAGGAGGGTCTTCATGTTCTTCCATCGCAAAGAAACCATCATCCCGGTCGAGGTCAAATCCCCCGACCCCCGCTTCGGCCAATTCCTCCTCGAGCAGTTCGGCGGCGCCACCGGCGAGTTGACCGCGGCGCTGACCTACTGGGTGCAGTCGTTCCACGTGACCGATGCCGGCGTCCGCGACATGCTCCAGGACATCGCCATCGAGGAATTCAGCCATCTCGAGATGGTCGGCAAGCTGATCGAGCAACACACCAGCAAGCTGGACCAGACCCCGGTCTATGAGGCGCCGCTGTTCCGTATCCGCGGCATGGGACCGCATTTCGTCGATAGCCAGGGCAACACCTGGACTGCGGCCTATATCAACGAGGGCGGCAACGTCGTACGTGACCTGCGCTCCGACATCGCCGCCGAAGCCGGCGCGCGGCAGACCTATGAGGCATTGATCAAGGCCTGCTCCGACGACGGCACGAAGAACGTGCTGACCCATCTGCTGACGCGGGAAATTACCCACGCCAACATGTTCATGCAGGCGCTGAAGAAGATGGGCAAGCTCGAGGATCCATATTTCGGCACGATTCAGCCGGATGATACGGTGGACCTCGTGTTCAATCTCTCCAAAGGCGAGGACAAGCGCGGCCCGTGGAATCAGGAGCCGCTCTTCCGGTTCGAGGAGAATCCGAAGCCACGCGGCAACTTCCCGCCGGGCCCGGTCAACCCCGAGGACGAGAAGACCAAGCCCCTCGCCGCCTGAGCGACTCGCACCACGCTGACGACGCGCGGATCGGTCATAAGCCGTCCGCGCAATTGACTACGGCCCGCCTCGACGGCGCAAGCCAGGCGTGCATCGTGCCGAAAAAGCGGCAGCCGTGGCCGCCGGAGCGGAACTGCCGGGCAGATTTTGCCCGGCGGGGTGCGGCTGCGGCCGTTGGCATTCGCGAAAACCGGCGGGAAATGGCCGTCGAGAGCGGCCAGGCCCTGGCATGGCGGATGCTCTGCGACCGGCAGGCAACGGGAGACACTGACATGTCGGTCAGCAACATCACCTCCAGCCCGAGCTGGTGGTATCAGCAGTACGAGGCGATGCAGTCATCGCAGTCGTCGTCGGGCACGACCAGCGCGACCAGCACGACGAGTTCGACGAGCGCGACGAACAGCAACGGGTCGGTGTCCAACGCCGGCACCACCGCCTCCCCGGTTCCCTTCTTCGTCGATTTCGCTTCGGATCTTCAGGCCATGCTGGCCCAGATGTCAGGAACGTCGAGCGGAGCCAGCGGAACCACAAGCAGCACCGGCGGGACGACAAGCAGCACGAGCGGAACGACGAGCAGTACAACAACCACGTCAACGACTACCACTGCCGACACCTCCACGGACGACCAGACCTCGTCGTTGAACGGGACTCATCATCGCCACCACCATGGCAGTGGCGACGGGTCAATCCAGGGAGACGCCAATCAGCTCGTCGGCACGGCCGCCCAAACACTGCAGAACACGGCGGCCGGCGCTGGCAACGTCGCCACCGCGGCGAGCACGTTCGCCGGCGATGTGGTGCAGGCACTGCAAGCTTACGGCGGCACCGCAGCTCTGACGAGCGCGACGGCAATGGCCGTATAGCGCACCCAAGCCGCGGCATCCGAAGATGATCGAGGCGGTCGTCGTCGTCGGGGACTTGTTGCGCCCCGACGGCAAGGGCCGGCCCGGCGGCGTGGACCGGCCGACTCTCTGGCTGTTCAATGCCATCAAGCGGCAGCTCTACCTCGCTGGCGGGCTTCCGGTCGAGCCGCTGACAACCCCTGACCTGCCGGAGTTGCGCGGCTGCCTCGAAGCGCTGCGCCCCCCCGAGGCCGCCGATGCACACTGGGCATCGATCCACGGCGGCCTTCCCGCTTGCAGCCCGCTCGCACCGCTGGTGATCGAACGGCTGCGCCGGCGCTTCTGCGTGGGATACGAGCTGCCGCCCTGGCTGGCCCGCCTGCTGGACAACGAGCTTGTGCCTTATATCGATCTGCGTCTGCACCCCGTGCGCTTCCTCGACGACCTGATGTTCGCCGCTCGCGCCTCGTGCCGCGACACGCAGGCCGCGTTGTTCTCCCTCGCGGTGCACGAAACCGAGGTGATCGCCACCGCCGGCCTGCGTGAGGCGATGTGCCGCTTCATCTCCGAGGCGAGGGTGCCGGACGATACCCTGCTGGTGGTCGGCCAGCGGCCGTTCGATTCCAGCCAGATCGTCGATGGCAGCTTCTTCGACGCATGGCCATGCGCCCCCGAGATCCACGCGATCTGCGCGCATCACCGCGCGGTCATTCTCAAGCCGCATCCGTACGACAAGGAGCACAGTCTGCTCGCGGTCGCCGCCGCGGCGCCGGCCCACGTGCTCGGCGTGATCACCGACAACCTGTATCGGATGATAGCGTTGCCGCAGGTCAGCGCGGTGCTCACCGTCAACTCCAGCGTGGCGCATGAGGCGCCGTATTTCGGCAAGCGCCTGCACACGCTGGCGCCGCTGCCGATCCGCCTTGGCTGGCACGGCGACGCGCCGGAGCCTGACTTTCATGCCTCGCTCGACGACGTCGTTCTGACACCGGATTTCTGGCGCATCGTGCTCGCCCCGCACGCGCCGGTGTCGAAGCTCGACGGAACGCGCCTGCGGGCGAAACCGAACCGGCTGCGCATCGCCTTCGACAGCTTCTGGAACTTCCAGGAGATCGACACCGACCGCATCCCCAGCCGCGTGGCGCCTAGTGCCCTACGTCATTGATTCTGCGGCGAAGCTCTGAATCCGGGGGGGTCGTGGGCATTTCGACACGAAGGACGCAAAGGTCGCGAAGGATGCTTTCAGGTCGTCGCGAGGCTGGTCCCCCGCCGTCTCTGCTGCGAATGCGCCATGGATTTTCTTCGTGCCCTTCGTGATCTTGGTGCCCTTCGTGTCGGAATGCCCGCGGCGCGACCCTACAGTTGCCCGTCCGGGATGAGCCTGGCGCCGTCGATTCCAAATCCGACGCCGAAAGTCCGGGCCGTGCGAATGCATCGACATAGAGGTTCGCCGCAACATGGGACTGCGGCGCCTCGTGCTCCGCGGCTCTCCGTGTCATCCTCAGTGGCGCTCCGTGTGAACCGTTTCACCAAGTGCCATTCGTTGCGAAAACCTGGATAGCCGTCGCGGGAGAGAGGGTCCCACCCCCTGGACCTGCCGGGCCCTCGGAGTTAAGGCGCGCGACATGACCGACATCATCCCCGTGCGACGCGCACTGATCTCCGTTTCCGACAAGTCGGGTGCGATTCCACTGGCGCAGGCACTGGCCGCGCACGGTGCGGAGATACTTTCCACCGGCGGCTCAACCCGTGCTCTGCGCGAGGCAAGCGTGCCCGTCACCGAAGTGTCCGCGCATACCGGATTCCCGGAAATACTGGATGGGCGGGTGAAGACGCTAGTGCCGCAGATTCATGGCGGCATCCTCGGCCGGCGCGACGTGCCGGAGCACGTGGCCGCGATGCAGCAGCACGGCATCATGCCGATCGACCTGGTCGCGGTGAATCTTTATCCCTTCGAGGCGACGGTTGCCGGCGGCGCAGCACCGGAAGATTGTGTCGAGAACATCGACATCGGCGGCCCCGCCTTGATCCGCGCGGCAGCCAAGAACCACGATTTCGTCGCCGTGCTGACCGCGCCCGACGAGTACCAGTCCGTACTGGACGAACTGGCGACGCACGGCGGCACAACGCTGAAGCTGCGACGTCGGCTGGCCGCCGCGGCCTTCGCGCGCACCTCGGCCTATGACAGCGCGATCGCCGGCTGGTTCGCCGGCCAGCTCGGCGAGACCTTCCCGCATCGGCTCTCCATCTCCGGCGAGTTGCGCCAGTTGCTGCGCTATGGGGAAAACCCGCACCAGCAGGCCGGCTTCTACGTTAACGGCACGCGTCCAGGCGTCGCTACGTCGCGTCAGGTTCAAGGCAAGGAGCTCTCTTACAACAATCTCAACGACACCGATGCCGCATTCGAATGCGTTGCGGAATTCGAACCACCGGCCGTGGTGATCGTGAAGCACGCCAATCCCTGCGGGGTGGCGGTTGCCGACCGTCTCGCGGAGGCATGGGACAAGGCGCTGCGCTGCGATCCTGTTTCGGCGTACGGCGGTGTCGTCGCAGTGAATCGGACGCTGGACGGCGCGACGGCCGAGAAGATCGCAGCAATCTTCACCGAGGTGATCATCGCCCCCGATGCCGACGAAGCGGCGCTCGCAGCGCTGTCGCGCAAGAAGAGGACCCTGCGGCTGTTGCTGACCGGCGCCGTGCCCGATCCTTTGGAGCTGGGGATAACGTTTCGCAGCGCGGCCGGTGGTTTCCTGGCGCAGACGCGCGATACCGGACGGGTGACGCCCGAGCAGCTCAAAACCGTCACGCGGCGACCGCCCAGCGCGGCCGAGCTGGCTGATCTGATCTTCGCCTTCCGCGTCTGCAAACACGTGAAATCAAATGCGATCGTTTATGCCAAGGACGGCGCCACGATGGGCATCGGCGCCGGGCAGATGAGCCGGGTGGACGCCGCTCGGATGGCCTTCTGGAAGGGCTCGGACGCCGCCCGGGCGGCCGGCATTGCGGGGGCGCTGACCCTGGGCAGCGTCGTCGCCTCGGACGCGTTCTTCCCGTTCGCCGACGGGCTGGAGGTAGCGATCAATGCCGGCGCGACCGCCGTCATTCAACCTGGCGGATCGCTCCGCGACGCCGAGGTGATCGCGGCGGCGGATGCCGCCGATGTGGCGATGGTGTTCACCGGTATGCGCCACTTCCGCCACTGAACGCGTGGCGGAAGCGGGATTGCGTAGGGTGGAAAAGCGCAGCGCATTCCGCCATCCTCCGGTGGCGCCCGCATGGCGGAATGCGCTTCGCTTTTCCGCCCTACGTTCCGGCGCCTACGCCAGCCGGGTAGCGGCGAACTCGTAGTTCGCGAGCTTGTCCACCCAGTTCTGCAGGTAGTCGGGCCGGCGATTGCGGAAGTCGAGGTAGTAGCTGTGCTCCCACACATCGACGCCGAGCAGGGCCTTGCCCTCGCCGGTGGCGAGCGGGTTGGAGCCGTTCGGCGTCTTGGTCACCTTCAGCTTGCCGTCGGAGCCCAGCACGAGCCACGCCCAGCCGGAGCCGAACTGCGTCGCGCCGGCTTGCTTGAAGGCGTCCTTGAACTGCTGGACGCCGCCGAAATCCTGGGCGATCTTCTTCTCGAGCGAGCCGGGCATGCCGCCGCCCGATGGGCTCATGCACTGCCAGAACAGGATGTGGTTCCAGTGCTGGCCGGCGTTGTTGAAGACGCCCGCCATGTCGGCTTTGCCGTGCGACAACTTTACGATGTCGTCGAGCGACTTGCCCTGGAGCTGCGGGTCCTTCTCGACGAAGCCGTTCAGCGCCGTGACATAGGCCTGGTGGTGCTTGTCGTGATGCAGCTCCATCGTTTCCTGGCACATGCCGCGCCCGGCCAGCGCATTGTGGGAGTAGGGCAGGTTGGGGAGTTCGAAAGCCATGAAGCGTTCTCCGCCTTGGTTGGGGTGAAGCCGTGGGTCTCGTTGAACCTAGCTATGACCGGGGCCGAGGGGGGTCAAGTTGGCGTCAGATCTGAGCCCGGTGGCGGCGATCGTGCGCCGGCATGACCCTGACCGGTTTCTCACTGCGCTGTTCGCGCCGGCGGAGCGGCGGGAAACCTTGATGACGCTGTATGCCTTCAATCATGAGCTGGCACGGGCGCGCGAAGTTGTGTCGCAGCCGACGCTGGCGCTGATGCGGCTCGCCTGGTGGCGGGAGGTGGTGGACGGTGCGCGACGGCATCACGAAACAGCGACACCGCTTCGGGCGGCACTCGATCGCGGCGACCTTGATGGCGCGGAGTTGCTTGCCCTGATCGACGCGCGGGAAATGGAGGCGGAGTCCTCGATACCGACGTTGGATGCCTGGCGCGCGTATCTGCTGGGCTCGGCGGGTGGGCTGATGGTGGCGGCCGGGCGGTTACTCGGTGCGCCGGAACCGGAGGTGCTGCGGCCGCTTGGCGCTGCCTATGGCGCCGCGGGCATGTTGCGCAGCACACCGGTGCTGGCCGCGCAGGGGCGTTGCCTGCTGCCGGACGATGTGCTGGCCGCACACGGGTTGTCGCCCGAAGCCGCGATCGCCGAGCCCGACGGCAGCCCACTGCACGGCGTGAAGGCGGAGCTGGCGCGGGAGGGTCGCGCGCTACTGGGCGAGGTGCGCGGGCTACGATTTCCGCGCCGCGCGGTAGCGGCCGTGCTGCCGGCGGTTCTGGCCAGACGCGACCTCGCCCGCATCGACGTGGCGCCGATGCGGCGCGGCCTCGGCGACCGGCTTGCGGTGATGACCGCCGCCCTGACACACCGCATGTGATCACAAGTTAGCAATGACACCTCTCCCGCTCCGCCGGAGAGGTGTAGGTTCAGCCGCCATGGACTGGCGAATTCACCTGCACCGTGACGGCTACGTCATGTTCCCCGGCCTGTGCCCGCAGCCGATCGTGCGTGCTGCGCGCGCCGCAATCGATCAGGACCTCGCCACGAACTATGACGCACACCGGCAACTCGAATACGACAACCGGTCGTACTGTCCCCAGCTTCGCGGCACCGCGGAGTTGTTGTCTTTGCTGTTGGACAGCGGCATTACGGCAAAACTTAACGAGGTCATAGGCTTTGACAAACTTGGCTACGATGGAGGCCAGATCGCGATTCGCAGGGCGGGCAACGCGCAGCAGCCGTCCCCGCCCGAACCGCACATCGACGGCCTGCCTGCGCCGTTCAACGGTGTGCCCGTGGGTACCCTGGTCAGCAATTTCACTGCGCTTGTGGGAATCTACCTCAGCCCGGTGCGCGAGCAATTCGCCGGCAATTTCACCGTCTGGCCCGGCTCCCATCATGTGCTGGAACAACACTTCCGCGAGAAGGGACCCGATGTCTTGCGCAACGGCATGCCGCGTATTCCGCTCGGCGAGCCAGTACAGCTCATGACCGAGCCCGGTGACGTCGCGCTCTGCCATTACGGCCTCGCCCACACGGCCGCGGTCAATTTGTCTACTTTTGATCGTTACGCCGTGTATTTCCGCCTTTGGCTCAAGGATATCGAGCACCGCCGCTGGCATCTGATGACCCGCATCTGGGACGGGTGGGAGACGGCTGGCACCGGTCCGACGTGACCTCCAGGCCTTTGCTACCACGCCCAGCCATGTCCGATTCCGCCGTCCTTGCTGAAACTCTTCGCGTCCCACACCGCGAGCGCGTCGCCACCACCAACGCCTGGGCCTTCCTGCACTGGCTGCGCATCATGCGCGGTATCGACCTGACCGGATGGGCGGAGCTGCAGCACTTCTCCGCCGTCAACCGAACGGATTTTGCCGACGCCCTGGCCAGCTTTGCCGGCCTGTCCGAGGAGCCCATGCCGCTAGCCCGCCACGCTGGCGCGGGCGAGGCGCTGGTCCTCCGCCGCCGCGACGCCAGCCGTGTCGCGTTTTCGCGCGACGCGCTGCTATCGCCGTGCCCCGATCTGCCCGACCCGATCGCGGCCCCCCTCGCCCGCCGCTGGCCCAAGGCGCTGTTGGTTCGTCCACTTGCCGAGCTGCTGCTGTTCGCGGATCTGCGCCCGGATGACCGGGTGCTGGTCGCCGGCGGAGCAACTTGGCCGTGGCTAGCGGGGCTGACCTTGGGCACCACCATCGTCTTGGCCCCGCCTGCGCCCCTGCTTCCCGCGGTCGCCCAGGAAGCCGCCACAGTTCTGATCGCGCCCGGCACGGCGCTTGCCGGCGCCGCCTTCCGCCGGGCGGGAGCCCGACCCAACCTTGGCGCGCTGCGCACCATCATCGCCACTGGCGGTCCGCTCTCACCACCCGAGCGCGTGCGCATCTACACCTGGATCAAATCCGATCTGATGTTGCTCGCGCGGTCAGGCGACACCATGTGGGGCAACCCGATGGAGCCGGTATCGTCTCGCCCGAAACCAGCCCCGGCGCTTGGTGTCAGGCCGTCGCCGCCGCGAGTGTCGGCGAAACAGTGAACTCGGCCTCGGTCTTCGCGCGGATCTCGCCTACGGTCACCTCGGGCGCCATCTCGGTCAGCACCAGGCCAGCTTTCCCCCGCTCGAACACGCCGAGATCGGTGATCACCAGGTCGACCACGCCGGCGCCGGTCAGCGGCAGCGTGCAGCGGTGCAGCAACTTGGGCTTGCCGCCGGCCGTGTGCTCCATCAGCACCACCACGCGCCGCACGCCGGCAACAAGGTCCATCGCCCCGCCCATCCCCTTCACCATCTTGCCGGGGATCATCCAGTTGGCGAGATCGCCGTTCTCGGCCACCTGCAAGGCGCCCAGGATCGAGATGTCGATATGGCCGCCGCGCACCATCGCGAAACTTGCGGCGCTGTCGAAGAAGCTGGTGGTTGGGAGCTCGGTGACGGTCTGCTTGCCGGCGTTGATCAGGTCGGCGTCTTCCTCGCCCTCGAACGGGAACGGGCCCATGCCCAGCATGCCGTTCTCGGAATGAAGCTGGATGGACATGCCCGGTGGGATATGGTTGGCAACCAAAGTGGGAATGCCGATCCCGAGATTGACATAGAACCCGTCGTGCAACTCGTGCGCCGCACGGGTCGCCATCTGTTCGCGCGTCCACGCCATCGCCGATCCTCCTTCGACCTTGCAGCTTACTCCGCAGCGCGCAACGTGCCCAGGTTGAGCTCTGTCGAGGTGATTGGTTCGGCCCGGATCACCAGCAAGTACACCAAGGCGGACACCAGTCCGATCGCAGCGCTGACCAACAACGCCGGGACGAAGCTGCCGGTGCCCTGCACGATGAACCCGGTGATGGTCGGTGCCAGCGCCCCGCCGAGATAGCCGCCGAAATTCTGAATCGCGCCGAGCGAGGCGGTCAGGTTGGATGGCGCCGCGACCGAGGCCAGCGCCCATGACATGCCGCTGGCGCAGGCGCCGAACATCAGAGAAAGCGAGATACAGGCAACCGCGACCGTGTTGCTCGCGGCCAACGCCGCCACCACCGTGAAACCCGACATCCCCAGCAGCCCGACAATGACCGGCAGCTTGCGGCTGTTGATCGGGGTGAATCCGGCATGCATCAGCCGGTCGGCGATCCAGCCGCCGCCCACGCTGCCCACCACGCCGAACGCGAAGGGAATTGCCGCGACCCAGCCGGTTTTGGGGATGGACATGTGGCGCTGGATCTCGAGATAACCGGGCAGCCAGGCGAGGTAAAGCCAGCCCATGTAAACGATGCCGAAGAAACCAAAGATCAGGCCCCAGGTGGTGCGGAAGCGAAATAGCTGCCCCCACTCGCTGAAGCTGGCGTGCCGCCCGACGGGCGCCTCTTCGCCGGACGTGAGGTAGTGCCGTTCCTCGTCCGAGAACCTCGTCTCCCTGGCATCGCGATATCTGACGAACCACACTGCGGCGACCGCCAGGCCGACCACGCCCATGATGATGAACATCCATCGCCAGCCGAAGGACAGCATGAGAACCGTCAGGATCGGCGGCGCGATGGCCGGGCCGAGCGAAGAGGTGCAGTTCCAGATCCCCGTCGGGAGACCGCGGTCGCGCACATTGTACCAGTCCCGCACCACCCGCACGGCGGAAGAGAACATCGGTGCCTCGCCCAAGCCGAGCAGCACACGCGCGGTGCAGAACTGGGCGAAGCTGGTGACCAGTCCCGCCGCGGCCTGGGCGATGGACCAGAGCGCCAGCCCGGCGGCCAGCAGGCGATGTGGTCGGACCCGATCGACCAGCGCGCCACCCGGAAGCTGCGCGAACGCATAGGCCCAAAGAAAGGCCGAGAGCAGCAGGCCCATGTCGGCGATCGAGAGGCCAAGCTCCTGACGGATCAGCGGATTAGCGATCGACAGCGTCGATCGGTCCAGATAATTCAGCGTACCGGCGATGACGAGCATAGTCAAAGCGGAACGTTGGGCGCGCCTGATGCCAGCGGGCACGTTAGTGTGAGGCATGTTTCCTCCGTAATGGAAGCGCCGGTCTTGCCGGGCCCCTCTGCCGCACAATAGGTCGGTCCGACGCAGCGGATAGTGCTGGCGGCGCATTTCAGGGGTGAGGAAAGAACGGCCCTCCCGCAATGGGGAGGGGGTGTCGGCGGTGACAGCGCTTGGGCCGTCCGGTTGAGGGGCAACTGCCACTTCCTCCAAGGAGAATCACGCTGAAACAGCTCCGACTGCACGCCGACAGCGACATGCCCATCGTCCGTCGAGCCGGTTGTAAACGGAACCTGCTTGCGTCGTCTGACTGCGCGGTTAAAGCTTCTCTGTCACGCACTATCAGGCCCGATGAGTAGCTTCCACTTTGATACTTTCAGTTGCGCCCTGTTCTCTCTATTGGGCCGGCAGATTCGAGAGCAGCGCGACAAGCCCTCTGCCATGGTCGGGTGCATGATGATGGCTCCGCGTGGGCCCGTGTAAGCATGTTTGCCAACAATCGTCCGGGGGGGAGCCACGTACCAGCATCAGTTCCCCTGGCGCGGGCAACCGCCCCCGCGAGCGCGGGCCACTCGACCAGTCAATGACGCGGAACAACATCGACACCGCCGACTGTGACTCGAGTCACTTCGCTCCCGCCGTGCTTCTGTCAGGTTGCCGCCCATCGCAACCTTCTTTGGAGTTTGGCTCCCATGAGCGGCACTGTTTCATCGTCCTCGTCCCCTGCCACGCCCTCGCCGGCGCCGGCCCAGCCCGCAGCGGGCGCCCACGCCGCTCAGCAGGGCAACACTTACGACTTCATCGTCGCCCCGGGTTCGACCGTCGATATCCTCAACCTACCCACCACCGACCTCGGCGACACCATCGAATTCCTGACGCCGGCCGTCGGCTCGCTCGAGCTGGTCCCCATCGTGTCGCAGACCGGCGCCGGCAGCGGCCTCGTCACCGGCGTCGAGCTCGAATACGTTGCGTCCAGCGCCTCCGACGCGCCCAGTTCGCTGGTCCCCGGCATCGTCGATGCATTCAGCTACGAGCTGGTAAACCCCACGACCGGCAACGTCGATTCCATCGGCACCATCGGTGCCACGATCGACGTCGCGCCCACCGCGAGCACGCTGACCGCCGTGTTCAGCGCCGGGCAGACCCTTGACCTCTCGCAGCTTGTCAATGCGCTGGCCAGCCCCGGCCTGCCCGCCGACGTGCTCACTGCAGTGAGCTTCACGGCCACCCATCCGGAGATTGGCACGGGCCTGGCGCCGATCAACGCCACATTCGAAACCGGCTCGACCACGCCCGGCGGCAGCGATCTTGTCTTCACCGCACCAACGAGCGGTAGTGGCGTGCTTACTTATACCGTCGAAGACCAGGCCGGCCTCACCGCCACCGGCACGATCGACTTCACCGTGGATCCCGGCCCGACGGTGACCGCGCAGGGCACCTACGTCATTGGCCACGGTCAAAGTGCCAATATCATCAACTATGTCGAGAGCCTCGTCTCTCCGGGCATGCCGGGCGATACGGTCCAGATCACCGGGGCCAGCGACAACCGCGGGAACGCTACGTTCTTCGAAGGGAAGGGTGATCCGGAAATCACTTTCACCGGCAACCTCTCCACCGGCGCAGGTGCAGGCGTCGTGGACGAACTCACCTACACGGCCGTCGATACCTTCACGAGCCTGACGGCGACCCAGGGAGGGAATTCGACCGTGGTGGGGGGCGAGTCCGCCCCGGTCACCGGCACTGTGATCCTGGAAGTCGATCCGGGCCCGACCGCCGGCACGGTCGATGCGGGCTACCACCTCGGCACCCCCGTCGATCTCACCTCGGCGATCCTGGGTGCGGTTACGCCAGGGCTACCGGGCGACACGCTCTCCATCACCGCCGTCGGCACGGCCGGAACCACTGGCACGGTCTCGCTTGCCAACGGCGACGTGACCTGTACCGGCACCAGCTACACCGACACTTTCACCTACACCGTCAGCGACCAATACGGCGACACGGCCGTCGGCACAGTCGATCTTGGGGCTCTCGCGATGCCGGCGCAGCCGCCCCAGCCCGCCCAGCCGGCGCAGCCGACCGTCATCACCGGAGGCCCTTACGGCGACTCTATCATCCAGGGCGTTGCCGGGCCGGAGCAGATCACCGCCTACGGCTGGGGCAACACGATCGAGGCCAACGGCGGCAGCGGCACGATCAACGCCGGCGAGGGCAACGCCACGGTCAATCTCGGTAGCGGCAGCTTCGACGTGACGCTGGCGGGCTACGGCAACGCAGTGACCGGCGGCGACGGCAACGACACACTGTCGGGCAGCCTCGGCAACACCACGGTGACGCTCGGCAACGGCAACGACAGCGTGAACCTTGGCGGCTACGACAATGCGATCGCGATTGGCTCCGGCACCGATACGGTCGTCGCCGGCGCGGGGAGCGACACGGTTACTGGCGGTGGCGGGACGGATACGGTTACACTCGCCGGCTATAGTAATCAGGTGACGCTGGACGGCAGCAACACGACGCTGATCAACGGCATGGGCAGCGACACGATCAGCCTGACCGGCGGCACCGCCAATCTCACGCTGTTTGGCGATAGCAACATGGTGTTCCTGAACGGCACCGCCGGGACGATCAACGACCAGGGCCAGGGACTGCAGGTCAGCATCGGCGCCGCGCCGACCGGCACCGATGTAATCCAGAACGCGGCGTCCGACCCGGCCTTGATGATCGACCTCACTGCCGGTGTCGGCGGCTATGCCAGCGTCAACGCGGTGCTGGCGGCGCTTACGTCCGATGGGAGCGGCGGCACGATGCTCGGCCTCGGCGCCGGCGGCACGCTCGACCTGGCGGGGCTAACCCCCTCGCACCTCACCGCTGCCAACTTCCACGTTAGCTGAACCGCACTGGAAAGGCGGCAGGTCGGCCCAGCAACAATTGAAGACCTGATTTCAAGGGGCGGATGGAGGCGCTCGGACGCCTCCGTCGCGCCACCAGGTGACGCCACGCCCGAAACCGGATGACTCGCAATATATTGACTGCCACACAGCCTGGCTTAGTATTGAGGCAAATTCAGCGAGTTTAGCGTTATGGACCGCTTCAACCTCGGCTCCTATCGGCGTCGCATATCCACTGCGTCTGCGAAAACACAGCGCTGGTTCGATATAGGGCTCAACTGGTGCTATGGCTTCAATCATGAAGAAGGCATCAAGTGTTTCGAGCGCGCGCTGGAGACCGATCCCGCATGCCCGATGGTCCATTGGGGGATCGCCTATGCGGCCGGGCCATTTTACAACCTGACATGGAAGGAACAGGGTGCGGTCGAGGCGCGCGCCGCGACGAAGCGCTGCTTCGAGCATGTGCAGATCGCGAAAGCGCACGCAGACCGCGCCACCGAGGTCGAACGCCAGTTGATTGAAGCGCTTTCGTTCCACTTTCAGAAGCCTCAGCCGGTGCCGATCGCAGAGTTTGAGCAGTGGGGTGACGCCTACGCAGCCGCGATGCGCCGCGTCTATTACCGCTTTCCCGACGATCGCGATGTGATGGCGCTGTTTGTCGAAGCGCTGATGATGCGCACCGTGCGCAGGCTGTGGGACCTCAAGACCGGCGAGCCGGCAGCGAATTCGGATGCGCTGGAGGCGCAGGCCGTCTGCGAGCACGCGATCGCTATGGCGGACCAGGCGGGGATGCAGCACCATCCCGCAATTCTTCATTTGTATATACATCTTCTCGAGATGTCGTCGATGCCGGAGCGCGCTATGCGCTCGGCTGATCTGCTCGGCGAAATGTGCCCTGACGCCGGCCATCTGAACCATATGCCGGGGCATATCTACGTGCTGTGCGGCAAGTATGAGCAGGCAAAAATTGCGAGCGAAAAAGCAATTCGTGCCAACGATCTTTACCTCGGTTATACTGACGAGCCGACTTACTATCTGCTTGGCTGCGGCCACGATCTGCATCTGATGATGCACGCGTGCATGTTCCTCGGGCAAGCGCGGCCGGCGCTGAAGGCCGCCAACGAGGTGCGCAGACTCATAACGCGCGAGATAATCAGTATGCCAGATCGGCCAAAATTGACCCACACTGTGGAGGGTTACCGCGCCATGAAATCGCATGTGCAGGTGCGGTTTGGTCTCTGGCATGAAGTCATCGACGAACCGATGGTCGGCGATGCCGGCCTTTACGTCATGACCACCGCGCTACAACACTATGCCAAGGGCGTGGCGCATGCCACTCTTCGCAACTTTACCGACGCCGAAGTCGAGCGCGAGCGCTTCCGTCGTCACCTTGAGACTATCGCGCCCGGGCGTCGGTTCCTCAATAATCCCGCGAGGGCTTCGCTTGAAGTGGGCGCGGCGCTCCTCGATGGCGAGCTTGCGTATCATAAGGGGGCGCATCAAGTCGCGTATGGCCATCTGCGCCGTGCCGTCGAGCTCGACGACAATCTGTCCTACACCGAGCCGTGGGCCTGGATGCACCCACCTCGTCACGCGCTGGCGGCATTGCTGCTCGATCAAGGCCACGTCGAGGAAGCAGAACAGGTGTATCGCGACGATCTTGGCCTGTCGGGGAAAGTACAGCGTTGTGCGCAGCACCCCGACAATGTCTGGGCCTTGCACGGGCTGGTCGAATGCCTGCGTCATCGTGGGGAGCGCGAGGAACGACTCGAATTAGAGGACAAACTTAGCGCCGCGCTTGCGAAGGCGGAGGTGCCGATCACGTCGTCTTGCCTTTGCCGCGTCAGCGTTACGCCGGGGATGTGCTGTCACTAAGCGCGACTCATGCTCCCACGTGGTGGCGGCGGCGAACGCAGGCAGGTGTTATATTACAGCGATAACTTCAACAGCGCCGCGATCTCCCCCACGATCCCGCGCCGGAACGCCAGCACGCACACCACGAAGATCGACCCTTGCGTCACCGTGACCCAGTCGCCGAACTGGGCGAGATAGTTCTCCATCGACGTCGTCAGCACCGCCCCCACCACCGGCCCGAACACCGTCCCGAGACCGCCGAGCAATGTGGTCAGCACCACCTCGCCCGAGCGCGAATAGTGCACGCCGTCCAGCGTGGCGATGCCGAACACGATCGCCGTGGTCGCGCCGGCGATACCAGACAGCCCAGTGGACAGTACGAACGCGATCAGCTTGTAGTCGTTGGTGCGGTACCCCAGTGACGTGGCGCGCGGCTCGTTCTCGCGGATCGCCTTCAGCACCTGGCCGAACGGCGAATGGATGATGCGGTGGATCAGCAGGAAGCCGGCGAGGAAGATCGCCGCCGTCAGCCAGTACATATTCATGTCATTATTGAGCGAAATGAACCCGAAGGCGTGCCCGCGGGGCACCTGTTGGATGCCGTCCTCGCCGCCGGTGAACGGCGCCTCGACGCAAAAGAAATACACCATCTGCGCCAGCGCCAGCGTGATCATGGCGAAGTAGATGCCGGATCGCCGGATTGCCAGGTAGCCGAGGCAGAGGCCAAGAATTGCGCCGGTCGCGCCGCCGATGCCGATGCAAACGATGGCATCCAGGTGCCACTGCTTCATCGCCCAGGCGGCCAGATACGCGCCCATCCCGTAAAACGCCGCATGACCGAAGGACAGCAGCCCGACATAGCCGATCATCAGATTGAAGGCACAGGCGAACAGCGCCGCGCAAAGCACCCGCATCAGGAAGATCGGGTACAGCACGTAGGGCAGCACAACCACCAGCCCCAGCATCACCAGGAAGGCGATCGCCTGGGCGCGGGTGAAGCCGAACAGGCCTGGCCGTGCGACCGAGACGGAACGGACAGCGGTAGAGACGGACATCTCAGGCAGTCTTTCCGAACAAGCCGCGCGGCAGGAACAGCAGCACGATCACCATCACCAGGAAGACCACGGTGGCGGATGCCTGGGGATAGAACACCTTGGTCAGCCCCTCGATCACGCCTAGGCCGAAACCGGTGATGATTGATCCCATGATCGAGCCCATCCCGCCGATCACCACCACCGCGAACACGGTGTTGATGAAATTATCCCCCATGTTCGGGTTCACCGAATAGATCGGCGCGGCCAGCACGCCGGCAAAAGCGGCAAGGCCCACGCCGGCGCCATAGGTCAGCGTGATCATGCGCGGCACGTTTACCCCGAACGCACGCACCAGCGGCGCGTTCTCGGTCGCCGCCCGCAGCCTGGCGCCGAGGAACGTCT
>Ga0335074_10002592_pt1 | contig 24677 bp, 11 predicted proteins | sample Lox_Sample_23_FD_206715 | JGI IMG/M metagenome (GOLD analysis project Ga0335074, IMG submission 206715) | Soil microbial communities from Loxahatchee National Wildlife Refuge, Florida, United States - Lox_Sample_2.3 | ecosystem: Environmental > Terrestrial > Soil > Wetlands | place: USA... | reverse complement strand
AAGAAGAACGAGATGATAACAGAGCTCTTCATTTCCTTTCTTGCATGAGCAAGAGCATATTTCATCATCGTAGACTTTCCTGCTCCAGGTTTACCTTTGACCCATAAGAAGCCATGGTGCTCGAGGATCTTGTTAGGGTCGAGCCAGTCCTTGTACTCAGGCTGCTCAAGCAACCACATGCAAGTTCTGTCATAAGCCTTCTTGATGTTTAAGAGACGAGCATCAATTTGTGGAAATGCTAGAGCATCGAGACAGCATTGTCGCTGTTCTGAAAGGATAGCTAGGTTGAAATCTATTAGCTTTCCAAATGGTAGCCCAGATGCTGAATTTATGCCTATAATGCAATCAGCTAAATCAAGCAAGAAAGGTTTCTGTTACGATGCAATAGTGGTGTTAAGGAACAAATGGGTGGTGATGCTACTGATTGACTAGACGCCGCGCAAGGAGAGAAGGAAAGCTAATCTACAAGAAAAGAATATTATATAGTGTGTGACACAGTTCGTGCACCATAAGCTTGCCCTATTCATGAGTGAATATTATACCTCAAAGATACGGCCTTCCGTCGTACAAGCTCGGACTGTGACATTCTCACGCACCTAATCGCGTCAATTTCACGGCAGTTGCATTCGATATCCGAACAAGAGCCGCGGCGACCTTTTTATACTCGACATCGTCTAATCCTTTGAATCGACACATCTCCATATGATTACTGGCGGTGTGTTGTGTTATCTCAACTATAGGATCATTCAAAGTTGAGGATGTATCTTCAACCACCTAGTTCGACACATCAGTGAGAGTAATCTGTATAGAGGAATTCGCTAACCTTTTTATTGCTTAGCGCTAGAACTCCATATTGTTCTTGAAAAGAATAAATGATCCATCCCTTCTAATTTGCCATAGGAATAAACTCATCACGCAACTCTTTTAATCGCTTAGAAGTAGGCAATAAGGTACTAACCATCTGCTCATTGACAGAAAATCCAGCAGCTTGGATGACCTTCTCAGCAATGTGATGAATAAGACTTCGAGGATCCGCCCCACTATGAGGAGTGCCAAAAAACACAACAGCTACTGTAGACTGATATATTTCATGAAGATGAGTTTGATGCATTTGGAAGCAATGGGATCTTCGTAGCGCTTCCTTCACGACTATTCCTCCAAGGCTGTGAGCAACGAAGATAAGCGGCCTTGAAGGCTTGGACCTTCGTTCTGCCTCTAAGCTAACGAGGAGGTCCATTCCGATATCATAAACAGTGTTTTTACTTATCGGAGCTTCAAATCGATGCCGTATGTTAGTATCATATCCGTAGGTGAGAACCCGCGCATTGGGCAAAGTGACTGGCACCAGGTCTCGAGGCCAGTATACGCGCTTACGGACTTCATTTCTCTTGAAAGGGCTCGATGCGAGGAGATGGCGATATTTAGGTGGATGTTCATTTCGCTCCCCATTAACCTCGCATCGGTCGTCCGTTATAAGCTCTCCCTTGTGTGTCCAAGTACGCTGAGGGTGGTCAGTGAAGCCATGTACAAATATGATGCTTAAGGCTTTAACGTCAAATCAGACGTACTGATCAACGATAACCTACTCTAGCGTAACAATTTCCGGGCTCACGAGGATCGTAAGCCCTTGGACACTTGGCTGATTTGGCGTGTGTCCGGCTGATGAATCGCTCTTGTACATATTACTTTTTGTAAACTACGGAACAGAATCGGCTAGAAACATTCTCTAATGAACTCGCAAAGTGAGATAAATGAAATCCTCAGTTCGGTTGATGCCTAAATGTCGACAGCGTACTGTACCTCTACGAGCTTAACCGAAAGTAGTTTAGCTGGTATTCCCATGCATAAACTTAGGACTCAACAGTTTTCAACCAACGATTCAGGTTGCTTGCCTGTTCTTCAGAACCTTATGCATGCGGCGCAAGTGGTTTCTGGCCGTATACGACATAGCTATTGACCAGCATCAGCATCTCCCGCAGAATCCCCAATAGCTTGCTTGTAATAGGAAGGCAAAGTCAGACTCACTAATCATACTGCGCCCTGAATTTATTGAAGTTCCTCATATTCTTTCTCACCTCTACCAGCCTCATCTCAACCTCTTCCCTTGTAGCCTTGCCGCCTAAGACTAGCGTCATACCGAGGCCAGATATGTCTTCGAGCATCTGGTAGAGGTTCTTCACACCTACTCTTCTCTGATACATTTTGCTGTGTCAGCCTCCGGCATTCTCGATGTATATTATGATTTAATTTTACCTCCAATTTGTCTTTGTCCCACGGCCCCAATGGCAGGCGAAACTTCTGCGCTTGCACATTGATGAATCCCCTTTCTCTGATCCAATTCTCGAGTTTGGGGCCAGGGCGCATATTGCGCCCTCTGCTCTCCTGCAGATCAATGGTGTCGCGATGGAACTGCCACAGTTCGCTCTTACGGAAATCTTCGAGCGGCATAGCCGTGCTATACAGCATAGTGTCCCAGTCTTGAAACTCGGCCCAACCACCTGGTTTCAGATTGTCAAATGTTTGATTTAATAGTCGAGGCCAATTCTCAACAGAGCCAGCTAGGAAGCGCCCAAAGACGAGGTCGAGGCCCGTATCCAACCAGTCCTTCTCGAAGTCGTCCAGAACATAGCGAACATTGACCGGACTTCAGACTGTTAGCTGATAGATGAGTTGAAAACCTCCGAGAACCTTACTCAAATTCATTGTGAAAATCATCGCCAAGCTCTGGAGGGCTTAGATCAAGCCCTATTACCTAAATATCGACATTGGCTTGAGCTTCGGGTAAGATAAGACATTGCGTTTACCTCTGCTGATGGATATATGTCCGCTGATAATAGAAGTCAATATTTTCTAAGAATGATTAAAACTGAAGAGAGACATAGGTAATATAGAGAATACGGATGACTAACAAAATCAAGAAACACTTCGATGGGGAGAAAGACTTGCAATAGAAATGAACTCAAGCAAGGAAGAACAAAATCCTCAGGGCATCTAACTAGTAGATATTCACTTACCCATCTCAATAGCCCATAGCCCAATGCCCGTCCCTAGATCCAACATCTTGTGGGGGTTTTCTGGAAGAGGTGCAGGATCAATTTCCCATCCAAGCGAGTCTTGATCAAATCGTGATGTCTCAACAACCGGTCTTGCTGCGCTACATCGTTCGGCAGACCGTATCCTTCAACGTTTAGCAAAGGGAAAGAGTACAAGCATCGCAAAATTGCCTCTCCAGATGCGAAAGGAAAGATTACTTTTCTCTGCCATGTACGCGTGATATCTTCTTCCGTGCTCAAATGGGTAATTCACTGCTATTGTGTCGAGAGTGACGACATCGCCAGATCTGTAAGTAGAAGTAATGTCAATTCAACTTTTTTTCCTCACTTACCGGGCTTGCAAGACACGTGGATCATACTGGGGCTAGGGAAGGGGATTCTGACAATGATCCACCATAGCCTTGGTCGCTAAAGCTACCAGCATCAAACTCATCCTGAGCCTCCGTGAGATCGCCCTGCATGCCTGTTTTCCGTGACTGGAGTATGAAAGTCGAATGCAGAAAGAATTGGCCTAGGATGGTGTTCCAGCAATTCTTGGCCACGACGCTCCCACCAGCATATACAACTACCTCCGTCCTTGTCCTCACCGCACACTCTTAGTCATGAATAAGGGAGTCTAAGATGCAGTAGATTGCATAGAGCAGTCATGCGTTTAGAATTGTGCATTTAATATGGGCATGAAAAGAGTAGAAGAAGACATAGACGAGCCATTGAGGTAAATTAGACGGATAGGCAAAAATCCAGCTGTTGAGACATTCGCTCGCTTAGAGCCTCAGGCAGACAAAAACGTGATATGTAACCTTACGGAACTAGATTTGGAATTATATGTCTAGAATCACAGAGCTTCTTTGGGCAGTTCTAAACTTCCAACCTCTGAGCAGACGCCCTAAAAGTTATTGTCAGTATTTTTACCTGGGGTTGATTATTTTCAACTTAAGCAAATGATCCCTGTCACTCGCTTAAGCTACCCAACTACTGTGGTGCGGGCCGATAATGATAGCCCGATCGTGCTGGCGTAATTCTGCGGTCAGGGGCTGGCCTAAGGATCCAAGATTACATAATAAGGTCTAGAATCGACCGAAAATGCTGGACATCAGCCGTACATTAGAGTATTGGTTGGAGTATCCGCCGTAGGAAAGATCTAATTCGGTTTTGGGTCTTCCAAATTACACCGATAACATCAACTCATTCGGTTGATGACTAAAATCTTCTCCGTCATACTATCTCTAACGGTACAGAACCCAGGGCCTTTTTGTTGCCAACTCCAAGCCCTCTAACGGAAGACGAGTACTGTATCGCATTGGCAGGATATCGAAAACATGACTTCAACCCAGCCTTACACCGAAGAATGGCTTCAGGTATGCCTGCCAAATCAGCATTGCTCATCCTCAGCAAAGACTACATATTGGCCACTTTGATCTACTCTTAACATGGAACAACATCGATCTTTTGTTCCATATCGACGGTGATTGCTGACTACCTTGCCCATGCTTCAGTTTGAACAGATGGCCGGTGGCCGCTTCAACCTTACCGGTGACATCGCCTCGATTCGTACACAATTCCTTGGCCTGTTTAATAACATGAAGAACTTGCTTCCGCCACCTAACAATACTGTAGAGGCTATTGACATGAAGCTGCCCGGTTCTACTATGGCCGTTAGGATCTACTCACCGGTGGAAAAAGTCGAGCAATTACTTCCGGTTGCCCTATAGTATGTCTATTTCTCAACTAGAAACTGAATTCAAGAAGAATCCAGCATGGACCAATGAGAAGTAAAAACAGTGGTGTAATGGCTGACTTATTTTTAATTAGTATACACAGTGGGGGGTGGGTTGCTGGAGGTGTTGACTATGAAGACCGTATGCGTATGCTTAACTTATGAAAAAATCGTGAGGCTAACCATTTCCTGGCAAGATGTGTGCAGATACTTTGTCCAACATACTCCAACGATTCTAGTATGCCCTGATTACCGCCTAGCTCCCGAGCATGTGTTCCCCGCCGGCCTAGAGGACTGTTTTCAGGCCTACAAATGGGTATGTGATAATTCTTATAACATTATAACCTAATTCGATACTAATGCGTTAACGTATACAAGATGAGCGAAAATATAGCTTCTTACGGCGCAAATCCCTCTTTATCCTATGTGATCGGAGGTTCAGCTGGGGGAAATCTTGCTATAGCTATGGCGCTCAAGATTGTTTCTACTCCGGGCTTAAACCCGCCAAAGGCCGTTATTTCATCTTGCTTGTCTACCTGCGAGCCCTCCGTCATTCCAGAGAAGTACCAAAAGGACTGGTACCCGGAGGAATTCCTCGATGCGGCATTTCTGGATAGGAAATGCATGGAGACTTGCATAGGTAGGCATCCACTTTTGGATCTATTTATCTAGCATAATAGCACAATGCTGATATAGCATCCACCAACTGTAGCTGCTTACGGTCCACCACCAGCTGACCCACTCTTCTCCGTGCTCCTCCATCCAGATCTCGCAAAACTGCCGCCTACTTATCTAGTTGCGTGTGGCAAAGACCCCACTCACGATGAGATCTTCATGTTGAGAGACGAGATGACAGCACAGGGGTGCGAAGTCAAGCTTCGGGAATACAAAGGATATCCACATTTCTTCTTTATTGTCCCGATGCTCAGAGCTAGTCAGGAGTATCTCGATGATATCGTTGCGAAGATTCGGGAAATGGTTATATCTTCATCTGTCGTTAGCCCTTCTTCCTAACATGGTCATCTAGTTTTTCCTTGGGCACGGGTAGCTTAGGCAACTGCTAAGCTGTAGCTCGCCTTTCCTCACAGCCCGTCCACTTCAATCTAGCCAGCTCTCTTTCTATTCAAGTACAACTATCCTACTGTGCTTTGCCTAATAGTCTTCTCTGCCAAAGTAACTGCGGACCGAGAGATCAAATTCCTATTTGAAGTTATAACCTACACAAAAAGCAACTCCAACCTAATTCGCGGTCTTATTTCTTCTTAAATCCGCTGTTCTCCTTCAAGAACGTCGAAAAGTCCTGTAACCCTGGGTAGCTCTTCCTCAGCGCCGGGATATCCACCTTGTACCCACTTGTCTCCAACCACCCCATCATTTCCCTCACCTCCTTCAGCATGAACTTAATCATTGCGCCGACAAACCGGAATGTCTTCGGCATTTCATATCCCATCGTCTCCCTAAACACCTTGCAAGCCTCGTCAAGGGTCAATTCGTCGCCTGCAAGTCCAATGGCTTGCCCCTTATACTTCTCTGCTTCAAGCAGCGCCGCTGCCCCAAAGTGGCCGATGTCCTTCAGGGAAACCAGCTGCAGCGGCTTGCTCCCAATGCCAGCCCACATGCTCACAAAGACCTTCCCGTTGAAATCCGGTGAGATATTATCCATGAATGCAGTCGGTCGTAGAATTGTCCACGTTGTGCCGCTCCCCGCCGCCTTCTCCTTGAGATACTGCTCTATACGATATTTTGCAGCAAAATGTCCGACACTAGTCGGCATTTGATCTGATGCTGCACCGCCTCGATCAATTGAGGTGAATACGATGTGCTTCACGCCGTGCGCGATGCTGGCATCAATCGGCGGTAGGGCTTGTTTTTCCTCCGCGCTTGCTTTCCAAGGGATGGCGACGCTGACGAGGAAGACACCGTCGACGGGACCAGTTTTGGCGAAGATGGTGGAAGCATCGGCGGTGTCGCCTTGGATAATGGTGACGTTGGGCTTGGAGGCCAGGGACTTCGCTTTGCTTGAGTCCGGCTTGCGTGTTAAGGCGAGGATTTCGATGGGCAAGGATGAAGGGGAGACGCGCGAGAGGAGAGCATCGAGAACTGCCCCGCCTTGCTTGCCAGTCGCGCCGATGACTAGAAATCTCCGTGCAGCCATCTCTGCGATATAGCTGTGTCTGAGATGGTGTCGATAATGTATGGGTTTAACATCTATTTAGTTCGTAGAAATGAAGAAAGAGGTAGAGCGTGGTTTGAATTACAGTCGTGATGCCTTGAAAGGAGCATGATTGAGTGGTAAGACTACTGCTCAGAACTGGAGGTATGCTTAAGACACGGCTTACTACGTATCAAGCTGATTGACAGAAAACAAGTTTAAGAAGGGATGCTTATTGTAAGTAGTGTATTGTCGCGGGCGAACTTTATGCCGGTCAAATTTGGCAATCGTGTGGCAGCAGATTTGGGCGGTGAGAAGAACAGAAGTGCCTTTACCGGGGGTTGCGCGGAGATGCTAAAGATCTAGAAAACACTTATGGCATTGTCTCTCACCTCATCTATAAGTCATTGTGGCCGTCATGCCCTAATAAATACCGTTGTCTGCTTACATGTGCAATGTGCACACGATTAACCTCCTTATTGTCTATCCTTGTGTAGGTACAAATATATGGCTCTGACAAATTACGCAGCAGGTTCTCACCACCGCAGTGTCTGCACTCAGCCGCCTCTTTCATACCGGTTGGCAGAACGCTTAGTTTATGACATCTAGGGCAGTAGAGCTTACAAGTCTTTTTAGTCTCACCGACTCAGCACCCATCCACGTCGCCAGTGGTAGAGAAGAAGCTGCAGTCCTGCAGAGCTGACTTACGTTTGGTCTCATTGAAGCTGTTATCGAGAAGCATGTTCCAGAAGGCAGCCTCATCAAGATGACAGGAGGCGTAAGACGAGTCATAAGCATGGGTAAGCTTGCCAAGATCCTGTAAGACTGGATTGATTGTATCTTCGGAGGTGCAGGATATGATCAGCTCGCTGCTAGGTCAGAACCTATTCACAAGGCGTTGACACAGGCTCGTTCTAGGATGATCAGCCTTCTTGGAACGGATGTTTTCTCGTACCCATCAGCAGAATCGGGTGATATGTCAGCCGCTATTTGCTTGATAGCAAGAATCAACGAAGCCTTGACAAATGCAAAGATTGATTTCCCTCTATAAATCTCGCAAAGGGTTTCTCGTAGTCCATCGTGTTGTGGCCACCATATCGCGACACGCATGGAAAGGAGATGGTCGCAAAGCGGTGGCGCCTCTTTACCATTAACTATCACACCAGCATACTGTCCATTTCATCGTTAGAGTGTGTGAGCATGATAGCACCACTTGGGAAAGACAAGAAACATAAAACTTGTTTGGCGAAGTAATGCATAGCTAATATGATCGATGCTAAGAACTATCCTCCTAACCATGCACTTTTGGATTTAGATTGTGAGCATCCAGTGCCTTCTCAAAAATCGGTCAAAGCTGTACCTGCGAGGAACAAAGTACCAGTGATCACAATCTCTGATGAGAAGAGCGAGAATTCTATAGTTCAACTCGCAGTTCTCGAGTCGTCCGAAGCTCCATACGTTGCCATGCCCGCGTTTGGAGCCGATGGACTTGGAAGTTCAACAGAAAAAGGCTTGCGAACTTATAAGCAATGTTGAAACAAGCCATTCATAAGAAGTATCTGGAGTTGGAATCGCAACTAAAACAGATGAGAATTTTGACCTTTATACGAGCTGCAAAAGAGGTTTAGGGTAAATTAAGTAATCACTATGTTATATAGCTGTTTAGATATATCCAAAGGATTAAGTACCGTAGTGTTTGTGTTTTTGGGCAAAAAAGTAGGGTCAGCTAATTACTTTTGCCATTCCTACTGTAGGCTAGGCTTGGCAGGGATAAGAGGCGGTTTGGTCGCTGTACAAAGTTTGCCAACGTTACATCCTGGAGAGAAGCTGACGATGTACATGACCATGACTGCGAATTTGGAAAGCTCATGAGCGTCATTGTGCGGTCGAGGTTATCCAACGTTCTTCAGTCTTTAGGAGAGAAGTTAACTACTATTCTGGGCAGCCAACTATTACAAAATAGAAAGTGGTGGTGGGCCTACGAATAATATTTGGGCCATATTACTGGAAGACATAAGGTACGAGACTCATTCAATAATCGATTTCGCAGACACAGTGATTGTCTGATTTAAGTTTTGCTTAGAACCACGTTGCTTACACTATATTCGTCTGCTCCTTCACTACATTACATGTCGCACCCTAGACTACAGCTAACAGATGAAATCGCATCCAAATTAAGACACACTACAAGCTCAGCACAGCAAGCGCTCCCACGAACGCGACCGTAATATACACCTTCAGTCCAGGGGACACCTTCTTCGCAGCACTCTTCGACGGGCTCGCACTGGCGCCACTACCTGTCGCAGTACTAGACGAACCACCACTAGGAGTTCCTGTAGGTGCGAGGCCAGAGGTAAGGCCGGTTAAATATTGGATACAAACGTCCGAGAAGGTGCCGGTGTAGCTAGAGACGCTACCAGTGTAGCTAGAGACGCTGCCAGTAAAGGTTACTACCGCCGGGAAGCGTGATTGTCAGCTTATTCTTTCCTATTTGAAAGGACGTTCATCAAATAAGCAGTTCACTTGACAACACATACCTGAAGTGTCTAAGCACGAAGGCGTTTTCGAGAGGCAGCTCGCGACGCTGAGGGCGAAGCTATATTGGCTGCTGCAGCAGGCGGCGTCCCAGCTTGCCTCTGGGGTCGCCGTCTGGCAGGGCGGGGAGTTTGTTACAGAACATGCGGACAAATATGAGTTGTAAGTTTCCTGGTGGTTGGGAGGACGGTCAGCCGTGTTAGCTAAGTGATAATGATGAGGAAAGAGAAGAGTAAAGATGAAATTCAGTAACGGATAATAGAAGTGGTCAATTCGATAACAGAATATCATGGACGTTAATGGATAATCTAAGTAATTGGTAGAACAAGGTGTAATAAGAGGTGAATGGATACTAACAAGAGGACAACCCTCGATGGTTATACCGCCAGGATATGCAGTAGTTGAGGCGGCAGCCATCTCCACTTGAGACTTATAATTACAACAACGAAACTTAAAAGTGGAGTGAACTGGATATGAATTGCGAATTGAGAACGACAGTGGAAACAGGCAAGATCTGGGGCATTGGGCCATTAATATATCACCCCTCAAAACGCCATTGTTTTCAGCTGTGGCTTGGAAGGAAGAATGGGGAAATGGGAGCGACATGGCGTCTTTCCTAAAGCAGTCAGGGCTGAAGCTGGACCGAAAACTCAAGGCTGACTTTGTGGTTTAGCGACTGTTGCTAGGACTTTCGTGTGGTTTTGTTTCAGTTCGTCATTTAGGCAAAACCAAGCCACAGCCACTCTTAAATTGCATTCACAAAAAAAAAAAAAAAGCAGCCTAGACAGCAAGGTTAAGCCACCTAGGGCCTTCAAAGGTGATCGGAAAGCTGATACTTTGGCATAGAACGGGTTATTGCGACACCAGAACAGCCGCTTTCAGCCCGAAATCTCGTTAGGATGGCGACTTATTTTGTGGTTATTGTAAGGTGAGATATTTGACCGTGTGTTTATCAAACGTCGAGATTTCAAGCTTAAATACACTAGTCGTCGGTCCTGATCCCTGCTCCCTAGGGTCGGCGAAAGCAAGTGGGACGCTTCGCAAATATCCGAGCTCTTCCAAAGTATGCTACAACAATGTAATAAAATAAGACAGCTAAAACTTTGTAATATTTTAGACAGCCTATATAAATATACTATGTAAGAGTCTTAGGTAAATTGAATTTACTAAAATAGTGATTTGTTAGTAGTTTTAGATATGAAGCTGAGGTTTTGACGTTCCTCGCTTGAATGTGCTTACCATGCATCACCAAAATACTAGCTAAGCAGGTAGTGTAAGGGGACGTATAGTGTCAAGCGTAGTGGGATAAAGAGTAGCTAGTAATCGTGTATAGTATATTCACTAATCCTTAAGGAACCCCTTTTCCAAAGAAGCTTCCTGAAGTATTTAACTAGCTAGCTGACTCAGCGCGGCCATGGCGCAGCTGAATCGCGTACCTAAGGCATGCTCAGGCATCCGCCCTTACAGGTAGAGACTAAAAAATTAGCAAACTTGGTGTCGCTTTCAAGCTTAGATAATATAGACGGAATAGATTAGAATCATTTAGACATAAATAAGGATGCAAAGGCAAATCTATGTTGATATATATTTATATCTATTCATATTAATTGATTGATTGATTCTTCATTTACTATTTCGGCTTGTAAAGCCACGTTAGAGTACAATATATTTAAGTGAAGGAAACCCTCTAGGGAATAAAACCGCACTTCTATTACTCCAATTGGGAGTCTGTGAAGGACGTCCAATTGAACTAGTATTAATAGCGTATAGTAGTAGTAGCTACCGTACGAAAGACCTTAAAACAAGAGAAAGAGAGAAAGGGAGGAAGAGGGTAAGTGTTCTACTAGCTGCTAATGTTGTCCCATAATAGTTCGCGTGCAAGGTGGAATTGGGGGAGTATGTTGAGGCCTATAAGCCACCAAACGGCTTTCTTAAGGCTAGCAGCGTTTGTAAGTATTAAGTTGAAGTCGGATAAGGGGCTAAGATTCTCGTTTGAGCGATTAATATCCAGATAAAAGAGCACAACGTATTTGACAGACTAATCTAGGTATTTGCACGTGCAGTTTAAGGATACGTTTAGGACTCTTTGTTGTACTAAGAACGCGTTGAATCCTATCTTTTTAGTACGAAGTTGTATAGCTAAGGAGCTTTTAGCCTTATATAAGTTTTCGTAAAGGCAGTAGTCTTTTAAGGCATTATCTTGTACGTGCACTACAACCCTTTTATCTAGTAGGACTTTATTCTTTTACCTCATCTAGTTCCTTGCCTACTAGCTATAAATAGTCTTATTGATTTAGAATTAAGGTGTAACAGTTTGGCCTTAAGTGTTTGTACAAAGAAGCTTTTAGTACCAAGTGAGTTTTTAGGCACTTAGGGTAATAGGGTGGCACTATATGCGTCTCCTACTGCCTTACAGCTATCTCTAAATTCGTTTGCAAGTAGAAGTAATAAGTCCTTCTTTAAGGGAGTTCTACTTCTTAAACTAGTATTATACTTAGAGTTTAAAGAAGTAGTCTTATATAAGGAGGACACCTGTTTCTAATTCTAGTAATAGGATAAGTGTAGCTTTATAAGCTCTAATAATCGTTTAAAGGCACTAGTTTTAAATTACTTTAAGTAAGCGGATTAAGGTGTTATAGACTGCAAACTAGGTAACAGTCCGCAACGGCCCAGGTAGGGGCTTAAAGCTGCTCTTACAAATAGGGGTTTATAGGCGGTTAGCTATAGCCTGTTAGCACTTAGTTTACAGACGGCCTATAAGCGACATATAACCTGTAAGGGGCATATAAACCTGCTTGTAAACTAGTATCTTCTTCTTCTTCTTCCTTCAACTTTAAATTCTTATATTATAAGACTACTAATAGCATCAGCTTTACCACTTGCAGCGTCCTAGTGCTACTTATTGACTAAGTTTGTAACATTATCTAAAGCTCCACCTCACACTATAGTTCCTAAGAAGGAACTCAAAGATATCCAACTAGACAACTCAAACTAACACTTATATAGAATACGGACGCTGCGAGTTAGGGACTTAGTTTGACCCTAACTAAATCTTACAAATGAAACGCACAGACTATTACCCTTAAACTTTGCCCTTAACGATTAGGGCTAACACGCTAGCAATTTCCTAGAAATTGAGGGCTATTGTTAACTATAGCGCTAAGCGCGAAATCGACAGCTAGTAGGGCTGCTACTAGTACGTCTACAAACCAAACCCTAGCCCAAATGGATCTACAGGAAGAACTTTCAGCCGTACAGGCTGAAATTGAGCTGCTACGAGCCCAGCTTGCAGCTCGAACTCCTAGAGACACTTCGCCAAGCAATATAGGACTAGTCGCAGTCCTTAAAACACTTGCCTAACAGTTAGACAGGCCGTTATCCCCCGCGGACCGTCCGTAATAGTCTGTGAAAGTTGCTGACCCGCCTATTTTAACAAACAGGGCGGACTCAAGCTTTAACAACTAAAGACTATAGATCTAAGACAAGTTGGAAGTTAATGCGGACTACTTCCCTAACGTACAAGCCCGAATGGCCTACATTTTCAGCCGTACTAGAGGGGACGCTTAGACCCATTTGAGACCTTAATACGCAAAGGAGTTTGCAGACGCTTTTAAAACGGACGAGGAAATAGTTGCACACTTAGCCTCTATCTACAAAGACCTATATAAGGTTTAAAACGCCTAACTCGCATATTAAAGTCTGATAATAAAGCTGTTAGAGGCATTTACAGATTTCTAAACATAGTTCTTGCACCTAGCAGGCCAAGCTAAGATCCTAGCTGACAATTTCGTCTCTAACTTGTTTAACAAACTAACTGTAAACTTGCAATAAGCCGTGTTGCCTACGTACTTAAACCTTTAGACCTTAAAAGAGCTAATGCAATAATGCTAAGCCTTAAACTAGGAACTTCAACGAATTAAGGCTTATATAAAGCGAATGAAAGCTAAGAACCTAACTAACAGGCCAGCCCCTAACTAAATAGCGCTTGTACGTACTACAACAAGCCCGGTCTTATCTGCAAACCTTACGTATGTTAACTAGTTAACCTGTAAAAGCACCCTTATAGCACTCACACTCTAAAAACGCCCCCCTTACAATAACCTACTACAACAAGCACTTAGCAACTAAGGAGCCTGTTTCTCTTACAGGTAGAATGACTATTTCGCAAAAGACTACCTGTCCAAAAAAGCAAAAAGGGTAGATGTAAGGCTAATTTAGGACTTAAAGGACTTAGAGGACTTAAAGGACTTAGGAAAAGAGGAACCTTAAGAAGAGACTCCACTTTAAGGTCTAACAGTAAGGTTGATATGTCTAATATTAACTTGAATCAGCTAGTAGGAGGGAAGAGCTGCTCTATTTTATATACAATATTTCGCAATAGATTTCAAGTTTTCTCTTTTGTACTAGCTAACATTAGAGCAAATGCTTTTGCCCTTATAAACACAAAGTGTGCTTGCAAACTGTCTGAATACCTTGCTACCCCTTTTAAAAAGCTTCCTCGCTTAATTTAAGTTTAAGGATATAACAGATTAAGTGTACAGTTAATTATAACAGTCTTATAAATGTATATTTGCATTAACAGATAAAAGCAATATAATACCTTATTCCTTGTAGTAGATCTAGGCTATTTTGACCTAATTCTTAGCTGAAAATAGCTTTTATACTTTAAGTTACAGCTTAATGTGCAAAGCTAACAGCTAATATAGCTAAAGGACCTACTACTTACACCTTGCTTTGTTAAGGAAACTGGTATTGCAATAGAAGCCCTCTTACAGCCCGCTTGCAAGCCAGCCTACTAGGCTAATACTAACTGTAAAGATGCTGCTTTTAAGAAGGACGCCCAGCTAGACCTAGAATGAGTTTGAATCTTATAATGCCTTTAAAACAAAGGACAGCTAGTAATAACAGCTGCTACTAAGGACTTATTGCTACTGCTATTTACAGTAAGATCCTAATAATCGTAGTAGACCTTAAGGGCTATTAAGTGTTACATAGAACTTGCAGACTAAAGGGACAATTTATAGATGATAGAATGCGAGTTATAGTTGTTAGAGTTACTTGTAAAGCTCCCTTAAATTAGAAAACTGCTTGTAACAGTCTGTAAACCCCTTCTACGTATAAATATTTGCAGCATTAAAGCTGCTAGGTTTTGTTGGAACCTTAAGAGATTAAGGGCTGTTGTGTTTGTTACTAGCTTGTGCGAAATTGACTGCTTAATTAAGGAGAAACAGCAGCTTCTATTAGACAAGGACCTTATAGACGAACAGCTTCTCAAATTAAAGCTCCTAGCCTTATATTACAACCTCTAAGATGTCTTCTCTTAAGCTGCCTCGAACACCTTGCCACCCTACTAGCTGTACGACTACAAGATCGAGCTGGAAGGCGATAGGGAAGCAGGCTTAAGCTATAACCTGCTACGCTAACAATTTGTAGAGGAACTACTAGCAACAAAGTAGTACGTTGTAGAACATTTAGGAAAGGGTTTTATTAAATTGAGTAAGGCACTATTTGTAGCTCTAATACTATTTGTCTGTAAAGCTAATAGGTTGTTATAGTTCTATATGGATTTTTATAAGCTAAATGCTTTAACCTGCAAGGACTATTACTTGTTACCCCTATTTAAAGAGACTTTAACACGAATAAGTAAGGCTAAAATATTTATAAAGCTTGACATTTGCTAAGCGTTTTATAGGATACAAATGCACTTTAATTTAAAGGACCTTATAACATTTTAGACTTGCTATAGCACTTACAAATATAAGGTCCTACCTTTTAGGCTTACAAATAGACTTGCAACTTAGTAGTAGTATATGAATAACACCTTATTCGACTATTTAGACGACTTTTATACAGCTTACTTAGACGACATCATAATCTACTTAGAGAATAAGCTAGAACACGTAGAATACGTCTATAAAGTGCTTATACGGCTCTATAAAGCTAAGTTACAAGTAGACATTTAAAAGTTGGAATTCCATGTAAAACGCATAAAGTACTTAAGCTTTATTATTAGTACGAACGGTATTGCAACAAACTTAGAAAAGACGTCTGTTATCTAGCAATAGGAGCCCCTACAAACTGTAAAGGGCGTACAGTCTTTCTTAGGTTTTTACAACTTCTACTAGTATTTCATTAAGGATTACAGACGGGTTGCTCAGCCCCTAAATCGCCTTGTCTGTAAAGACTAACCTTTCATCTTTAACAGTAACTGCTATACAGCTTTCTAAGAGCTTAAGAAGCAACTAGTCTTAGCCTTAGTCCTAGCACATTTCAATTCAAACCTGCTTTTACAAGTTGAAATAGACGCTTTAAACAGAGTAATAGGTAGAGTGCTCTCTTAAAAGCATACAAACAGCAAGTAGCACCTAGTAGCCTTCCTCTTAAAGACTATAGTTGGCGCTAAGCTAAATTACTTAATCTACAACAAAGAACTGCTAGCTATTATCTACAGCTTCTAGTATTAGCGTGTAAAGCTTAAGGGAACGCTTTAAGTAATTAAAGTACTCTTAGACTATAATGCCTTAAAGTATTTTATGACTATTAAGGTTTTAACTGCCTAACAAGCCTGCTAGGTAGAAGTGTTATCCTGTTACAACTTTTAAATTATATACAAGCCTAACATAAGGAACTAGGTAGACGCCCTTACCTGTTAGAAATAGGATTTAAACGCCTTATAAGATGCAAAATTGTCCTTATAGATGCAAATCTTGCTAAAACTAGAGCAGATAGACTTGCAAGTGCAATAAGAGTTAGCTACAAACTAAGTTCTAAGCACCTTAGAAACAGATAGTAGTTTTAACTTAATAAACGACCTTTTACAGACGAATCAGACTGCGGAATTACTTAAGGACCTTTAAGAAGAAGCTTAAAACCCTAAAAGCATGTGGACCCTTAAGAACGAACTGCTTAAATATTAGGGCCGGCTTATAGTAGCAGACGAACTAGGTTTACAAATAAGACTTATTGCTAAGGCTTACAGACAAATGTCTACAGCCCACTTAAGTAAGTTAAAGACTTATAAACTCCTTTGCACTTATTACTATTAGCTAGGGATAACAGCAGACATTAACTAGTTTGTATGTAATTGCAATAGTTGCTAACGCTTAAAGATCTTAAAAGATAAAACGCTTAGTTTACTTAAGCTATTACTTATTCCTAATAGATTATAATAGTACATCTTAATAGATTTCTACGAACTACTTACAAATTATAACAGATACAATATAGTGCTAGTTTTAGTCAACCGATTTAGTAAGCGTACAATCTTTATTTTATGTTTTAAGAACATTAACGCGAAGGAGACTGTCTGACTATACATCTAATACGTCTATTAGACTTACAGACTGCTAGATACTATAATGTCCAACTAAGGACTACAATTTGTATTAGCCTTTTAAAGAGAGTTTATAAGCATTTTAGGTATTAAGTTAAAGCTCTTAACAGCTTGCTACCTGCAAACAAACAGGCAAACTGAAATTACCAACTAGTACTTAAACTAGAAACTCTAACCCTTTATGAACTACTACTAAGACAACTAGGTGGAGCTACTACTTATAATAGACTACGCACAAGCAACCCTCCCTTACAATTTAATAGGATACGCTTTAATCTAGCTAGAAATAGGTTACTTGCTTTAAACTAGTTTTAATTAGGACTAAACGGACAGGTTACAAACTGTCTATAAGACGCTTTTTAAGAATAAGGCTTATAAATACATTAAACAGTTATAAAACGCTTAGGCACTCGCTTAGAAGAACTTGGAGAAGGCTTAAACAACTATAGTAAAGCAAGCAAACTAGTATTAATATAAATTAGACTTTGTTGTTAAAAACAAAGTTTGAGTTACTATAAGGAATTAGAAATTGGACTAACTTAGCTGTAAACTAGATTATTAAATAGCAAGCTCGTATGAGATTTTAGAACGAGTAGGTAATACCTACAAGGTAAAGCTATTAGAGTTAATTCGAGTCTACTTAGTCTTTTTGCCGGATAAGCTCTATAAGGTATTAGACGACTTGCTTTTAAGCTAAAAGAACAATCCCTTATTACTAATTCAAGTTAATAGGGACAACGAATGGGAAGTCGACGAGGTCTTAGCTTCCAAACTAGTCTGTGGAACGTTAAAATACTAGGTAAAATAGAAGGGGTACGATCTAGATCCAACTTGGTACTTTACATAGAACTTTATAAGGAGCTCGTACTTAGTCAAATAGTTCTATAATGCTTACTTAAACGAACTTGGGCTGCTAAAGCACTTAGACGAGTAGTTGTAATACTAGAAGGACGGGACGGACTTATAGGAACACAAAGACAAAAACGCTGTTAAAGCTTAAGGGCAAGCTTTACAGATAGGGGGGGGTAATGTTATAGACTGCAAACTAGGTAATAGTCCGCAACAGCTTAAGTAGGGGCTTAAAGCTGCCCTTACAAATAGGGGTTTATAGGCGGTTAGCTATAGCCTGTTAGCACTTAGTTTACAAACGGCTTGTAAGCGACATATAACCTATAAGGGGCATATAAACCTGCTTGTAAACTAGTATCTTCTTCTTCTTCTTCCTTTAGCTTTAAATTCTTATATTATAAGACTACTAATAGCATTAGCTTTACTACTCGCAGCATCCTAGTGCTACTTATTAATTGAGTTTGTAATATAAGGAAGGCTTTGTAGCCTCTTTCCTTTTAAGTAAGAACTAGATTAGTGCTTTATATACTAGTACAAGTCGTATAACTGCTATATAGACAAGTTTGAATTTTTTAAATGTAGCTCTTTAAGTTGATATTGCAATTTAAGTTAAAATGTTAGTTTGATATTCTATTTTACTTTAAATCCTTTATACATAAAAGCCCTATTAGAGTTTTAAGTCTATTTTAACTCTTAGTATTTAAACGTAAGCTTTTAGAAAGACCTTTATTGCTTCAAACAATATAGTTGCTTTAAGGTTGAATTTTTTAAGATGTTAAATAAGGTGGATGAGTTTGTATTTAGTAAGGGAGAATGTGGCCTTATATTTCCTAGCTTATTTGTAATATTAGCTGTAAATCCTAGTTAGTGCGATATAGTTGTTTTTAGTTAAGTTGCTTTAAGCAAGAATATTTATATCGTCTACAAATCTTATAGCACTTAATTAGAGTCTAAAACTATTACATATTCATACAAGCTCCTTATTAAAAAATAAGAATAAGATAGGTAAGATTAGAAAGCCTTATAAGATCCTACTTTAAACTAGATGAAGATTTAATTCTTTAAAGACAATTTAAAGGGTGCTTTGTTTATCTTAAAGGAAGCTTTTTACTTAATTAATAATCTAAGTAGGAATTTCATACTAATAGAAGATGTAAAGTAGCTAGGGATAGAAGACATAATTAAACGCGCTTGTTATATTAAAACAAAGCATGCTAGCTACCTATTAATTTTTATAGTTTTAAATAGTATGTATTTGTTCTATTAGTAAGTTAAATATAATAATTATATTTCTTCTTAAACGAGCACCTATTTGGAATTTAAGGAGTAAGTTGTAGTTTTTAGTAAGAGTAAAAAGCTAGGAGGCAACAATCCGTTTAAGGGCTTTCTTAAAGGATTCTAGTAGAACAATAAAGTAGTAGGAGTTAACTTTAATGTAGTCCTTGTCTTTTCCCTGCTTTTTTAAGGTGATCGTATAAGCCTTCTTAAACTTTAAAGGGTGATATTTAAGTGTAAGGCAAGCTTAAAATAAGTTGGTAATAGTTTGCAAGGTAACCTTAATTGATTTCTAAATGATAAGGTGGGAGATCCTAGTAATTCTTAATGCCTTTAAGGGCTTTAGTTGTTATAAACTGCAAACTAGGTAACAGTTTGTAACAGCTTAAATAAAGGCCTAAAGCTGCCCTTACAGATAGGGGTTTATAGGCGGTTAGCTATAGCCTGTTAGCACTTAGTTTACAGACGGCCTGTAAGCGACATATAACTTGTAAGGGGCATATAAACCTGCTTGTAAACTAGTATCTTCTTCTTCTTCTTCCTTTAGCTTTAAATTCTTATATTATAAGACTACTAATAGTATTAGCTTTACTACTCGCAGCATCCTAGTGCTACTTATTAACTAAGTTTGTAACATTATTTAAAGCTCCACCTCACACTACAATTCTTAAGAAGGAACTTAAAGATATCCAACTAGACAACTCAAACTAACACTCATATAAAATACGGATGCTACAAGTTAAAGACTTAGTTTGACCCTAACTAAATCTTACAAATAAAACGCATAAACTATTACCCTTAAACTTTGCCTTTAACAATTAGGGCTAACATGCTAGTAATTTCCTAGAAATTGAGGGCTATTGTTAACTATAGCGCTAAGCACAAAATTGACAGCTAGTAGGGCTATTGCTAGTACGTCTACAAACTAAACCCTAACCCAAACGGATCTACAGGAAGAACTTTTAGTTGTACAAGCTGAAATTGAGCTGCTATAGGCCTAGCTTGCAGCTCGAACTCTTAGAGACACTTCGCCAAGCAATATAGGACTAGTTGTAGTCCTTAAAACACTTGCCTAACAGTTAAATAGGCTGTTATCCCTTACAAACCGTCTGTAACAGTCCGTAAAAGTTGCTAACCCGCCTATTTTGACAAACAGGGCGGACTTAAGCTTTAACAACTAGAGACTATAAATCTAAGACAAGTTGGAAGTTAATGCGGACTACTTCCTTAACGTATAAGCCTAAATGGCCTACATTTTTAGCTATACTAGAAGGGACGCTTAAACCCATTTAAGACCTTAATACGCAAAGGAGTCTGCAAACGCTTTTAAAACAAACAAGGAAATAGTTGCACACTTAGCCTCTATCTACAAAGACTCATATAAGGTTTAAAACGTCCAACTTGCATATTAAAGTCTAATAATAAAGCTGTTAGAGGCATTTACAGATTTTTAAACATAGTTCTTGCACCTAGCAGGCTAAGCTAAGATCCCAACTAACAATTTTGTCTCTAACTTGTTTGACAAACTAACTGTAAACTTATAACAAGCTGTATTGCCTACATACTTAAACCTTTAAACCTTAAAAGAGCTAATGCAATAATATTAAGCTTTAAACTAGGGACTTTAACAAATTAAGGCTTATATAGAGCGAATAAAAGCTAAGAACCTAACTAACAAGCCAGCCTCTAACTAAATAGCGCTTGTACGTACTACAACAAGCCCGGTCTTGTTTGCAAACCTTATATACGTTAACTAGTTAACTTAAGAAGGTACCCTTATAGCACTCATACTCCAAAAACGCCCCCCTTATAACAACCTACTACAATAAGCACTTAGCAACTAAGGAGCCTGTTTCTCTTACAAGCAAAATAACTACTTCGTAAAAGACTACCTATCTAAAAAAGCAAAAAGGGCAAATGTAAGGCTGATTTAAGACTTAAAGGACTTAAAGGACTTAAAGGACTTAGAAAAAGAGGAACCTTAAGAAGAGACTCTGCTTTAAAGTTTAATAGTAAGGTTAACATGTTTAATGTTAACTTAAGTCAGCTAGTAGGAGGGAAGAGCTGCTTTATTTTATATATAATATTTCGCAATAGATTTCAAGTTTTCTTTTTTGCACTAGCTAACATTAAAGCAAATACTTTTGCCCTTATAAACACAAAGTGTGCTTGCAAACTATTTGAATACCTTACTACCCCTTTTAAAAAGCTTTTTTGCCTAATTTAAGTTTAAAGATATAACAGATTAAGTGTACAGTTAATTATAACAGTCTTATAGATATACATTTATATTAACAGATAAAGGCAATATAATACCTTATTCCTTATAGTAGATCTAAGCCATTTTAACCTAATTCTTAGCTGAAAATAGCTCTTATACTTTAAGTTACAGCTTAATGTACAAAGCTAACAGCTAATATGGCTAAAGGACCTACTACTTACACCTTGCTTTGTTAAGGAAGCTGGTATTGCAATAAAAGCCCTCTTACAGCCTGCTTGCAAGCTAGCCTACTAGGCTGATACTAACTGTAAAAACGCTGCTTTTAAGAAGGACGCCTAGCTAGACTTAAAACGAGTTTGAATCTTATAACACCTTTAAGACGAAGGATAGCTAGTAATAACAGCTGCTATTAAGGACTTATTGCTACTACTATTTATAGTAAGATTCTAACAACTATAATAGACTTTAAGGGCTATTAAGCGTCACATAAAACTTGCAGACTAAAAGGACAATTTACAGATAATAAAATGCAAGTTATAGTTGCTAGAGTTACCTGTAAAGCTCCCTTAAATTAGAAAACTACTTGTAACAGTCTGTAAATCCCTTTTGCGTGTAAATATTTGCAGCATTAAAGCTGCTAGGTTTTATTAGAACCTTAAGAGACTAAGGGCTATTATGTTTGTTACTAGCTTGTACGAAATTGACTGCTTAATTAAGAAGAAACAGCAGCCTCTATTAGACAAAGACCTTATAGACGAACAGCTTCTCAAATTAAAGCTCTTAGCCTTATATTACAACCTTTAAGATGTCTTCTCTTAAGCTGCCTTAAACACCTTGCCACCCTACTAGCTGTACAACTACAAGATCGAGCTAGAAGGCAATAGGGAAGCAGGCTTAAGCTATAGCCTGCTACGCTAATAATTTGTAAAGGAACTACTAGCAACAAAGTAGTACGTTGTAGAACACTTAGGAAAAGGTTTTATTAAATTGAGCAAGGTACTATTTGTAGCCCTAATACTATTTGTCTGTAAAGCTAATAGGTTGTTATAGTTCTATATAGATTTTTATAAGCTAAATGCTTTAACCTGCAAGGACTATTACCTATTACTCTTACTTAAAAAGACTTTAGTATAAATAAGTAAGGCTAAAATATTTATAAAGCTTAACATTTACTAAGCGTTTTATAGGATATAAATGCACCTTAATTTAAAGGACCTTATAACATTTTAGACTTGCTATAATACTTACAAATATAAGGTCTTACCTTTTAGACTTACAAACAGACTTGCAACTTAATAGTAGTATATGAATAACACCTTATTCGACTATTTGGACGACTTCTATACAGCTTACTTAAACAACATTATAATCTACTTAGAGAATAAGCTAGAACACGTAGAATACGTTTGTAAAGTGCTTATACGGCTTTACAAAGTTAGGTTACAAGTAGACATCTAAAAGTTGGAATTCCATGTAAAACGCATAAAATACTTAGGCTTTATTATTAGTACAAATAGTATTGCAATAAACCTAGAAAAGACGTTTGTTATCTAGTAATAGGAGCCCTTATAGACTGTAAAGGGCGTGCAGTCTTTCTTAGGTTTTTACAACTTCTACTAGCATTTTATTAAGGATTACAGACAGGTTGTTTAGCCCTTAAATCGCCTTGTTTGTAAAGACTAACCTTTCATCTTTAACAGCAACTGCTATGCAGCTTTCTAAGAGCTTAAGAAGCAACTAGTCTTAGCTTTAGTCCTAGCACATTTCAATTCAAACCTGCTTCTACAAGTTGAAACAGACGCTTTAAACAAAGTAATAAGTAGAGTGCTCTCTTAAAAGCATGCAAACAGCAAGTGGCACCTAGTAGCCTTCCTCTTAAAGACTATAGTTAGCGCTAAGCTAAATTACTTAATCTACAATAAGGAACTGCTAGCTATTATCTACAGCTTCTAGCATTAACATGTAAAGCTTAAGGGAACACTTTAAGTAATTAAAGTACTCTTAGACTATAATGCTTTAAAGTATTTTATAACTATTAAGGTTTTAACTGCCTAATAAGCCTGCTAAGTAAAAGTGTTATCCTGTTACAACTTCTAAATTATATACAAGCTTAATGTAAGGAACTAGGTAGACGCCCTTACTTGTTAGGAATAGGATTTAGACGCCTTATAAGATGCAAAATCGTCCTTATAAATGCAAATCTTACTAAAACTAGAGCAGATAGACTTGCAAGTACAGTTAGAGTTAGTTATAGACTAAGTTCTAAGCACCTTAAAAACAGATAGTAGTTTTAACTTAATAAACAACCTTTTACAGACAAATCGGACTGCGAAATCACTTAAGGACCTTTAAGAAGAGGCTTAAAACCCTAAAAGCGTGTGGACCCTTAAGAACGAACTGCTTAAATATTAGGGCTAGCTTATAGTAGCAGACGAACTAGGTTTACAAATAAGACTTATTGCTAAGGCTTATAGATAAGTGTCTACAACCCATTTAAGTAAGTTAAAAACTTATAAACTCTTTTGCACTTATTACTATTAGTTAGAGATAATAGCAAACATTAACTAGTTTGTATGTAATTGCAACAGTTGCTAACGCTTAAAGATCTTAAGAGATAAAACGCCTAGTTTACTTAAGCTATTACCTATCCCTAATAGACTATAATAGTACATCTTAATAGATTTCCACAAACTACTTACAGACTATAACAAATACAATATAGTGCTAGTTTTAGTCAACCGATTTAGTAAGCGTACAATCTCTATTTTATATTTTAAGAACATTAACGCAAAAGAGACTGCCTGACTATACATCTAATACGTCTATTAGACTTACAGACTACTAGATACTATAGTGTCCGATTAGGGACTGCAATTTGTATTAGCCTTTTAGAAAGAGTTTACAGGCATTTTAAGTATTAAGTTGAAGCTCTTAACAGCTTGCTACTTACAAACAAACAAGCAAATTGAAATTACCAACTAGTACTTAAACTAGAAACTCTAACCTTTTATAAACTACTACTAGGACAACTAGGTAGAGCTACTACTTATAATAAACTACATACAAGCAACCCTCCCTTACAATTTAACAGGATACGCTTTAATCTAGCTAGAAATAGGTTACTTGCCTCAAACTAGTTTTAATTAGGACTAAACGGACAGGTTACAAACTATCTGTAAGACGCTTTCTAAGAACGAGGCCTATAAATATGCTAAACGGTTATAGAACGCTTAGGCACTCGCTTAGAAGAACTTGGAGAAGGCTTAAATAACTATAGTAAAACAAGCAAACTAACACTAATATGAATTAGACTTTGTTGTTAGAGACAAAGTCTGAGTTACTACAAGGAATTAGAAATCGGACTAACTTAGCTGTAAACTAGATTATTAAATAGCAAGCTCGTATGAGATCTTAGAACAGGTAGGTAATACCTACAAGGTAAAGCTATTAGAGTTAATTCGAGTCCACCTAGTCTTTTTGCTAGATAAGCTCTATAAGGCATTAGACGACTCGCTCTTAAGCTAAAAGAACAATCCCCTATT
>Ga0335074_10002591_pt1 | contig 24680 bp, 22 predicted proteins | sample Lox_Sample_23_FD_206715 | JGI IMG/M metagenome (GOLD analysis project Ga0335074, IMG submission 206715) | Soil microbial communities from Loxahatchee National Wildlife Refuge, Florida, United States - Lox_Sample_2.3 | ecosystem: Environmental > Terrestrial > Soil > Wetlands | place: USA... | reverse complement strand
CCCCGCCCCGCCCCTGCGAGTCGGCATCGCCTGCGACATCTCCGGCACCATGAGCGCCTTCGCCGCCCCGGTCGCCTCCGCCGCCTGGATCCTCGCCCGCGCCGCCGGCTACCTCCCCTCCGCGACTACCGCCACCGTTCTGTACGGCAACTCGGTCCACGCCCTGACCTGGCCAGGCCAGACCCCCGCCCGGGTCACCGACTTCCGCGCCAGCGACGGCACCGAGCGGTTCTGCCGCGCGGTCGACGCCCTCGACGGCGAGCTCGGCCTCTCCCGCCCCGGCACCGCCCGCCTGCTGGTCATCGTCTCCGACACCGCCTACACCGACGAGGAAATCGAAGGCGGCCAGCAGCGCATCACCCGTCTGCACCGGGCCGGCTGCGGAATCCTCATCCTCCGCCCCAAGGACGGCTTCCGCCCCGACCACGAGTGGACCGACTGCCAGGTCATCGACATCGCCGACCCCGCCGACACCATCGACGCCATTGCCCGCGCCGCCACCCGCGCCCTCACCGCCTGAACACCCGCCCGGGGGCGGGGCGCACGCCCCGCCCCGGACCCCTCGAAAGGAGCTGACCGCCATGACCGGCACCTCCGCCACCCGCACCAGCCACGACCAGCAGCCAAGGAGAAGCGACATGGACGACGGCCAACGCGAGGAGCACCTGCGGACCGCCTACCGCGCGGCCGACCAGGATCGGCACGCCGCCGACGAGGCGGTGCCCCGCCCCTCGCCCGAAGACCCCGCCACCGCTTACCAGCGCGCCCGCGACGCCATGCTCGCGGCACTCACCCGGGCGGCCGTGCTCATGGCACTCACCCGGACAGCGGGCTTGGACGGTGACGAGGCCGTTGCCCTCGCCGAGCGCGCGGCCCGGCAGCAGCAGGACCACGAGAGCGACGTCCCGGCCGGGTTCACAGAGCACGGCGCGAGCAGGTACCCCGCCCAGGTCCGCAGCATTACCTGGCCCCTGCTGGCCGACGGCTACACCGTCACCTGGGCACCCGACCCCGCCGGGTGCACCCTCACCCTCGACCGGCACGGGCCGCGCGGCGAGCACGATGCCTACCGCGGCGTCGGCCCCACGATGCAGCGCGCCTGGGACGAGGTCCGGGCGCAGCTCGGCCACGGCCAGCCGCAGCCCGCCGGCGGCACCCGGGAGGCACCCGGGCCTGCGCGCGGCGGCGACCGCCTGTACCGGGTCGTGCAGTACTACGACTCCTGGCCGTTCCACCACGACTCCCGCATCCCGCACGGCAGCAGAAGCCGCAGGCGGACGGACACGTTCCGCACGCTCGGCCCGGTCAGGGACCGGCTCGCGCGAGCCAACGGCTATGCCCGGTACCAGCGCCAGGAGGGCGGGGACTGGTCAGCGTTCGTCGCCATCGCCCAGCAGCTGACCGACGACGGCTGGCAGCCGATCGACGTGGACCTCCTCCAGGAACAACCCGCCCGTACTTCACCGAGGCCGTCGCCCGCGCCATCACCGCGCCCTCAGCGCCTAGCCCTGCCCCCGGGAGGGGCGCAGCCGCCCCTCCCGGCACCCACAACGAAAAGGAGAAGACCGTGAACGACGACCGCATCACCCACCGCCAGCTCGGCCAGCTCATCGACGGCCGCGACCGGCCCGCCGCGCACGCCATCGAGGACGCCGCCCGGGGAGTCAACGCCGCCGAGCAGGCCATCCGCCAGAACGCCGACATGATCCGCCCGAAGCTCGACGCGATCGAGCAGCGCCTCGATGCCGGCCTGAGCCTCAATGACCTCGGCGAGCTGCAGCGCATGCCCGCCGACCTCGACCGGGCCGTCACCCTGCGCCAGCACCACTGGCAGGTCCTCGGCGCCCTGCTCACCCAAGCCGAGCTGGACTCCCTGCAGCCCGCCGCGCCGCCCGCCCCCTGACCGCCCCCGCGCGCCAGCACCGAGAGAACAGGAGAACTACCTCATGGACCGCCCCGCGATCGTGATCCGCGACATCCACCGTTACGGCGACGACCTCACGGTGCCCGAAGCCATCGCCCGGCTCTGCGGCGGCGGGCAGGTCACCGTCACCGTGACCGACCCCGCCCCGCCCGGAGGCGACCCGCGCGGCAACCCGCGCCACGGCTACGACATCAGCATCCGGCCCGCCCTCGGCAGGCAGCCGGAGCTGCCCCCGGAGATCTCCTGGGAAGCACGCACCTTCGAAACCCCTGACGGCGCCGCCCTGTTCGCCGAGGCGCTCGCCCTAGCCAGCCAACTCGCCGACCTCGTCAGCCTCGGCGGCGGGCAGGCTGTCCCCAGCCGGGCGGCCGTTGTCGGGGCCGCCCACGGGCGGGACGCCGCCCGGCGTGCCCTCGCCCGCGCCACGCCCGCCGCCTGCCGCGACATCACCGCGCGGCTGGAGGCCGCCGACCCGATGGTCTACGACCTGTACGACACGCCCGCGCTGGGCGGCCAGCAGGGCATCCGCTACGACACCGCAGACCTGGCCGGCGATCTCGGCCTCCTCCTGGACGGCGACCTCAACCCCGCCCTGGCTGACGACAGCGTCCTGCGAACGGCCGAGGAGGCGTACTTCACCGCCGCCGGCGAAGCCTTCTGGGCCGAGGCCGGGCGCATCGCCGCCGACCGCGCCGCCCAGCACGAGCAGCCAGCGCGGCGAGGCATGAAACCCCCGGGCGGGCGAAAGCCCGGACACCGCGACCCTCTTCGGGAAAACTAGGCAGAAGGAGCAGACTCCCGTGACCGAGTACAGGCTTAACCACTTCACGCTGGCCGACGCGCAGGCCCTGGCGGGCAAGACTGCCGACATCACCGAGTGGGACGACGACGAGCTGGAGCGCAAGGTCACCTACCCCGGCGCGAGAATCACCGGCATCATCGCCCTTTCCGCCCCGTGCCTGGTGATCGAGACCGCCGGAGCCGTGATCACCGACGCCCGGACCGGGGAACCCCTGGGGACCCGGCCGCCCGAGCCCGAGCTGCGCCTGTTCTTCACCTGGATCTGCGAAGTCGGTAACGTGCGCGGCCGGTTCGAGCGCGGCGACCGGGTCGCCCTTGAGCACACCGACGACCCGGACACCCGCCTCCGGCCCGGCGACGAGGGAACCGTCACCCGCTACGACCCGAAACTCGGCCAGCTCGATGTCCACTGGGACAGCGGGAGCACCCTGTCCATGCTCCTGGACGAAGGGGACCGAGTCCGCCTGATCACCCCCGCCCCCGGGGCCGGGACCGGGGAAGCCGGGAAGGAGCCGGGCCGGTGAGCGCCTCCTCCCCGCAGCCCGCAGCCCTGGAGGCCGCCCTGCGCCAGGCCGGGGACCTCGGCCGCCGGCACGGCCGGGCCGCCGTGTACTGGCAGATCGGCGACAGCGGCAGCGGCCGGGAGTTCTACCGGGAGCTGCTGGCCGGCATCGCCACCGACGACCCCGCGATCACGGGCCTGTACGCGGTCCCGGACCTGACCGCCCGCTGGGACTACGAGCGCGGCACCCTGGCCGCCGACCTCGGCCTGGCCGACGGCGACCCGGCCCTGGACCAGGCCGCCAGTGCGTTCCTGGCCGCTGCCCGCGAGGAGTTCTGGCTGGAGGCCGCCCGGCTGGCCCGCCGCCGCCTGGCACCCGGCGCTGCGGAGGAGACCGGGGACGGCACCGAGCCGGAAGACCTCGGGGACCCGGACGGCGGCGAGGCCGCCCCGGACTGGCGGCAGGACATCTCCGACCCCGGCACCGGCCTGAGCAGGCTGCTGTCGGAGCGGTGCGGGACCTGCATCCTGTCGCCCGGTGACCCGATGCACCTCGGCCCCGAGCGGACCGCCGCGTTCATCCGGCAGGTCCTCGCCGAGCGCTCTTACGTGGTCTGCCACGACACGCTGACGTACGGCGACTTCCCCGACTACGGGCCGGCGATCTGCAGAGGGTTCTTCGACGCCTACCGCAGCAGGTCCGCCGCGCTGCTGATCTTGCAGGCGGGCCGCCGCCTCATCGAGGTCCCGCCCCCGCTCGTCGCCAAGGCCGAGGAACTCGGCCGCGCCGCCGGCACGACCGCCGCCGGCCAGGTCTTCGACGGGAACACGCCCAGGGAAGAGTACCAGCGGGTACTGCGCGGCATCGAAGAAGGCGACCCCGCCGTCCTCGACGCGACCGAGTCGCCCGCCATCGGCCCCGCCGCCGGGTACGACTCTGGCGATCTCGCCCGCGACCTCGGCATCGAGCCCGCCGACCGCGGCCTGCCCCGCGCCGTGTCCGCCTACGCCGACGCCTTCACCGACGCATTCTGGCAGGAAACCGAGCGGGCCGCCCGCGACCACGCCGGCTAGCGCCAGGCCCGCCGCCGCCAGACAACTGATTGAGGCCGTCTAGCCTCCCGGGACCCCCGGGAGGCTAGACGGCCTCAATCACGAGACCCCGCGAAAAGCAGTACCCGGCAAAAAGGAGAACCACGCGGAAAAGATAATTAAGTACGGAGGAGCGGCGGGAGATAAACCTCGCGAGGTGCTTACGGGAGGTTCCCGTTAAAGTCTTCCCGTGAGTCGGCGGGATGCCTGAGCTGAGTCTAAGTACCAGGTGGAGGCGGGTCCGCGAGGTTCCGGCGCGTGTTGATTCCGCTTGTGCCGGGCCGTGGTTTTCATTGTTTCCGGCCGGAGCGGAAAATATCTGCGGAGCGGCTTGACTTCATATCCGGTGCAGAGCGATTGTCGTCCAGAAATAACCGGACGCAGGCAATCGGAATGCCGCCGGAAATGAAACGGAGCCACGGAAATGGCACGCACGAAGAACGCCCCCGACACCGCCCCCAGCGCCGCGCACGCCGCGACGGACCCCGCCCCGGCACTAGGTGCCGCACCCGCCGCCGACGGCCCGGCAGCGGCCGTGTCCGCCGTGCTGGCGGCCAGCCCCGGCAGCACCGTCGCCGCCATCGCTGACGCCCTGGGTACCGGCAGGGCGGTCGTCCGCGACTCGCTGCTCGGGATGGAGAATGCCGGCACCGCCGCCCGGGTCAAGGGCGACAGGCCCGGCATCCCGGACACCTGGACCCTCGCCGAGCCCGCGCCCGACGGCACCGGCCCGGAGGCAGCCCCGGAAGCCGGGCAGGACGGCGCTGCCGAGGCCGGCGACCCTGCGCCCGAGGCCGACGCCGAGGCCGTCGACCCCGCCGTGCCCGGCCCGGAGACGGCGGAGCCCGGCTCGCCTGACGCCGACGCCGACGCCGACGCCGGAGACGATCACGAGGATGCCGCCCCGGACGAGCAGGCCGACGAGGCCGCGCCCGGCGACCCGGACGACGACGGTGACGCGCCGGACGACGAGGACGCCCCGGCGGACGCCGGCGACGAGCCGAACCCGGCCCTGGTCACGGACCTGACCGGGCACCTTGACCAGATCCGGGCCGCCGCCGACGCGGCCGAGCTGGTCCTGACCGCCAGCGGCGACCTGAAGGCCGTGCTCGCGGGCCTGGACGAGATCGGCGAGCAGGCCGCCCAGGCGCGGCGGGCGGTGAAGGCCGCGATCGGCGGGCGGAAGGCCCCGGCCGCCCGCCCCGGCGCGCTGCGCGACAAGGTTCTCGCCCACCTGGACGAGCACCCGGGCAAGGAGTTCACCCCGCACGAGATCCACAAGGTGCTCAACCACAGCTCCGGCGCGATCGCCAACGCCCTGGACACCATGGTCAAGCACGGCGAGGCCGAGGTGGCGACCGAACACCCGCGCCGGTTCCGCCGGGCCGCCAAGCCGGCCGAAGCCGTCCCCGAGACGGGCAACGCGGACGGCGCGGACGCGGGCAGCACGGAACTGGCAGGTGCCGCGTGACAACCTCCGACGACGGCCGGGGCGGCAGCGTGCCGCCCCGGCCCCCGGCCGGCAAGCCGCAGCAGTGGTTCGTGCTGCGGCCCTGGGTGTTCGACGTCACCATGGCGGGCGCGCTGCTGCGCGCCGCACCGCGCCCGCCCGTGCCGATCCCGGTCGACGCCTGGGCACGCGCCTACGGGCTGGCCCGCGATCCTGCCGTCGGGCGGCACGCCATCTCCCTGATCGGCCCCGGCCCGGACTTCAGCCCCGAGTACGCCATGACCACAAACCCCGACGAGCCGGTCATCCTCGCCACCCTCACCGACGCCGCCGGCCAGCCGATGCCCCTGCTGATCGACGGATGCCACCGCCTGCACAAGGCCGCCGCGACCGGCCGGGCGGAAATCCCGGCCTTCGTCCTCACCGCCGACGAGACCCTGCTCATCCGCAGCGACGCCGTCCTCGGCCCGCCCCGCCCGGCACGCGCCCGGCACACAAGACCGGCGCAGCCCCCGGGCACCGCACCGCACCCGCACCACCCCGATGGAGGCGACCCCCGATGCTGACCGGGATCACCACGAGAACCAGCACCCCGCACGAAGACGCCGAGCCGTGGCCCGGCGGAAGCGCCCGACCCGTCCTGGACCACCTCACCGGCACCCTCGGCATGACCGGAGCCGACGCCAGGGAACTGCTCAAGGCGGCCCGCACCGCGCAAGCCGAGGCCGGACCGGGCACGCTCGCCGACTACCCCGTCCCCGGCGGCGCGCACCTGCTGATCCACTACGCACCCGGCAGCCGCGCCTACAGGTTCAAGCTCACCGCCGGCGAGAACGACGCGCGGCCCGGCACCCGCCCGCAACCGGGCACCCCGCCCGGGAACCGCTCCCGCCCGGACGGGCCGCCACGCGGCCGGGAAACACCGGACGCCAGCCCGCCCGGCAGCGCCGGCGGCAACCCCGCCCCCGGGCTGCCCGCCCCGCCGGACGGGGCAGCGCAGCCAGGACCGGGAAAGATCACGGTCACCGTCTGGCACAACGTCGCCAACGACGCCGAAGGCCGCCATATAGCCATGCTGGACGGCTACCAGCCCGGCGACCCGATGGTCCGCGTCTTCGCCTACCAGGCCGACCCCGCCGGGCGGGCACCGGAGCAGATCGCGGACGAGGCGTTCGCCATCTTCAACGACCACCCCCCGGATCCCGACGGCGCGGACCTGGCCTGCGCTTACTACGGCCGCAGGCTCCGTTCGCTGAGCTTCCCCGGAAAGCAAGCGTGTTGTGGCTGGTCATGTTGCACGGCGCGGACGTCGATGTTGTCCCGGCTGGTGCGTCCTGCCGTGATCTGGTGCTGTTGCCTCTAGGTTGGCGCGATGCGCCCGGACCGGGGACTGCCGGGAGTGGTCGCTGCACTGGATGGTATATGGCCGGGAGGTGTCGGGCCGGCTGGTGCGGCCGGGCTCAAGCGCCACGTCCTCACCCATAAGCACACGGGAGTCGGCACGACAAGCTCGCGGCCTCGCCGGGCCTGGCGAACGGGTCCACGCCGTCTACCAGCAGCGTCGGTGATCCGTTGATGCCCGCCTCCGCGGCCTCTCGCTCAGAGGCGACCACCCGGCGGAGCAGCACCCCGCCGGATGACCGGACCAGGGCGACCGCGAGCCGCTCCTCGAAGACGGCCGCGTGCGGGCAGCCAGCGACCGCGAGCAGCGTCAGCTGCGCAGATCCCCCAGCCCGCTCAGGCCATCACGTTACGCTGCTACGTTACGTCGCCGCGCTGAAAGCCGCGACCGGTGACCGGGGGCCGGCGCCTCCGAGGGCAGCCAGGCGGGCGGCGGCGACCGGGCACCACCGCCGCTGTCGCGGGCGCCGCCTGGTCGCGCTCGGCAGGCACCGCAACGGACGCGCCCCGCAACTCCGCGTCCATCGTCCCGGCCATCCTTAGTGACGCAGGCCGGGGGCGCTGGCGGTGACCGTGCCGGAGCGCGGGCGCGGTCAGCCTGCCGTGGTCGCTGTGACGGCGGCGTCCGCCGGGGTGTCCGCGATGCCGAGGCGCAGGTGCTCGATGTGGTAGACGGCCTGGTCGAGCAGTGCGGCGACGTGGTTGTCGTAGAGGGCGTAGACGATGTTCTTGCCTGAGCGGGTGCCGGTGACCAGGCCCAGGTTGCGCAGCAGGCGCAGCTGGTGGGAGACGGCCGACTGCTCCATCCCGGCGGACTCGGCCAGGTCGGTGACCGTGCAGGGCGCCTCGCGCAGCCGGGTTAGGATCATCAGTCGGCTCGGGGTGGCCAGGGCCTGCAGGGTGGTGGCGATCTTCGCGGCCGAGGCGGCGTCCAGGCGGGCGGCGGGCGCCGCACCTTCTTCCCCCATGGCTTTGTGACCCATGCATGCAGCATAGCACTGGGGAACGCATGAACATGTCTTCATGCGGTCTGATATCGTAGGCGGGTCGCGTTGTTCCGCCGGAAGGAGACCGCCGTGCCCGCGAGCCTGCTGGAAACCCCCGCCGCCACTGCGGTCGCGCCTGCCGCGCCCGCCGCACGGCGGGGCGGGCTGCGGTCGCTGCCCGAGGTGCGGTGGGCGGCACTGGCCACCGTCTTGTTCGCGGCCGGGCTCGCCGCCCACCTCGCAGTCGGCCCGTCCGCTGTGGCGTGGGCGTTCCTCCTGGCCTGCTACGCGGCCGGCGGCTGGGCGCCGGGGCTGGCCGGCCTGCGTGCGCTGCGCGCCAGGACCCTGGACGTGGACCTGCTGATGGTGGCCGCAGCAGTCGGCGCGGCAGCAGTCGGGCAGGTGCTGGACGGCGGCCTGCTGATCGTCATCTTCGCCACCTCCGGCGCCCTGGAGGCCGTGGCCACCTACCGCACTGCCCAGGCGGTGCGCGGCCTGCTCGACCTCGCCCCCGAGCAGGCCACCCGGCTCGACGAGGCCGGCGGCGAGCAAGCCGTGGACGCGGCCGGCCTGCGGGTCGGCGAGGTCATCCTGGTGCGGCCGGGCGAGCGCATCGCCGCGGACGGGCAGGTGCTGTCCGGCTGCAGCGACGTGGACCAGGCCACGATCACCGGCGAGCCACTGCCGGCCGCCAAGAACCCCGGCGACGAGGTGTTCGCCGGAACCGGCAACGGCACCGGCGCGCTGCGGGTCCGGGTGACCAGGGCCGCGTCCGACACCGTGGTCGCCCGGATCGTCGCCATGGTCGAGCAGGCCTCCGCCACCAAGGCAAGGACGCAGCTGTTCATCGAGAAGATCGAGCAGCGCTACTCCCTGGGCATGGTCACCGCGACCCTGCTGCTGTTCGCCGTCCCGCTGTTCGCCGGCTCCGCATTCCAGCCGACGCTACTGCGCGCGATGACCTTCATGATCGTCGCCTCGCCCTGCGCGGTCGTGCTGGCCACGATGCCCCCGCTGCTAGCGGCGATGGCCAACGCGGGCCGGCACGGCGTGCTGGTCAAGTCCGCCGTCGTGATGGAGCAGCTAGGCGCCACGACCCGGGTCGCGTTCGACAAGACCGGCACCCTGACCGAGGGCACCCCCCGGCTGACCGGGATCACCGTCCTGCCCGGCACCGGGCTCGGCGAGCAGGAGATTCTTGCCCTCGCCGCAGGGGCCGAAGCTCCCTCCGAGCACCCGCTGGGCCGCGCGATGACCACCGCTGCCCGCGACGCCAGGCTTGCCCTGGCCCGCGCAGAGGAGTTCACCGCCGTCCCCGGCCGGGGTGTCAGCGCCCTGGTCGCCGGCCGCCGCGTGGAGGTCGGCAGCCCGGCGCACCTGCTCGCCGGCCAGGCGCAGGCCGGCGCTGCCGCGCAGGTCGCGGAGCTTGAAGACTCCGGGCAGACCGCCGCCGTGGTCCGCGTGGACGGGACCGCAGTCGCGCTGCTCGCCATCGCGGACCGCACCCGCCCGGCCGCCGCGCCCGCCGTCGCCCGGATCACCGAGGTGACCGGCGCCGCCCCGGTCCTGCTGACCGGCGACAGCAAGCGCGCCGCCACCCGGCTGGCCGGGCAGGTAGGCATCAGCGACGTCCGCGCGGGCCTGCTGCCGCAGGACAAGGCCGCCGCTGTCAGCGACCTCCAGGCCCGGGGCGCCAGGGTCCTGCTGGTCGGGGACGGGATCAACGATGCCCCAGCGCTCGCCGCCGCCACCACCGGGGCGGCCATGGGCCGCGCGGGATCCGACCTCGCCCTGGACACCGCCGACGCCGTGATCATGCGCGACGACCTGGCCACGATCCCCGCCGTGATCACCCTGTCCCGCCGCGCCCGCCGGGTGGTCAGCGCGAACCTGGTCATCGCCGCGGTCATCATCACCGCCCTGGCCACGTGGGACCTGGCCGGGCACCTGCCGCTGCCGCTCGGCGTGCTCGGCCACGAGGGCTCCACCGTCATCGTCGGCCTCAACGGCCTGCGGCTGCTGCACGCCGGCGCCTGGCGCAAGGCCATCACCAGCAGCGCACGGTGACCGTGCCGCAGCGGCCAACACCGTGACGCCAATCGATGAATGTCACCTTCCCGGAACCACCTGTCACCAAGACTCAGGACAATGCGCCGAGGGCATGAAAGGCCTGGTTAACGCTAGCTGCCCCCGCGGCAACAACGCTCGGAGCTCGCTCATGGTGCCAACCATCTCCGGGAACCGGTGACACCTAACGCTTGCGGAGCACCAGACGGTGCTCCGCAAGCAGCGGAACGTGATCTATGCCGGCGCGGCGCAACCGGCCTCGGATCGCACATGAGGATGTTCGGGCAGTGGGCCGGCCTGTACCAGGCCGCGGCCGCCGGGCCGCGGCAGTATCTGCATTACCTGCTGTTCACCCGCTGGTGCCGGTCCTGTTCACCGGGCAGTGCCACAGTGGCCTGGCCGGATTCCGGTGGTGCATAGTGATCGGGGCGGGAACCACTGCATCTGGCCGGCTGGAGAGAGGCACCATGACGACGACACCACCGGCCGCCCGTGTCCCTGAGGCGGGCGGCACGCGCACGCTGCACCTGTCAGAGCTGCTCCGGCGCCCGCTCGCTGATTCTGGCGGTGAGCCGGTGGGGCGGCTCGCGGATGTCATCGTGCGGCTGAGCGGCGCGGAACGACCGCCGGTCATCGGCCTGGTCGCGGCGGTCGGCGGCAGGCAGGTGTTCGTTCCGGCCGGGCAGGTGGTCTCGCTGGACGGCGAGGTGCTCAGTCTCACCAGCGCCAAAATCGACCTGCGGAGATTCGAGCGGCGCGAGGGCGAGGTGCTGCTCCGGGCCGACATGCTCGGGCACCGGCTGATCGACGTGGAGACCGCGCACCTGGTGCGGGCGGCCGACCTTGAGCTGGAGTCCCGTGACGGGCAGTGGGTGCTGGCCGGGGTGGATACCCGACGCAGGCCGCGCCGGCTGCTCGGGCTGCTGGGCCCAGGCCGGCAGGCACCCGGCCCGGACGCGGGAGAGGCCGGGCATGCGTTCCGTGACTGGTCCAGGTTCGAGCCGCTGATCGGCCATGCGCACAGCGCCGTGACGCGCGGCCCGTTCGGGCGGGTCCGGCGGCTGAAGCCCGCGCAGATCGCGGACCTGATCGAGGATGCCTCCAAGGAGGAGGAGACCGAGATCCTGGGGCAGGTGCACGCCGACCCGGAGCTTGAGGCGGACGTCTTCGAGGAACTCGATGAGGACCGGGCCACCCGGCTGCTCGGCGCCCGCACCGACGCCGAGATCGCAGAGGTGCTGTCCCGGATGCGCGCCGACGACGCGGCGGACGCCATCGCCGAGCTCCCGCAGCGGCGGCGCCAGCAGGTCCTGGACCTGCTGCCCGCCGGGCAGCGGACCAAGGTGCTGACCCTGATGGGGTTCAACCCGGCCAGCGCCGGAGGCCTGATGGGACTGGAGTACCTGGCCCTGCCGCCAGGCCAGACCGTCGGGGAGGCGCTGGCGGCCGTCGGCGGCGCGCGCGCCCTCCAGCCGGAGGCACTGACCAGCGTGCACGCGGTCGACCCCGGCGGGCGGCTGCTCGGCGTCGCGAGCCTGGTCAGGCTGCTGCAATCCGACCCGGCCGCCCCCCTCGCCGAGGCCTGCGACGACGACCCGGTGCGGATCGGCCCGGACACCGACATGGTCGACGTCGCCGTGCTGATGAGCGACTACAACCTGATCACCATCCCCGTCGTCGACGATGGCCGCCGCATGGTCGGCGTGGTCACGGTAGATGACGTGCTCGAGGCGGCCCTGCCCGGGGACTGGCGCAGACGCGGGGCCGCGCAGCCGCCCGACGCCCATCACGGGGAGGGCCCGTGACGGCTCCGCCGGACGAGGCGCCCGAGGCAGGATCGCCGCAGGCCGGGACGCCCGGCCCCGGCAAAGGCGCAGACCCGCCGCAGCCGAGGCTGGTGCGGCCGAGCGCGGTGCTCGACGAGGCGCACCTGGGCGACATCGAGGGAGCGCTGGGCCGGATCCGGCTCGGCGACGAGGACCGCGACCGCACCCTGCGGCGGCGCCTGCTGACCTTCCTGGCGATCATGGGCCCCGGGCTGATCGTGATGGTCGGCGACAACGACGCGGGCGGCGTGTCCACCTACGCGCAGTCGGGCCAGAATTACGGCTACAGCCTGCTGTGGGTGCTGCTGCTGCTGATCCCGGTGCTGCTCGTCAACCAGGAGATGGTGGTCCGGCTCGGCGCGGTCACCGGGGTCGGGCACGCCCGGCTGATCATCGAGCGGTTCGGCCGGTTCTGGGGCGCCTTCAGCGTCGGTGACCTGTTCCTGCTCAACTTCCTGACCATCACCACCGAGTTCATCGGCGTCTCGCTCGCGCTGCGCTACTTCGGCGTCACCCCGTACATTTCGGTGCCGGTCGCCGCGGTCCTGCTGGTGTTCATTACCGCCAGCGGCAGCTTCCGCCGGTGGGAGAGCGCCCTGTTCCTGTTCATCGCGGCCAGCCTGGTGCTGGTCCCGCTGGTCCTGCTGTCGGGACCGCACTACGGCTCGATCGCCGCCCACTTCGTGGTGCCGGGCGTTCAGGGCGGCGTCAACTCGACGGCGGTCCTGCTGATCATCGCCATCGTCGGCACCACCGTCGCGCCCTGGCAGCTGTTCTTCCAGCAGTCCAACGTGATCGACAAGCGCATCACGCCGCGGTTCATCGGCTACGAGCGGGCCGACACCGCGGTCGGCTCCGTCGTCGTGATCCTGGGGGCGGCGGCGATCGAGGTGGTGGCCGTCTACGCGGTCCGCGGCACGAGCCTGGCCGGGAAGTTCACCGACGCGCTCGGCACCGCCCGCGCGCTGGAAGGCCACAGCTACGTGCTCGGGGCGCTGTTCGCGATCGTGCTGCTGGACGCGAGCATCATCGGCGCCTCGGCGGTGACCCTGTCCACCAGCTACGCGTTCGGCGACGTGTTCAACATGAAGCACTCGCTGCACCGCAGCTTCAAGGACGCCAAGGGCTTCTACGCGACCTACACCGGGCAGGTCGCGCTGGCCGCGGGCATCGTGCTCATCCCCGGGGCGCCGCTCGGGCTGATCACCACCAGCGTCCAGGCCCTGGCCGGGGTGCTGCTGCCGAGCGCGAGCGTGTTCCTGCTGCTGCTGTGCAACGACCGCGAGGTACTCGGCCCGTGGGTCAACCCGCGCTGGCTGAACATCGTCGCCGGGCTCATCATCAGCGTGCTGCTGCTGCTGTCGGGCACGCTGATGGCCGGCACCCTGTTCCCCAGCATTAACTCGGCGCAGGTGGCGATCTGGCTGGCCGTGGTCTTCGCCGTCGGCGCCGCGGCAGCCGGGATCTTCATGCGGGTCAGCGGGCGGCGCCGGGCCGCCGCCGGGCCTGCCGCCCCTGCCCCCGCGCCCGTCTCCCGGGCCGAGCGCGCCACCTGGCGGATGCCGCCGGTGGCCCTGCTCAAGCCCGTGGCCTGGGCCCCGGCGACCAGGATGGCGATGCTGGTCCTGCGCGGCTACCTCGTCATCTCCGTCATCCTGCTGATCGTCAAGGCCGTCCAGCTGGGCGGCGGCTGACCCGCCCGGCCGCCCAGGCCGCCACGCCGCGCGCAGCCGGCGACCTCCCAGCCCGGCCATGGCGGCACTCGCCGGGGGCCTTGGCCCGGGCGTCCCTGCCGTCGGTGAGGAACGGCGGGCAGTGCCATTTCCCGCCGCCGGGCTGGGTGCTGTACTGCCTTCCGGCGCGTTCCCATCGCGTCAGGCTGGCGCCGGCGCGGGCTCGGTCCCGGTGCCCTCCCCGGCGGGCGGGGTGTCGATGACCGGCACGGGGTCCAGGCCGAGCTTCTCCGCGATCTTGGTCAGCACCATGTCCTGCGCGGCGAGATGACCCTGGACGTGCGCCAGCTCGTGCAGGGCGGCGCTGGCGTCGTCGTAGGTCGCCTCGGCGCGCTTGTCCGCCGCGGCGGCCTGCACGTTCTGCCCGACCATGATGACAGACAGCAGTACCAGCTGCAGGAAGGTCTGCGCCACCCAGGACACGATCGCCGCCGCGCCGCCGCGGATCGCGTCCGGGAGGCTGATCAGGTCGAACAGCGCGAACGCGTACGCGCACCACATGCTCCCGACCGCCCGGGTGGTCACCAGCGCGACACGCGTGTTGAACCGGTTGACCGCGTTCCCCCGGGGGAAGGAGTCAGAGACCTTTACCGGGCGGTCGGCGAGCCGCGCTGCGATACGCGGATGGCGGATGTGCTGGTAAAGCGCCATAGGACATTGCCTTTCATCGACGGGGCAGGAGGCTGCTGCTCGCCGGGCAGCCCGGGACCCGGACTCCGCCAGGCCGCGGAACGCCCCCCTCAGCAGCCATTCGGCAGACGCCAGGCTACTGTCACCGGCGCCCGGTCCGGGAAGAGAATTGCCTGCAGCTTGCGTGACGGCCACGTCGCGATGCTCCCGGACCAGGCGGCCTGCCACATCGGGCACCGCGCCCGGGTATCTCCGGGCGCCCCGGAGCAGGCCGCCGCCGGGTAGCCGTCCGGGTGCCCCGGCGCGCGTGGTTGACGTACCGTTCCCGGCGCGCGTAACATATGTACAGTTCTTCATGAGACACCTCGTTCGGTGAGGCGTCTCCACGGACACAGGCCACTGATCCCACCGGTCGAGAGACCCTACGGATCAGGACACCTCTCCCCGGGCTAAGGGGAAAGGCCAGGTGGCTGCGCAGCAGGACCCCTGCGGGGTCTCGCGCTACGCCGTGGGGTGCCAAAGCTCTGACGAGTAGGGGTGTCGCCGGCCGCCGCGCCGGATCTCCCTGGTGCTCTCGCGATTGCGGCGCCCCCGTGCGCCCTGGCCGGAGGGAGGCGAAGCAGGTGGAACCCAGTAGTCCGGGCCACGATAGGCCCCGCACCCGCCTGTTCCCGTTCTCCGCCTCCGGCACGCGGTAGCCACCCTTCCTGCACCGCGCGGTGACCTTCGCCGTCACGCGCCCGTCGCAGCGGGGATGAGTGCTGCGCGCCCTCCTGACACGGCCCCGCCACCGGGGCAGGGAGGAACCCGCCATGACCACGAACAGCACCACCGCGCGCAGCGCGGTGCTCGACGAGATGCACGCCGGCGACATCCGCGGCGCGCTGGGCACCATCGCGCTGGAGGACACCGCGCCCCGCCGGGGGCTGAGCCGCAAGGCCAGGACCCTGCTGGCGATCATCGGCCCCGGCCTGATCGTGATGGTCGGCGACAACGACGCCGGCGCGTTCGCCACCTACGGCCAGGCCGGCCAGGACTACGGCACCCGCCTGCTGTGGACCCTGCTGCTGCTGGTGCCGGTCCTTTACGTGAACCAGGAGATGGTGCTGCGCCTCGGCGCGGTCACCGGGGTCGGGCACGCCCGCCTCATCCTGGAGCGGTTCGGCAGGTTCTGGGGCGCGTTCAGCGTGATCGACCTGTTCATCCTCAACGCGCTCACCATCATCACCGAGTTCATCGGCATCACCCTGGCCGCCGGCTACCTCGGCCTGCCGAAGATCGCCGCGGTCGTCCTGGCGGCGCTGGTCGTGGTGGGCGCGGCGTTCACCGGCAGCTTCCGCCGGTTCGAGCGGATCGCGGTGGCGTTCTGCGCGGGCAGCCTGCTGCTCATCCCGGTGTACTTCCTGTCCCACCCCCGCGCCGCCCAGATGGGGCACGACTTCGTGATCCCGCAGCTGCCCGGCGGGGCGGGGCAGCTGTCCACCGTGATGCTGCTGGTCATCGGGATCGTCGGGACCACGGTCGCGCCCTGGCAGCTGTTCTTCCAGCAGTCCTACGTCATCGACAAGCGGATCACCCCGCGGTTCATCCGGTACGAGAAGGCCGACCTGTGGATCGGCATCGTCATCGTGGTCGCCGGCGGCGCGGCGCTGATGGGCGCCACGGCCGCCGCGTTCGCCGGCACCCGCGGCTTCGGGCAGTTCACCGACGCGGCCGGGCTCGCCAGGGGCCTGCAGGCCCACGCCGGGCGGGCCGCCGGGGTGCTGTTCGCGGTCGCGCTGCTTGACGCCTCGGTCATCGGCGCGTTCGCGGTCTCGCTGTCCACCGCCTACGCGATCAGCGACGTCTTCGGCTTCAACCACTCCCTGCACCGCGGCGTCAAGGGCGCCAAGGGCTTCTACGCCATCTACGCCGCGCTGATCGCCGCCGCCGCGACGGTCGTGCTCATCCCCGGGTCCCCGCTCGGGCTGCTGACCGAGGGCGTGCAGGTCCTGGCCGGGGTGCTGCTGCCCTCGGCCGCGGTGTTCCTGCTGCTGCTGTGCAACGACAGGGAGGTCCTTGGCCCCTGGGTCAACGACCGCAAGACCAACCTGTTCACCTCCGCGGTCGTGGCCATCCTGGTCACGCTGTCGGTCATCCTGACCGCCTCGGTGCTGTTCCCCGCGATCACCGCCGGCCAGATCCTGGACATCACCGCCGCCTGCGCCGCGGCCAGCGTCCTGGCCGCGCTCTACGCGGCGGCGCGGCGGCTGCGCGCCGGGACGGTCACCGCGCCCGTCGACCGCGCCGGGCGGGATAGCTGGCGGATGCCGCCGCTGGCGATGCTGCAGCGCCCGGTCATGTCCGCCGGCCGTAAGATCGGCATGTCCGCGCTGCGGCTCTACCTGGCCGTCGCGATGGTCCTGGTCATCATCAAGATCGTCCAGCTTGCCCTCGGCCGCTGACCGGCTGGCACCCGCAGGAGAGGGGCGCAGCGATGCACACGCTGACCGTCGCCGAGTTCGCGGCCCGGCTGGCCGCCGGCGTCGGGTTCGGCGCGCTGATCGGCGCGGAGCGGCAGTGGCGCGCCCGGATGGCGGGGCTGCGCACCAACGCGCTGGTCGCCGCGGGGGCGACGCTGTTCGTCTTGTACAACGTGGTCGCGGGCACCGCGAACTCCACCCAGGTCGCCGCCTACGTCGTCTCCGGCGTTGGGTTCCTCGGCGGCGGGGTGATCCTGCGCGACGGCTTCAACGTGCGCGGGCTGAACACCGCCGCCACCTTGTGGTGCTCGGCGGCCGTCGGGGTCCTGTCGGCCTCCGGGGACTTCGCCTTCGCCGCCCTCGGCACCGCCGCCGTGCTCGCCACCCACCTGGCCGGCCGCCCCCTCGGCCGGCTGATCGACCGCGACAACCCCGCCGAGGAGGACGAGGACCTGCACCCCTGCAAGCTGCACATCACCTGCCGCGCCAAGAACGAGGCCCGCATCCGCGCCCTGCTCGTCCAGCACACCAGCGGCACCGGCATCATCCTGAGCGGGATCCACGCCACCCGTGACCCCGGCGCCGCCGAGACCAGGCTGTCCGCGCACCTGCTCATCGACGGCGACCCGCCCGCCGTCCTGGAACAGCTCGTCGCCCGGCTGTCCCTGGAGCCCGGCATCCACGCCGTGCACTGGCACACCGACGACGCCCCGCCCCCCGACGGGCCCGGCCAGCCCGGTCCCCGGCCGGCCATCCCGCAGGCCGGCTGACATGAAGCGGCCCGCCGGCCGTGCGCGCCGGTGGATACCCGCCGCCTCCGCGGGGGGCACCCTCATCCTCCAGGCCGCGATACTCACCGTGATCCCCGCGCCGGACCGGCTCCTGGCCTCCCTGGCCCTGGCGCTGGCCTGGATCACGGCCCTAACCGTCGTCATCCGGACGGCGGCCCGCCGGTCGGCCCGCCCGCGCCGCCCTGCCCCGGCTGTCCCGGCCCCGCCCCCGGGCGGGGCCGGGCGGCCCGCCGCACCCGATACAGGCAGCCTGCCGAACAGCCCCCGCGCCGGGACCGAGCCCGGCCCGTTCGACTGGCCGCCGGATTAGCCGGGCGGGCGTGTCACCACGGAGAGTTTCCGCCCGAGGCCGGTAAGTTGCCGGTGTGGCGGGTGAAGAGGACGGTCAGTGGCGGCTCTACTGGGCAGCGCGTGACCGGCCGGTGCCGTGCCGCCTGGTGCCGGTGCTTTCCGGCTGGGCTGACCTGGAGCAGCGGGAGGCCGAATCGGGCATCGAGCCGGGCCACCCGATCCTGATCGACCCGGAGTTCCGGATCGACCCGGTACTGGCCCGGTTCCTCGCGAGGTCGCGGTTCACCTGGCTTGCAGAAGGGACACGGGAGGCGTACGCCAAGGATTACCGGCTGTTCTTCTCGTTCCTGTGGCAGCGCGGCAAGTACTGGCACGAGGCGGATCCGGACGACCTCCTGGACTGGGAAGCCTGGCGGCGGCGCGGCCAGGAACCAGGCACGAGGATCGGCGGCAGCAAGTGGCAGCGGGAGCTGGCAGCGCTGCGGCTGCTGTATGACTGGGCGGAAAAGAAAGGGCACATCGCGCGCAGCCCGGTCCTCGTGCACCCGGTGCGGCTGCGCGACGGCGGCGAGGTCATGGTCGCCGACCAGGCGCCGCGGGACGTGCGCTGTTCGGATGTGAAGTGGGTGACGCCGCGGACCTACCGGCTCTGGCTTGAGGTGGGCCTGCTCGGCTACGACACCAGCGGGCAGCCGGATCCGTCGTGGCGGGGCCGGAACGACGGCCGGAACGCGGCGTTCACCGATCTTTTGTTCAGCAGCGGGCTGCGGCTGCGGGAAGGCGGCTGCCTGCTCACCCCCGAGGTCCCCGACGCGGTGGCCGGGCACAGCTATTACGAGGGCAGTGTCGCGGGGGCGGTCGCCAAGCGGCGCGAGCGCATGTTCTACGCCTCGGCCGCCGCCTTGCGGCGCGTCGCCGGGTACGTCGCCACCACCCGGGCCGAGGCGATCCGCCGCGCCCGGCGCCATCGCCGCTACGACCAGGTGCCGGGGAAGCTGATCGTCACCAAGGTCAGCCACGGCGCCCGCCGCAAGCTGTGCTGGCGCGATGATCAGGGCCGGGCCGGTGAGGCGCCGGTCGGGGCGATCGGCCCGGCCGAGCGGATGCGCCTGTTCACCGAGACCGAGTACGGCCTGGAGCCGTTGTGGCTGTGGCTGACCGAAGGCGGCACGCCGATGGCGTACCAGTCGTGGGAGAAGGTGTTCGATGCCGCCAACGCCCGGGTGGCGGCGGTCTTCGCCGCGGCCACCCGCCAGGATGGCAGGCGGCGGACGGCGATTGCCTGTTTCCCGCATATGATGCGGCATTCGTTTGCCCTGTACATGCTGGTGGCGCTGCATCACGCGCTGGACCGCCGGTTCGGGCTGACCCCGGAGGAGCGCAGGCATTTCCGGCAGGTGTACGGCGATCCGTGGGTGCTGGTCCGTGACCTCCTCGGGCACCGAAGCGAGCAGACCACGCGACTTGTGTACCTGGAGCCTTTGAGCGGGCTGCAGGTCAGGTCGATGCTCGACCACGACGAGGACCTGGAGACACTGCTGTCCCGGGTAGCCGCCTCCTCACGCCTGGTCATCGACGCCGACCTGGCGGGAGGGGACACGCCGTGACCGGCGGCAGGCACGCCCGGCGGGCCGCGCTGCCTGCCGCCGGGTACACCCGGGAACGCCAGCTTGACCCGAACGCCCTGGCGGTCACCGTGCCCGGCGAGTCCGGCGGGACAGAGGCCGCCTTCGACTTCAGCGTCCTGCCCGGCCCGCGCCCGCTGCTGGAAGCGTGCGCCGCCGGGTTCGCGCGGCTGGCCGGGCCGGACCAGCCGTGGCGGGCCGCCGCTACCTGCACCAGCGGCTATAAGGCGATCCGCGAGTTCCTGCGGCACGCCGCCGCCCTCGACCCGCCGCCCGCGGCCCCGGAAGACATCACCCCGGCGGTCTGGGCCGGGTGGCGGCTGTCCCGCCCCGCCACCGTGCACGGGCGCACCTGCCTGCTGATTACCCGCCAGTGGCTGCCGAAGGTGCCGGGCATACCGGCAGCCACTGCCGCGGCGGCGGCGCGGCGCATCCCGGCTGGCCCGGCCCCTGCCGAGGAGGCCTACACGCGGGAGGAGTTCGAGCAGATCAGGGCCGCCGCGGCCGGGACGTTCCGGGCCGCGCTGACGCGGATCAGGGCCGGCCGCGAGCATCTGCGCCGCTGGCACGACGGCGAGTTCCCGCGGCCCGGGCTGCGCGAGCAGTACCGGCAGGCCCGCCCCGGCACCGCTGATTACCTGACCGGCGAGGCCCTGGACACGCTGCTGCGCACCGGTGACGTCCCCCTCAACGAGGGCGGGGATCGCGGGGTCGTCACCCGGCACGCCAGGGCACTGGGCGGCGCCAGCCCGCTGTGCACGTGGGGCAGGCTGTTCCTGACCATGCCGGAAGCGGCGGCGCTGTCGGTGCTGCTGGTGTGCGATCAGGGCTGGAACCGGTCGGTCCTGGATGCGATGACCGTCCCCGACGACATGCCCGGCGCGGGCGAGGACGGCCTGGACATCTACCGGGTGCCGGTCCTCAAGCGCCGCCGCCCGCCCCGCACCCGGTACGCGTCCGCGAACCTGGTCGACGCCGGGCCGGATACGTCCGGGCGGCTGATCCGCCAGGCGATCGAGGCCACCGAGCCGGCCCGCATCACCCTGGCGGCGCTCGGCGAGCCGACGTCGCGGCTGCTGGTCAGCCGCCGCGCCACCCCGGCGGGCAAGACCATGTTCTGCCTCGGCGCGCCGCCCGGCGACAGCCTGCGCCGGTGGGCGGCCAGCGCCGGGCTGGCCGGCGACGGCGGGCCGGGACAGGTCAGCCTGCGCCGGCTGCGCCGCACCGTGCAGGTGCTCATCCGCCGGGAGCCGACCCAGAACACGGCCCGGACCCACGAGCAGGTCTACGTGCTCCGCGACCCCGCCACCCGGCCCGAAGCCGAGCAGGTCACCGCGCAAGGGCTCACCGACGCCGTCGGCCACGCGCGGGAAGTCATGCACATGCGGATGCTGCTGGACGCCGGAGCCGACCAGCTCACCGACTACGCCGGCAGCCCGCAGCAGGCCCAGGCGCTGGCCGCCGGCACGCTGGATACCGCGACTGCGGCGTGCCTGGACTTCACCCACGGCCCGTTCAGCCCGCCGGGCCAGCCGTGCACCGCTTCGTTCCTGGACTGCCTGGCCTGCCGCAACGCGGTCGCCACCCGCCGGCACCTGCCCCGCCTGGCCTGGCTGCACCGCGCCCTGGACGAGCTACGCGGAACAGTCGGCGCGGCGGTGTGGGCGCAGGACTGGCGCACTCACTTCCTGCGGCTGACCACGCTGCTGGCGGACAACACGACCCCCGCCGAACGGGACGCCGCCGCCCGCGCGGTCAGCGACGCCGACCGCGAGCTGATCGGCCAGCTGCTCACCGGCCGGTACACGGCATGACCGCCACCGCGGTCGCGCTCCATGACGGCGGCGAGGACTGGCACGTCCCCGGCGACGCCCCCGTCACCCCCGCCGGACGCCCGTCGGACGACACTGGTCCGGGGCGCGTGTCCCGGTTCGGCGACGACATGTGGGACCTGTCCCCGCTGGCCCGCCGCGAGCACGAGCCGGGCCGCCGGATCAACTGGGCCACCTTCCCGCCAGTGCTGCGCAGCAGCTTCAAGCGCGCCGGATGGGCGCTGATCACCCTGCCCACGCCCGAGGCGCTGCTGGAACGCGCCGCCACCAGCCGGGTCGAGCATCCCAGCGCCGGCACCATCGCCGCCGTCACCGAGCAGTGGCGCCGCTACGCCACCTGGCTGACCAGCCGCGGCATCACCCGCCTGGCCGAGGTAGACGCCGCCTGCCACGACCAGTGGGCCGCGCACCTCGCCCGGCACCCGGCCGCGAACCGGACCCGCAGCCAGGCGCTGTCCGCAGTCAGCACGCTGTGGGGGTTCGCCCCGCACCTGCCACCCGGCGACCGCATCCCCATGCCGCCATGGGAAGCCGACGGAACGCGGGACTACCTGCCCGCCGAGGACGGCCGGAACGAGAACGCCACCGCGCCTATCCACCCGGCGGTGATGTCACCGCTGCTGATATGGGCGCTGCGGTTCACCGAGGACTTCGCCGCCGACATCCTCGCCGCGCTCGCCGAGCAGCAGCGCCTCCGCTCCCGCATCGCCGCCAGCCACAACACGGGCGCTGCCGCCCGGCTGGCCGCGCTGATCGATGAGCACGCCCGCGGCGGCAGCCCGCTGCCCGGCGAGACCATCAAGGGCCGCCGGTCCGCCGCCTGCTCCTACCTGGCCGGCGTCACCGGCGCGAGCCTCACCCAGGTCCAGAATGCGGTGCGGCGCGCCCGGCTCCCGGTCGCCGACACTGCGCCGCTGGACATCGCGATCACCGGGACGGTGCACGGCAGGCCGTGGATCAGCCACATCAGCTACCACCAGGCGCAGGCCCTCGCGCTGCGGCTGGCCGCCGCCTGCCTGGTAGTCGTCAGCTACCTCAGCGGCCAGCGGCCGGCTGAGGTTCTCCACCTGCGCGCCGGCTGCTGCCCGGTACCGGAAGACGACGGCACCGGCGCGGTGCGCTACCGGCTGCACGGCCACCACTTCAAGGGCGTCCGGGACGCCGACGGAACCCCCGCACCTGGCGGCGCGGCCCGGCAGTGGACCGTGATCCCGCCTGTGCACACCGCGATCGGCATCCTCGAACAGCTCACCACCAGCGGCCACCTGTTCCCGCTCCGCCCGGCCTGGCTGGACAGCGCGTCCAGGCGGCCCCGGCGGCGCCCGCCCGCCCCGCCGGGGACCCGGGGAAGCCGGCACCGCACCGGCCAGGTGATCACCGCCAAGGCGGCCAACGGCCGCATCGCCGAGTTCATCACCTGGGTCAGCACCTACGCCACCGAGCACGGGCTGGACAGCGAAGCGATCCCGGCCGACCCGGACGGCCCGGTAACGCTCAGCCGCTTCCGCAGAACGGCAGCCTGGCACATCGCGCGCCTGCCCGGCGGCCGGATCGCCCTGGCGATCCAGTACGGCCACCTGCGTACCATCACCACCAGCGAGGGCTACAGCGGGCGCGCCCGCCACGGCCTGGCCCGCGTCCTGGACATCGAGACCGCCGCCACCATGGCCAGCTACCTCCAGCACGTCAATGACCGCCTCGATGCCGGCGAGGCCGTCTCCGGCCCCGCCGCGCCGCGGCTGATGAGCGCCGCCCGGGACGCCGCTACCCGGTACGAGGGCATGTTCCTGTCACCCCGCCAGGCCCGCGCCCTGCTCGCCGATCCTGCCCTGCAGGTCCATGACAACCCGCGGGCGTTCCTGGCCTGCAGCTACGACCCGGCCAAGGCGCTGTGCCATCCCGGCCGGCCGGCCGGGAAGAACGCCGGTCACCCGGACCTGGACCGGTGCAACCCGGCATGCGCGAACGTCGCCCGCACCGGCGAGCACATCGCCGCCCTGACCGCCGAAATCGCCCGGCTGCGCGCCGAAGCCGCCAGCCCGCTGGCCCCCGAGCCCATCCGCCAGCGGCTCACCCAGCGCGCCGCTGCGCTGGAGCGGATCGGCGACCGGCACGCCCGCACCCGCGTCACCACCAGGTCAGACGATGCCCGCGGATGAACGCGCCGAGATCGAGGCCGCCATGGACCGGCTCCTGGCCGGCACCCCGCTGCGCTCGGGCGGCCAGCTCACCATCGTGTCCCTCGCCGCCGAAGCGGGCGTCAAGCGCCACGCCCTCACCCACAAGCACACCGACCTGAAGGACCGCTTCTACGCCCGGGTCAAGGCCCAGGACTCCGTCCCGGCCAGCGAGACCGCGCTCCGCGAGCAGAACGCAGAACTGCGCCGCAAGCTCGACAACATGCGCGCCGAACGCGATGAGTACAAGCAGGCAGCCGACGCGCTCGCCCGCGCCCTCAACGTGCTGACCATCGAGAACGACGAACTGCGCCGCAAGGCAAACCGAGCGGCCCAGCTCATGGGGCCAAGACCGCTCGCCTAATTACACCGGCGCACCAGCCTGCATCCGGAGGCGCAGTTCCTCAGCGACGAGCCGCCGCCGTCCAGCTCTCGGACCCCTGCATGCGGCGCCAACCATGGACAGCGTCTCCAGGCCAGTGCCCCGTCATTGCTGTCCGCCCGAGGTCGGCGCCGTCTCCATCCTCGGTCGCCGCAAAGCTGCCAGCTCCACTCCTAGCCGACCCCGGACGCGTCTGGCTTGACACCTGTGGCGGAGTCGAGCATCCATCGCTGGTCACATATCACCCCAGCCCCCATCCAGAAGGGATGACAGTGACGAGACACCACAACATGCATCGAAGTCCAGTGCGGCGCGGTTTGGTCCGCAACACGGCTGAACTTTCCGGGGAACTGTCCGTTGGTGACCTCGTGGCCGTCGGCGAAGTCCCGCTCGCCGTTGCGAAGGTCGGCTGGACCCCGGTCAGCGGCGGCCTGACCGAGGTCCGCATCCGCGAGCACGGCACCAGCCCGCTGCCTTCGCCCTCTCCCGGCGAGGAGCCGGGCACATGAGCGGGCTGACGGCTGCCGTCGCAGCCGGCCCCAGGCAGCCGGGCAAGCGGTGAGCGGCATGGACGAGCGGACCGCGCCCCTGATGCCCGGCCAGGTGCTCGACGTGCACGCCCGGCTCCGGGAGGCGTTCCGGCGGCCCGGCCCGGACGCGGTCCGGTTCATGGACGCGCACGTGCGGGCCTCGCTGCTGAACGCGGAC